>Ga0325404_1008679_pt1 | contig 10432 bp, 9 predicted proteins | sample PopdelMetagenome_18_FD_205664 | JGI IMG/M metagenome (GOLD analysis project Ga0325404, IMG submission 205664) | Populus deltoides microbial communities from Bellville, Georgia, United States - Xylem-Control-R1 | ecosystem: Host-associated > Plants > Phyllosphere > Stem > Wood/Secondary xylem...
TTATTTTTATTTCTCATAGAAAAAAGATAATTAGGTAGTATATATACTATAACATTTACATATTCTCTTATTATTTTCAAGTTGATGATCCCTTAGTCCAATTGATTGATTTTTTAGATTTTCACTAAAGATTAGAAATAGATGGACTGTAATTAATGAAATATTCTTTTCAATACCTTAGCCTTCATGCATCAAGACTACCCTATCGAAATTCTTGAATTTAAATCCGAAATGATAAAAATTCTTGAATAAAAATTTGAAATCATAAAATGTAAAATAAATCCTCTCTGATCCAAGCCTTGCAAGTAATTTATTGAATTCTGTTATAAAAATTCACATGCTCTCCACCAAAAATTAAAAAAGAAAAAATATTTTTGTAAATTAAAATGACTTGTCAAGATAGCATGCAAAAAATAGGGTTTTTTAAAGATAAATACCAACTGACAACAGTATCCATCTGTTATTTAGATTGTGGCTATCAGAGAACAACAAACGGTTATCTCCAGTTAGAATTTACTTCTCTGTCTTCAAAGTTCAAACAGTTTGATAAGTGATGATGACAAGTCTTACAGCCTGTTAGCACAATCAGATTACTACTACTTCAATAGCTTCTCAAATCTTCTTTGATAAAAGTAGCAAACCGCATGATTAAAGCTAAACATTATAGTACTAGTAGTTTAAGATTAAAGTACTAAAGCTTCAGTTCAACATTTTCTCCCTCTGTACCTTTTCACTTTATAGGGATTTGGGGTCTCCTTTTCCATACATTCACTGAATTTGCTATTTTTAGTAGTGTCAGTACAGATAGTAAGAGTCATAGTCTAGTTCCTGTTGTTAGACTGCTTAGATCTCTAAACTGAGTGTGACCCAGTTCTTTAAACGTTTTGTTTTGGTGTTCCTGCATATAAAAAAATTTGGTTTTTGACATCTGGGTTTTGGTTGTTTATTTGATTTCTTTGAAAGCAAAAGAGAAAGTTAGGTTTTTTGGGTTTTATTCCTGTTTTTGGATCGTGGAAAGTGGGAACTGCAGAGATGGCATATCCTTCAAAGCATTATGGTTTGAGGAGTAATGGTGCTTTAAGGGTGGTTTTGGTGTTGTTGGCTATATTCTTTGTAGGCTACATTGTTGGCTCAGGGTTGTTTTCGAAGGGGAGTTCAAATGCTGCTTCATGCTCTTGTGATTGTGATTGCTCTCAAGAGCTAGAATTGATATGGACAGTAGGTGAGTAAAAGATCCTTACCAAGCTTTCCAGAAAATGGTTATGTTAGGTAGTTTCCATATTTGGGTCTGTTTTGATGCCATATTAATGTGCCTATTTCTAGTAACTTTTTTACATCAGTGTAGAAAATAGCACTATTTTTGGCAGCGTTCTCTTTTGATGCTGCAGTTCATAAATGGTGATTGATTAGCCTGTGTTATGTTGTGTTTATGTAATTTGGTAGAATTCCACAGGGTGGAAATTTCTTTTTGTACATATTATTTTGGTGATTTTGTGGACTTTTTTTTGGGTGTTAGTGTTTTGTTTCTTTAAATCTCTTAGTTACTAGCAGCATTGACATGGTTATAGTTGTGGGATTGTGAGGTTGAAGGTAGAAATGGTTTGTGTTTCTTGAGGTGTTGTGAGCTCAGAGATAGTGCAGGAATACAAGATCTTAAAGAATCCTTCTTTCTGTCTAATTTCTGCTGTGAGAACTTTATGGGGCTTCCCTTTCTTGCACATTTTTAACATCTCTTTTTTAGTTATTCGGTGAATTTGCACCAATTATTAGCTTTCTTCAAGCTCATTCACCAAAGAACAAGTTCATGTACATTCATGGTAGATTTTCCTTTCTATCCCATGAAACATGAAATCAATTTGAATCATATTCCAATGAAATGCATTTGGTTTCTTAGGCCTAAGTTGTGTCCAGTTACAGTTAAATTAAGTGGGAATGTTTCGATGGCGGATAGCATGGACATTTGTATGAATCTCTGCTTTAACAGGTTGAAAAGGTTGTAGGAATTCACTTTGGTAGCAACACATTTTTATGTTCATGAGTGTTGTGTTGAACTGTGTTTTCAAGCCATTTGATGTTAATTAGACTCTTGACAGATCTGCTTTCTGGTTTCGAATAAAAGGACAAACATCACTGAACTATACCACCATTTGAATGCTGATTACATGATGACGGTGATGCTAGAATAACCCTGTTCTTGTTTTTTCATTTCCTGATTTGGATGCTAGAGTACCCTTTGTCATGCATCTGAAGTCATTCCTATATGAAATGCTAAAAAGCTCAAATGCACTTCAAGACAGTAATGTAGAGAATATGAAGTTATTGCCGCTTTCTTTAACCTTTTACATGATTGTTTGTGAGTTTTCTCTGATTCTCCTTTGAATCTTGATTGTTTGTTCTTGTATGTTATAAAGTACTTTCAATATCTATTTGTCTCTCCTTTCCCTCCCTTTAAAAACATTGCTGTTTCCTCTGACTTCCTTTTTAACATCAATGGTTCTGCAGAATTTATCAACAATTCATATCCAGGTCAGTCCCCTTCTTTCTTCATTCTCTGTTTAAGCTGTTGTTTATTTCGTTTCCTCGAGGATTGAATGAAATGCTCCCAGCAGTTGAAGTTGGCATCACTGAGATCACATTTCATCCTCTGTACACATGATTTTTAATTCTCAAAGCATGTTATTGTGGAAACTTTGAAATTGGGCAACAAGTTTTCTGCCGTAATTCCTTCACTATAGAAAGGTCATAAAACATAATGCAAGAAGAGGTTAATTTATCACAACACTTGCATCTGTATTTTTCTCAGTTACAAGCCCTACAATCCAAGATACAGCCACAGTAGTGCATCATGTAATCATATAATGAATTATATATCATGGTTACTAGCAGTACACTTGATGAAAGATTGGATCACGTGGTAAGAACTAAACAGAGTGATCAAATTTCTCTGGCTTTTGGAAAGAATTGGAACCAGAACTGGAGCCATTGCCAGTGTTGGTTTCTCTTTTCTGTTTGAATTTAGAATTAAGACCTTCTAATCGGAGGCAAAGCTCAGTAAAACTGCTTCCATAATCATGAAATTATGACCTTCTCATGAATCCAAGGAAGGACAACTGCAATTAGTATAAGAAATATTCTCGAAGGAATTTGTTAATGAGAATCATAGTAGGCAAACTGAGATTTTCTTACAGGAACATTTGCTCACTTCACTAGACGAATACATTTCTCCATAACTTAATCGCATATAGAACTCATGGAAGATTTATGCCCTGCTGAAGATGCTTTACATTTAATTTTTTTTCAAGCTAGTTTTACTAATATTCAAAAACCTTCTATCCTGTATTTGCAGACTGCGGCAAACACAATCCAGAAATGGGTGAAGAAATGCAGAAGAATGCTGTTGATTTAATATCAGATGAGATTGAATTACAAAGAAGAGTAGCTAATGAAAGATTGGAGCAGACCAGGACATTGGTAATAACTGCTAGGAGTACTTCTTCACAGTACCAAATTGAAGCACAAAAATGTAGTGCGCACACACAAACTTGCGAAGAAGGAAGGGAGAGAGCTGAAGCAGGACTAGTAGAGGAGCGTAAACTTACAGCATTGTGGGAGCAACGAGCCCTAGAACTGGGTTGGAGAGAAAATATAACTTAGGCGGATAATAACACAATTCATAGTCCCGAAAACAAAGACAAGCATTAGGTTTTTGAGTGTGGAGGAGCTCGTCTAACCCTACCTTACCAGTCTCGTGTATATAACTATTATTTTTGCACTTTTTATCTACTGTTTTCTATTTGAAAGAGTCACTTTTTAGGCTGCCTTGTGTATTGCAAAGGAAATGAGACCAGTGAAACTGGAGCAATAAGCTTTCAGGTCCTGCTCTGATAGAAACATTTCTTCGTGATTTTGTCTTTCAAAACAAAATGACCTTTCTTGAAGCTGTTGTGAGGAACCAGGGAAATCCTAGAAGATCTTGAACAAATTCTGCTCTAGAATCATGAAAATTTACTTTTTACTTTCCTGTGGAGGCAACCACAATTTCATATCTGATCCATACAAAAATTGCTTCACGGGTGTATACTGATGTCAATAGTTGTGTTTTTTTTCAGGCCATAACATGCCCAAAGCTCATACGAATACAATTGCAATGACAGATCCTTTACAGAGCCTGATTCTGTGCGGCTTCGTTCAAAGAAATTTCATAGGTTAACCTATCCGGCAGAACATTTTATTTTTGCCAGTGTGCCTCATGATTTGCAATATCTTCACCGAAAATACTGCACTTCTGTATCCTGCAAAGAACTATTCTTCAGGAGAGGAATGGGGAAGCAAAATGATTAGAATATGACAAAAAAACACACTCCACCACATTGCACCAAGAGTTCAATGGTACAGAATTACAAATCTCAGTTAAATTTTACTCAACAAAGTTCCTGTATTCTAAACTTTAAGTTTTCCATCCACGGTTCCAAATTGCCATGCAAGGTGGAGGAACTATCTAAGTTTATTTGATGATACACTTACAGAAGATATATTACAGAAATGCCAGGAAGGCCAACCACCCATCACAAGGTGGGAAATGGGAAAGAAAGGGCAGTGCTGCCCATCAATGCATCATTCAGAAAAAAATTATGGAAATGGAGAGTTTGTTTTTTCAAAAACAATCTTAACCTAAGGACCCATTTATCTGAAAAGTTGTCAAACCTGGAGCTGAATACTGTTAACACACGTGCGAAGTTAACCATAAAGGGTTTGGATTAAGAACAGAAACTCCATTAACTCAAGTATATACTGTCCAAGACTGCGAATCCAGCTGCAACTCCACCTTCATTTGATGAAGATACCTTTGTCCGCATCAAGTATCCACACTGCTCATTTACAATAACTTTCTCCTTGTTCCTGTGCATGCCAATCCAAAAATTCAAGCATAAATTTGTGAAGGGAAGGTTTTAGGTGATGCACTTGTGAATTCACATTTCTTTTCTTCTTATAGTTTTTATTTTATTTATTTATATTTTGAGACCATGAACAATGGATATGGGTAATCATTCCCTTTTAGAATCTTCATTTTTACACCCCTTTTTACGGGAAGTAGCAAACGATTGTTTCAGTAGACAAACCATGTATTGACATTTGATGCATGATCTACATACCTCAAGTAAGCACCATACACTCCAAGTTCTGATATGGCATGATCTTTATGGCAAATGCCCTCGCGCACCAAAAATGTGGGTGAAACAGCAGGAAAGATTCTTTGCATGAGAATGTAAGCGGCATCTTCTTGGGTTCCTTCTTTCTGCAATCTTACAAGGTTTGTCCTCACATCATCACCGTAGAAATTGTTCCCTGAGAGGAAATGATCTCAATCCCTGTAAAACATTACTCAATAGCAACAAAAAGAATATCAAGGTGAAGTTCGGAAATAAGAGACCTCCGCCTTCTCTTTGGGGCTTCATCACAAATAGCTCGGGCCTCTCAATGGCTTTTTTGATGATATCTGAATCTTCCAGACTCCATAAGCCAGCAAAGCATTTCTGCAGTTTGGAAATGTCCTCTTTGTTCTCTAGGAATCTACAACGATAAAAAAAATCAAGGTTTAAGGAATACAGATGAGAGCTGTGAATGCTGCTTTCTACTCCAATTTAAAGGATTCCAATGTGCTACTCATAGTTTTCAGTAACAATATCCATCTACCCAGAAACATTTTCAAGGTAGCGGATGCCTTTTGATTTGAACCAATTGGCACTTGTAAACATGGTATAATGTTTCTTGAGGCAAACTAGATGACTAGAACAGTGTGCCTCTGAGCAAAGGCACACCATTATTTATAAAGTTTTGGAATGGTTGTAATTTTGGTTGAAAAAGAAGTAAATTCTTTGCCTTATGAGCCATAACACTAGTTTCCAATTTCACTTGAGAAATCATTGTGTTAGATCATTACAATTTTTTTCCTGTGACAGGAAAACACTTTGAGGCACGTCATTGCCAAAAATTAAAATAAAATACTGAAGCAAAATTTATCACCTTTCAAGCATATTGGGTTTTGCAAGTTCTTGTTGAATCTTTTTGGTTCCTGCTAAATGATAAGATATGGATGGGCACTTGACAGCTGATGACTGCTCCATAAGTAGCCTAGCTCTCCATTCCTAGACAAAATACGAGGATCAAACACCTATAAGTAGATCAAATTCCAGGAAACAGTATTCTTCATTCATAGAAGCAACGTAAGCATATAGAAAACTCAAGATAATTTAGGCCCCATTTGGCATTGTGGTCCAACCGTGTTTTTGAATAATTTTGAAATGTTTTTTTTAGCTTTAAATTAATTTTTTGGGGTGTTTTTGGATCATTTTGATGTACTGATGTAAAAAATAAATTTTAAAAAATAATAGTAAAATATTATTTTGATGTATTTACAAGCGAAAAGCACTTTAAAAAGCAACCTCTACTACACTTCTAAGCAAGCCCTTAAAGGTAAAAATCAGTATCTTGGAATGGATAGTGATCTACGAGTAACCAGGAAAATCATGCTAGAAGTAATAAGTCACTGGAAAAATCCAAAAGAAAATACTTTTGGAGCAGAGTTGAAACAAGATTGCAAGTAGCAACAAAATCCAGGAAAATGAATAAACGCTTACAGCTTCAGAAGGATAATCAGTTGGTGCATACCCAGCTCTAAAATAAACAACCGAAATTTCTTGGCCACCTCTGCAATATATATTGTTTATCATATTAATATACAAAATAGCAAAATCTCTAGAAAGGTGAAACCAGATTTCCATGACAGGAAGTTACATACACAAGCAGAGTTCCATCTGGTAGAATTTCCCCTTCCTTGTCTATTTCTGCCAATGTTTTCCGGATAGCTGTCACATTATGCGTGTTACAAAGCTAAGGAAGCAACCTATTTTGAATTCCATCAAAAGCTTTTTGACTAAAATTTAAATATCTGGAAACTGATTCCTGAAAATGTTGTGCTTCAAGAATAAATACATTTTGGACATATCACTGTTCAAACTTTTGATATTCATTAAAAAAACATGTCTCTGTCTATTCTATTTAGAATCATATCTCAAATTCTTTTTGATAAGAAAACATATCTCAGAAATCATACCATAACTCCACACGTGAGAGACTAGATTGCATGTTAAAAGGATATCTGTCCTTCAATGCTGCACAAATCCAATGTTGATCATACATGTTGCGTTCTTCAGGTTGAACAACCACCATAACTAAAGCCCTGCACAATATATGCACAAATTATTAACTAACACAACCTAGAAGCAGAAAGAACTGAAGAACATTTAAATCAGATCCAACCTAGGTCTATTATACTCAGTCCAAGCTTTAGCCAGCGCTTCTGCAAACTTATCAACAGAAGTGTTTCCAGGTATTCTTCTGGGATCTAATCCAATATGTTCTCCATGGTAGTTAAGCAAGCTCCTGTAATAATACACAGCAGGTGTTATAATCATATAATCATTGCTTGCTCACTTTTTGTGAATTATTCACAGAAGACAGAATTTTCTGCATTGCAATCTAAAGGTCTACACAACATAGCATCCATTACTTTTGGAAGACTGCAACACAAATGTCATAGGCTGGAAAACTATAATGAAGTTCAAAATCACTTGATGGATGTGGGTGGATTGACAGTGTGGGGAAACTGACTGCATTGTCAAAGGTGACTATGAGGTTTATCTAAAATATGGAACTGCATTCGAAGCTAAGCCAGATGGGTGCTACAAAATCTGTTACTATTACATTGTTATAAATCCATTACCCTGCCTCTGGTGTACATGTGCCTATATTTGATTTCACAACAGTAAACTCTGTTGCACAGCTTACTCTGTAAACTCTGCAACAGTAAACTCAGTAAGACATAGAGACATAATTAAAAGATATCTAATCTACTTCACTGTTTATTTTTACATGTGATCTGCAAAACCATGACCAAACCAAAATTCAAGAAAAAACATAATATAGCTAAGAAGAAAGCACAGAACTTCAGAGTCATAAGTTTCTTAACCTGTGAAGTTCACTAACACGACAACCGAGGCCAGGAAATGAAGCTGAAATTGTATTAAGCTCTATTTGGAGGAGCAATTTAGTTTGTTCATCAAGCATATAATCTGATCGATGTAAACCCAAGCGTATCTCCTGCATTGATGTCCAAAAATATTATCACCAAATGAAAATCAGCTTGTTTCCCTTGACGTGATTTTAAACGAACCAAAGCTAACATGATAAATTCAAATGCCTAACTGAGATACACTTACTTCTTTCTTGTTAATTTCTAGCATCTTGGAATGAATATCTAAAAGCCCCGATGTAAAGGCATCCACTTTCTTCGTTCTGTAGTGTTTAAAAGAAGAAGAAAAAAATCAGTTCATGTGTATTTCCAATCTACTGAGCCCATTTCAAACATTGATGAAAATTACTTCCTGAATTAAAAGAGATGAAGCTGAACGGTGCACAAGAACTAACAACAAATATTAACAGAATATTCTGAGAATCATTTCGAAGGTTCAAATGTGGTAAAGTTAGCATGTTGCAGACCAAAAACTCCAAATATTCCAGCTATAAGCTGACAAAAATAACCAATGACCAACTTTGCTATTGACTGAACAAACATGTATCCGCCCATGATCTTAGAAATAATAGCCTAGTGGAACCAATGCTTCTCACTTTTGAAAACAAAAGATACTAAACAAGTAGGCGTGTGTAATAAAATGTACCTGGATAAAGCATCCTGTAGAAATTTCCCATCCAAACTCACACGATCAATGAGCTCATTGAATAGAGGTGCTACTTCACATGCTAGATTCCAATGACTTTCCGGGAATGCCATAGGCAACAAGGCAAATGGTGCATGTACCAAGCCCACACCAGGTACTTTTCCTGATCTCTACAATTCAAATAACTCCATTATTCCTATCTTAAGTTACACATGCCACTATGATATCAGCTTGATGCCAAAACTAAACAGAACTTAGTTGAAACAAAATAAAAATTTTGGCTTTCACAATTGTTATGAACACTAATGGAGAGTGCATAGTAGCTTTAAGAACTTAGAAAGAACAAGTGAATGATTATCAACTAATCAGGCAATCACTATATTAGACACTCTCACTGCATAATGAATCAACATATATTCCAAGGAGCTCGATCATTCATAACAAAGACTCTGCGAATTATGTAAAATTTCATCGACAGAGATACATTAAAAAATGCATATAAAACTAAATCCACAGACCTGAACACTTTTGTCACCAACAACAAGGCCATGAAGAGAACTCCAAACAAGAGCATCATAAACCATCTTTTGAACCAATTCTTCATCAATACCATGAAAATCAATCAAGGGTTTTTGAAGAATTCTCTCTTGAGTCTCCATTTCCCTCACTTTGCCACAGCACTTCAAGGGTACAATCTTTGAGCCTAAACAAGTAGAATTATGTGAAAAACGACTAAAAGATCCAAACTTTTTAGTGGGTTTTTGGAGGTTTGCCAAGCAGATGTTATTGGTATGATTAAAAATAGAATTTATTACTCTTTCTGGGTTTGCTTTTGATGCGTAAGGGAAAAGGGAGGAACCAGTGATGTGTATAGTAGCGGTGCAGGGAGAAAGGGAAAGAAGGGATGAATAAGCAACACCCATTTTGGCTTTCTTGGTTGGCAATGGAGAAATATGGCTTTGATAAGGACACTTTGTTTTATTACATTTTGATTACTTTGGTGGATTCTTGTCCCTTTACGTCATGCTGCCAATGTTTGATTAGATGGTTGTTTTCAAGCTTGTACTTAGTTTTCTTTTCTTCTCTCTGTTTTTTTTTTTTTTATATATATATATAACTAAGTTTATTATGTTTTTCACTTATTTTATTCCTATAAATACACTTAGTGGTTAAGAGTGTGTTTGGTATTGCGGTTGCTGTTGTGGTTGTGGTTTGAAAAAAGTTGTTTTATAAAAAGTACTTTTAGTTGAGGTTGGTTTGAAAAAATAGGTGTTTGGTTAAAACTGTGGTTGAAATTGAGGTTGAACAAAAAGTAGTTTAATGTGTTTGGTTAAAAAAATGCTTTTCAAATTGAGGTTATAAAATAATTAAAAAATATTTTTAATTTAAATATTGAAGATTTAACTACTATTATTACATCATGAAATAAATAATATTGATATCAAATATTTTTTATTATTCCATTAAACTATATGCAATGTCATCACATACAAAATCTATCCAACAATGACTATATTTTTCATGGTTTCTTAAGCATGCAACAACAAAAACTGAATTTTTTGTTACGTCATCAAACGATATCCTTCTAATTTTTTGAATAAAACACAATTAAAATAAAAATAAAAACTGAATTTTTTTAACTGGGTCGGACCCGGCAAGAACATAATTGGAATTGCGATCAAATTTCACAAATG
>Ga0325404_1008684_pt1 | contig 10429 bp, 10 predicted proteins | sample PopdelMetagenome_18_FD_205664 | JGI IMG/M metagenome (GOLD analysis project Ga0325404, IMG submission 205664) | Populus deltoides microbial communities from Bellville, Georgia, United States - Xylem-Control-R1 | ecosystem: Host-associated > Plants > Phyllosphere > Stem > Wood/Secondary xylem...
TTGTTAAAACCAAAGTGCATGCTAATACATATATATCTTTTTTGTTATATGAAAATATGATGTGATGATTTTTTTTTTAATTTTGGAGAGACTAGGCCGTATGCATTAAAACCAAAAACATTTTTTTTATGTATTTTTTTTGATGTTTTTGACGAAAACCGGGTATTTTAATACTGGATTTGTATCTTTATGGTATAAAAATATAAACCAATATTAGGAAATTTTGACGAAAATATGCCGAAAAATCAACCATATTTTTTTTAAGGATCTTTCAGATTTTTTTGAAAGCAAAGACACAATTTTTTTTAACCTTTTCGATGTTTTTGATACTGGATTTGTATCTTTACAGTATAAAAATACAAACCAATATTAAACCATTTTTGATAAAAATATGCAGGAAAAACAACAATATTTTCAAGGATTTTTCAGGATTTTTTTAAATTTTTTTTCAATATATATCTATATAAAAATAATATATAAAACATTATAATAAATAATAAATAATGTTAGGTGGGCTGGGCCGGCCCAACTAACTGGGCCGAACTCAGTCCCAAAAGGGTTGGGCCGATCTCGGCCCAACAGTTCATTCTTCTTCTTCTGGTCTGGGCCGGGACCGGCCCAGACCTAAAGGCTGGGCCAGAATCGGCTTGGCCTAGGAAGGTAAAAACGAGGAGGGGAATTATTTTCCCCTCCCATCCCCTGCATGCAGAATGATATTTCGTTCTGCATGCAGGAGGAAATGAAGCCGAGAATTAAATACAGGCGGCAGGGAAGGAAGAGTTACCTGGTGCGGAGAAGGTGGTGCGTTGCTGGCCTGGCTGCTTCACTGGCAGTGCTGCGGTGGAGGCCAGTGGCGGTGTCGTGGCTCACGGACGACGGCTCCGAGTAGCGGTGCTTGCTGTTCAAGCGGCGGAGAGAGAGAGATTTCTTCCTCTTCCCCTCTCCTCTGGTTTTTTCGTTTTTTCTTTCTCTGTTTCGTTTACCCGTGGTTATCCTTTTGTCCTCTCGGTTTTGTTTTAAAAAAACTTCCCTCCCCGGTTTCAAGCTTCCCCTTACTCTTTCCTTTCTCTCTCTATTCCATTTCTCTCTGTGGCTCGTTCTCTCCTCCCTTCGGTTTGTTCTGTTTTCCCCTCTGTTTTTGTTTTTTTCTCTGCCTTTTCCTTTTTTGTCCCATCCTCTTCCGCGTGCTGGCGTTTGGGTCCTATTTATAGGGCAAAGGGAGCGGGGGGCGTCCCTATCACTGCGCATGGGGAGCGGCCACTTCCTGCCCTGCCGCGGTGCCGAACGAGGTGGCCAATAAGTGTGGCTGGCAGGGCGCGTCTCTCGGGGTCTCATCAATGAAGGGGCATGGGGCTACGGGTTATGACAGAAGCGTGCAGAGAGAGAGGCATGAAGAATTAAACAAATGTTTTTTTTTTCTTCCCCTGCTACGTGTCCAGGGGAAGAAGGAAGAGGAACAGTGTCGCTCAAAACGACACCGTTCTGTTCTTCTTTTTTTTTTTTACATGAAACGGCATCATTTTGGACAAAACGCGCCGTTTCATTTAAATATGGCGCCACACGTCAACTTCCAAATCAGTCCTTAATTTATCTTTTGTTCATTTCAATTGCATCCCTGACAACTTCAATCTCCGCCCTTATAGTTGGCCGCGCTTTTCACTTCAATCCTTGGCCTCTGATTTATGCAATTGGACCCTCAATTGATCAATAAACTTCCAATTTCTTCAATTTGGCCCCTGATTTAACCAAATCAACTCTCAAAAATTATAATTTGACCCCAAAACTTTAATTTCTTCCAATTAAAGCCTAAATTGACTTAAAAATCAATTTTTCTTGCAATCAAACCCTCTATAAATTCAATTAAACCTTCAATAAAATCCAATTAAGTCCATAAACATCCAATTTTGAATTTTTCTCTTCAAATTGAATTTTCTTTTCCAACAGGGCTCTCATCATTCAAGCATATACTGTAAAAAAAATTCAATCCTTATATTTTTGAACCTCCTTAATTAATTTTTCTGATCCTTTCCTGAGCGCTCCAACCTCCTATTATTTTTCTAATTTCTTCCGGCTATATAATTATATATTTATTTTTATTTTTGTGTGGGGACCCAAAAATGGGTTACAACAACTAGAATGCCTAGGACGCATTTTACCATGCTACGATGAATGAGAAGTGAAGTTAACATTGAGGAGAACCATGGTATGTTAAAAAGGGAATGTGATAGAGCTACGGCCATTATAGAAAGGAATGTCGATCAATGGGTTGTCCTTAATAATATGGTTAAGTACAAACTATCATCATGAAATAGGGACACCCTTTATGGACTTTACTTCGTAAAGTCGAACATGATTTGGTTGTGGTCTATGTCCGAACTAGGTTAAAATGTCGAAAGTGACTTAGTTTTCGATTATGATTTTATGAGTCAGTAGTGACTTAATTTTTGTTGATGATTTCTGTGTTAGCAGTGACTTAGTTTTCTTTAATGATTTCTGTGTTAGAAGCGACTTAGTTTTCGCTGACTATTTTATGTCACAAGCGACTTAGTTTCGCTGACGATTATATATGTCAGTAGTGACTTAATTTTCATTGATAATTTTTTGTGTCAAAAGTGCCTTAGTTTTTGCTAATTATTTTCTGTGTCAGCAATGACTTAGTTTTTGTTGATGAATTTCATACCATAAATGATCTAGTTCTCATTGATGATTCTAGTGTCAGTTTGACCTAAACCTATTACAAGACTCTAGAATTAAACTATAGAGTTTTTATAGGTAACTTATATTTAGAATTGAGAAGAATGTTTGGATACAATGACTTTCGTTATATGATATGAGGAGCACTTGAATGTGAGCATGTGCATTCTTAGAATATGTGTGGTATTGGCCTATGAGATTTCTGAATACAAATATATTGATTGATGATCATTTGGTGTATCAGGAGGTGTAACCGAGATTGGAACTTCGCCCGGACAAGGACGCCTCATAGGAAGAGTAGGTAGGTGGTCTCCACCCCTTTCTGTAATTATATTAGATCCTCGTAATGAATTTTATATAAATTGTTGCTACTCGATTATGATTATTGGAATTTGTTCATGAAATAATTGACTGAATAATGTGATTAACTTCGACTAATGGTATCAATAATGGATGATCGGGATTGAATAATGTGATTAGGTTGCGGCTAATGGTATCCATAATAAATGATAGGGATTGAATAATGTGGTTAACTTTGGCTAATGGTATCCGTGATGAATGACTGTGATCGAATAATATAATTAGCTTCGGCTAATGGTATCCGTAATGGATGACCGGAATTTGAATAATATGATTGGCTTCGGCTAATTACATCTGTAATGGATGGTTGAGATTGAATAATGAAATTAGTTTCGACTAATGGTATCTGCAATGGATGACCGAGAATGAATAGAGTAATTAATCTCGACTAATGGTGTTCTTATTGGTTATTCTTATTGGATAACCAGGGTTGAATGGAAGGATTAGCCTTGGCTAATAGTATAATTATTAGATAATCAGGATCAATTGACAAAAAAAAATACATTTGGGTGATGACACTCGGGTTTGTGGACTAAGGGAGACCAAGGAATTAACTTCGATCTCTAAAACTCAAGTCGAGTGAATAGAACGTATGAACAAGATTAACATCGTTCAATGAAATAAATAATGATCGTATTATAAGAACTGGCTTACCTAATTTAATAATAAAATTTGAAATCATGTTCTTCTACCCATTATTATTATTATATTAAAGATTGTTCTTTATTCTTATATTGCATTTGAATTATAACAGGGACATTACATAGTCATGGCGCGTAAGAATTTCATTCCACATGTTTTGATATAAACTATGTAATCGCATGTTTAAGATGATATATATTTTATGTAATAGTGTGAAATTACCGATCAGTATTTTTATAAAGACTTGTAATGATGGCTCTATGAAAACACGAATATAAAGTTATATGTATGATGACATAATAATATGAATATGTTGTTTATATACTCTCTAACGCAAAAATGTTAGATTATGTGATCATATAAGTATTATACTTACATTAACCAATGATGTCAATGTGTTCGTTTTACAAGTATCAACAACAACAACAACAACAACAACAAAATTATCACTTGCTTTAATGTGATTTACCTTTTCACCATGTCATGAATTGAAGAGAAATATCGAGCTATTACATAAACAAGGGAAAGTTTATATTACCATCAAGTTCTTCAATGTGCAGGAGAGCTCCTGCTTAGCCATATTCGGGCTGTTGAATTCTCTTTCAATATGACACCAAATAATAACAAGCTATACAAGCTTCCTCTCCTTCTCCCTGTCCGTCCGCTGAGCCTGAGTCCGTGTGAGAGCAGAGAAAGCAAACCCTTTTTTGTGGCGTCGAAGAAGACGGTCTGTTAATTCAGGGCTTCAAATAACTCTCTTCCCTTCTGGTCCTGGGCCTTTTTGGGTCAGTCCATCATAGTTATTTGGGTTAACCCAAAACGAAAAATATTTCAGCCCAATTCATTTAGTTGGGCTAACCCAAAAAAGGGAAGTCTCCGATTCTATGAGGATTTTTTTTTTAGAGCGAAAGAATAAACTCTCCTGCTTTCTAAACTTATAAAAGCCGGAGAGAGCCCTGCCTCCTCTTCAAACGCTTCTGCTGCGGCTTCCGCTTCCTCTTCCGCTTCCTCTTCCGCTTCCTTCACCTTCTGGGGTTCTCTCACGCAAAAGCTCGCCCCGTTTTCATCGTTCCCTAGCAACCAAGGTTTTGATCCAAGATTACCTTCTTCATTTATTTACTAATTTTTCTACATAAACCCGATGATCTTAATCTTTTTTGTTCAAAAATGAGCTAGCTTGGTCTTGATTGATGATTGATTATATGAATTGGGTTTTGTTTTTTTCAACTAATTTTTTTATTTTTTCGAATTTTGATTTTTGACAGTTCTCTACAACAAATCTTGTGGGCTTAACCTGTTGAAGTCAGTAGACATGGTATGTTAGTGCTAATGACTTGTTCCCCCAATTTTTGCTGTATTGCGAGCTTGGAAGAATTATTTGATTTAATCAACATCATCGATAATCACTGAGAAACGGTTGTCTTAATATATGGTAGAATGATATTGATTGCATTCTTTGAAACAATTAATAATATTTGAGCCTGCTCATCCTTCATTGTGTGAAAGATGGTAGAATGAATAGGACTCAAAAGTCTAAGCATCATCCATGTTTATTGCGTCAAATCTTATGTTGCTCAAGTCTGAGTTTGTTCTAAAGAAAATTTAGTAATTTAGCTGCATATGTTTATTTTAATCACTTGTTTCGACAATTGCAGGATCGCCAAGACCACCACAGTTCCTCATTTGAACAGAGTTACCGCTGCTACCCTGTCTCTTTCATTGATAAGGTTTGAGAAATAACTACTACAATTTGAATCATAACTACTAAAATGATGATTCTGCAAAAAAATTTAGTTGTTGGTTTTCCTATTTGTTTGATGATATAGTGTTTTAGGTATATAGTAGTAGCTTATACATGTAAATGAACAAGATGTTTGTCAATCCACAAAAATATTATTCCTTGTTAAATTTGCTCCAAGTTATTTGTGTCTTTGCAGGCACATCTGGAAAAGGGGGATAAAAGTATGTCCATCTTCTCATTCATGTTCTATCATCCTATCCATTTCATTTATTTTAAAAATAAAATCAAATAAAACTGGTTTTCAAGAATTGACAATCTACTATCTCTTGTTGCATCCAGTTATTATGCCTCCCTCAGCTCTTGATCGCCTTGGTAAGCAGATCATTCTCGATAAACTTCCTTTTCTCTATTCCTGCTATTGTATCTCGTGCCCTTAATCCTGGTTTAATGATTATACATCATTTAAAGATAATGGTGTTTGCTGCAGCAACCTTGCACATTGACTATCCAATGCTTTTTGAACTCCATAATCCTTCTGCTGGACGTACTTCTCATTGTGGGGTTCTAGAATTTATTGCAGATGAGGGCATGATATACTTGCCCTACTGGGTATGCTTTTACATTATCTTCATGGATGTAATGGCTCGGCTATTATATGCTTACTTGATCTGCTCATTTGTTCTACACTTTTAGATGATGGAGAACATGCTGCTACAAGAGGGGGACATTGTGCAATTGAGAAATACCAGCCTGGCAAAGGGAACTTTTGTGAAGCTGCAGCCCCACACCAAGGACTTCTTAGACATCTCCAATCCCAAAGCAATGTTGGTTTATTTATTGGTCATATTCTTTTCTACGTGATTGCAGTAAGCTTGGTAGCTCATTTTATTCATTCCTTTCTTGCTTGGTGATCATTTTGTAGCTTGGAAACTTCATTGAGGAACTACTCTTGTTTAACCACTGGTGATACAATAATGGTTGCCTATAACAACAAGAAGTACTACATTGATATAGTTGAAGCAAAACCCTCTTCTGCAATTAGTATTATTGAAACGGACTGTGAAGTGGATTTTGCCCCACCTCTTGATTATAAAGAACCTGAAAAACCAAAATCAATTCCTCGATCAAACAAGATACCTCCTGAAGGTTTTTTTCTCAATTTTATGTAAAAAGATTTGTCCAATTATCTGAATTGATTTTTTATTATTGGATTTATTTATCAAGTCCCTAAAACAAATGGTTTTGACCCTTCCTTTTTCAGGTATGGAAGAGCCAGCCGCAAAGATGCCAAGGTTCAGTGCATTTACTGGTTCAGCAAGGCGCTTGGATGGCAAACCAGCGACACAACCAACTGCATCCACTATCTGCCCTGCGTTGAAACAACACCAACCTGAAGCTGAGAACAATGGCTCCAAGTTATTAAGCTCCTTATCACATCAGCAGTCTGGAAAGCTTGTGTTTGGTTCTACGTCAAACCAGCCACAAAATGAAACACCAAAGGTATGTCTTGCCTTGCTGGTAGTTCTGTAGAGCATGTCCTCGTTTTCCACAATGCACTTATTCCCTGACATGACCCGAACCTAGAATGTGCTTCCATTGTGTCTTCCACAAATTTTTTTGAAGAATTCTCCATGATATATCTGATCAATGCATAATATCATGAAAAATGGATACAGTTTTTTGACTGCCACTTAAATTGATATGAAGTGGCTTCTGTAACTAGGCTCCCTTAAAGAAAAGCACTCAGGAGCCTCCCCAGAAGGTGGAAGATCCGAAGTTTCAAGCTTTCACGGGGAAGAAGTATTCCCTAAAAGGCTGAATCTCAACTCCATTGTTGTCCATCCTTCTCTAGTATACACAGGATGAGATCAACTGATTCTGGTTATTTAATAGAATGTTTTTGCCACTGTATAATTTATATCTTTTTGAACCCAAAATCGGGTACACGTCAATGGTCCAAACCTCAGAAGAACGCCCAGTCAACTTCTGTTTGGCATACGGGGTCTTCTATGGATCCTTATGTTTAGTATATAATTTATCAAGATAAAACTCATCAGGCTATTAGTTATTTTTCTCTCTTTTTTTGTTCCTTTGTTTTTTAAAAGTTCTGATGCTCTCTACACCTGCAATATTTGATGGTGAGGCAGACCACCTATGACGCTCAGAGACTCGAATATTTCAGCCGTATCTAACAAAGCGTAATTCTAGATGTTCAAGATGACATAAAACCACTGAATTCCTCATGAGAAGTAGCTTCAGAAAGAGAAACAAAAGGCCATGATGCAGATGATTCTCTTCTCGTTTATTAGATAATCACAACTAACAGAGTGGCTTCTTATTTAAATTAACTAATCATTATAATTAGAACGTAATAACATTTAGATGTTCAGCCCCACCTGATTTTATGATACAGAGATGGTAATGGAAAAGTGCCGGTGAGAAATACAATAATAGTAGTAAAATAATAATTAGCTAAGCTTCCACAGATGTCTCAATTGCAACCTTCTTGGAATACTTGATGCCTTCAGACTTATCATTCGCTTCCCAGAGTTCTGGCAGTGCTTCCTTGATATTATGAAGACTCTCTAACGCACAGTCCACACCTTCAATCCGATGAGAAGAGCCTACCTGTATCAGCACCGTTGGAACTGGATGATTTAACATTTTCGAAGCAGTTTGGAAAATTTCACGGGAATATAAAACTGGCAGTGACATTTTGCTTTATTATTTTTGGCCGAGGTTTATGATATCATTAACTTACCCAAACAGTGTGGAGACCCAATCCTTTTCCAGTCTGTAAGTTACGGATGCTATCATCAAAGAACAACTAAAGAGCAAGAAATCACTACGTTAGATAAACGCAGACCAGACAAGGAAACTGAAGGCTATGAAAATCACTTAGAATAGCTTTGAATCATTGGAGATCGTAATAGGAATGAAACTTGCATATTTTCAAATGACAGCACATTCTAAAGCTAATCCAAGCATTGATTCAACATGCAAACAATATAGAAATGCAAAACCGGTGAATTTCTGTGCTTGTAATGTAAGTTCAATTTTCTTACCGTCTTTCGAGGGCTGATGTTGGCAATCTTAAAAACCTGCTCAAATGCTTCCTCAAAAGGTTTGCAGACTACGGGGGTCCTTGGAAGTACAAGATCTGCATCAGGACAGGTAGTATATTCATCGATGTCAAAAACCTTTCTGTCATCCCCATCAACAGGATCATTTCCTTTATTAGCAGCATCATTCAAAGTCTCAAAGCATATGATCCTTTCAAAACAATCCTCCAATCCAAGCCTGCTAAGGACTCGACTTGCATGAGCCTTGTCAGCATTGGTAAAGACCTTCCCATGAAGAAATAAGGATTATTAATCACCAGCAGAAATCCGATGCAGTCAACCGAATACTTCTCCCAAATGCAGTAATTTTTAAAGAGCATGCAACTAAGGAAGTAAACTTACAACTTTACGAACAGGCACATTAAGTAAGATATTCCTCAGGACAGGGTCAGGTTTAAGCATCTGATAGGGCAATCTTCCATGAACAAAACTGCAAAATACAAACGCGTAGGACCACATCAATTTCATAAAAGATACTCCTTGTATTAATACACATAAGAGCAAGAAATCAGTACCTATGGAAGTCATCATAGTCAAATTTATGCCCCATAGCCTGAAAAACATAGAAATAGAAAGAAAAAAAAACCCAGAAAACTTTTTAGTGAAATCACTGTAAATTAAAAAAATCTTGTAAAAAAAAAAAGAGCATCAAGTTCTTGGGTTATTACCCTAAGTCCAGCCATGGTCGTCCCATAATACTTGTACAATGAAACACACAACTCAGGGGCTTTACTTTCCTCAATGCCAAGCTTTTTAATCATATATTCTATGATAAATCAGGAACATTCCAAATCAATTAGGGTATATCACATAACATAATCTTAAAGAGAGAGAGTGCTTCATTAAGCAATACCTTGAATATTTTGGGTAACATGGACTGAAAAACCAGAACCGAGTGGATAAAGGGTATCATCAATATCTGGAATTTTATATATAAAAAAGCCATCAGTTATATTATAGTATTTTTATTCATCTTCAAGAAGAGAAGTCCACTAGGGGAAAATATAACATCAAAAGAAAATGATTAACAAAAGAGCTTTACCAAAAAGGAGGCAGTCATATCTGTGCTCCAAAGCTTGCTGTTTCTGATCATCTTCATAAGACTCCATTTTCGTACTAACCAAAAGCAAAAGCAGGATCTTTATAAGTTCTTTTGGTATCAACTGCAAGAAAACAACCAATTTAATTAAAAAAACACTAAAAAAGTCCAACATATCTTACTGCCCACCAAATCTGGAAATCAAAACGACAAGAAAGAGAGAAAAACAAACAGATTGGTTATAATATACACAGTACTTCAGCACATTGTTATCCCAGAAAAACCTGAGACAGACAAAAGCAAGCAAGCAAGCAAATTACCAGATCTCAAAAAATCAGAGAGGTATTGTTGAGAAAAAAAGGAAGATATTAGTTTTCTTTTAAAGAGGAAAGAAGGAGGAAAGGAGGGTCGGTGAGTGTAATCCACGGTTACATTTATTTTAAGATTTTTTAATGGACGTAATGTCTAAAAGAGACGCATACTCATGAACTCCGGGAGACACGACTGCTTTTTACTTCTTCACTTCTGATTTTTTTTTATGTATTGGAATAAGTACAGATCAGTCATCAACCTATTATTTCTTTCATGTATCGGTCCTCGATCTTCAAATTCTTGCAAACATTGCTCAACCCTTCATAATCATGACATGTTCATCATTCATCACTTCATCCCACACTTGACTTTTCCGTTATTTTGCCCCCAGAATGCAGATATGGCACAATAACTAAATGGAGTGTTTCTATTGTTGATTTACATAATCATGGTGATTTTTTACGTTGAGTTGGGATTTATTTTAATGGATGAGTTTAGTTTTTTATGCATTTGCTTTTG
>Ga0325404_1008685_pt1 | contig 10429 bp, 3 predicted proteins | sample PopdelMetagenome_18_FD_205664 | JGI IMG/M metagenome (GOLD analysis project Ga0325404, IMG submission 205664) | Populus deltoides microbial communities from Bellville, Georgia, United States - Xylem-Control-R1 | ecosystem: Host-associated > Plants > Phyllosphere > Stem > Wood/Secondary xylem...
ATAATGCAATGGCTTCTCCCGTGGATGTAGGCAGTTTGCTGAACCACGTTAAATATTGTGTCAGTGTGCTTTACCTCCTATGAGCAAACATCAATACATCACCGGTCGGAATTCCCTACATACTGGGCCCCTTCCATATCCATTTGAGCTCAGGTAACCAGGACAGCTGTAACTCCGTTAAAGATGATAGCAGCGGCAGCTCCTTTTCCTCACTGCTTCCTTCATCAGCCTCACCCAATTCAAATATCTCTTCCAATGAATTGCAGTGATTAATTTCCACACTCCTTAGATTTTTCAAAGCTTGCCGCCATTTTGCTGGAAACAGAGTGCGAATATCCCCACATGCAGCCACTTCTACATGTTCTAATCTTTGTAAGAAGTCCTTTTGCGACCCATGGCCATGGGTGGTCATCTGATCAGAGGACAATACTATATTTTCTAAACCCTCAACGTTGCTAAAACCAATTTGAGACACAGTAGGAAACAACTGCTCAAATATCTTTGCATTTAAGGATGTGGCGCTGATATCACCCAAATATAATCTTGTCGAGATTGGGTATGCTGTTATTGAATACCCATTCCCTAACACTATATCATATTTGAGCAACCTGGGAAAAACAAAATCTCTGGGAATGCATTCAACCTTCGGTATCGTCAATGATAATACGGCCAAATGAGACAGCGAATTTAGTTCTGTTACTCTTGCATTCATTCCTCCTGTGCTGTCCCATCCCGTGAAGCTGCCATCCCAGATCAATAGTTCTTCTAACATCTTCAACCTTCCAATCAAATTCACAGGAATGCTTGCAACGTACATACAACCTGTCACATCCAACAATCTTAACTCCTTGAGCTCCCCCATTTCCTCAGGTAATTCTTTAATGGAGTCGCACCACATGAAAACAAGAATCTTAAGTCTCTGCAGCTTTCTCAATGAAACGAGGTCCTTGCATATACATTCGACTAACAATAATGATTGAAGGTTTGTTGAGAATTCAAGTGATTGCAATGACAAGCACCCTCCCTTCAGAGACAAAACTTCAATTTCTTTCATTCCTTCAAAAAACCTCTCTGGAACATTCAGACCATCATCCAGTTCTAATAATAGAACTTTGAGCTGTGGACAAACCAATCCTTGAGGAAGTTCTGCTAGTTTATTGCCCATTAACGAAATTACTGTACAACCTTCAAATCTTCTATTGCTCATTGGCCACTCCTTCAACCCAAAGCCAGCCTTTACCATGAATCTGTATTTCTCTGATGATGCTATCTGAATAGCAACATCACGAACCAAGTCATGCATTTGCACATATTCTTCAGTTTCAGTTCCTAACAGCATACAACAAGCTTTGAGGTTTTCGATTTCCATATAAACTCGTTTCCTTGCACCTTCAATGAACTTCACATCTTGATATAACCCGTAGCCAACTGCATATCTCGTCAACTCCTCGATTGGAATGTTGTAATCTTCTGAAAATAAACAGCATAGCAAGAAACATAGCTTGGTTTCCTCGTGCTTCAAATAATCATAGCTCAATTTAAGACATGCATATGCATTTCTTCGGTCATCAAATGTTTCCACGTGCCGAGATTGAGATTTTTTGAGCTCTTCAGATGCTACTTCCCACTCATGTTCAGATTTATCTTTTAGAGCCTTTCCCACTGCCACAAGTGCTAAAGGCAAGCCTTGGCATTCTCTCGCAACCTCCTTTGCCACTCTGTTCAAGTCAGAGTCCTCATCACGTAAACCTGCATTGATTTTGAATAAAGCCCATGCTTCCTCTTCAGATAAGACTCTTAAAAACACTTTTTGCTGGCACTCCATATAAGAACATATGTTTTCAAGACGTGTTGTTATAACAATTTTACAACTCCTGTGAGCGTCACCAAATGGGATCCCTATCTCTTTCAAGTCAATATCTTTCCAAACATCATCTAGGATTATAAGCATCTTCTTTCCCTGCAGTCTCTGCCATAACCGACCTGCTCTCCCTTCTTTACTTTTCTCGTCAAAATGCAGACCTAAACTATCTGCCATTTGATCCTGCATGTCTGTGACATTTGGATTCTGGGACACCGTAGCTATCAAAACTTCATTAAAAAGTTGCAACTCTTTGGCTTTCCTGCCTACTTCTTTCACCAGGGTGGTTTTACCCACCCCTCCCATGCCGTACAGTCCGATCATATTGACACTGTCATCTTTGAGAGCTTTCATAATTTGTTCAAAAGCTTCTTTTGACGATTCTGAGGGTGTGAATCCCTTTGATGGAAGAAACTCTATGTCTTGAAGAGGTGCTTTGTGGGACACTTTTGGAAACTTTCTGCTATTTTCTTCAAGTTTTTTCAAAGTCTCTATCTTTTTTGCCAGGGCCTTGCTTAACTTGAATTGTGGTATCCAATTTGGACACCGATTAAAGCATTTGCTATTTTTTCCCTTTTCATTTTCCAAACGATTAACACCTTCAATTTCGTTTTTTGCATCTTCCAACCATTTGTTGACATCCTTCTCAATTTCTTCAGCATTTCTTTCAGCAACTTCGACAGCGTTTTGCAAACGATCAAGAGTCAAAGCCAGGTTCTTCTTTTGTTCATTGAATTCTTGAACAAAATTGTTGAAACAGAACATGTAACGGAACTGCCTTATTGTTGGTTCCACCAAGAGTTCTGCTATCTTAGATAAAATGGATCCACCAACACTTTCGATAGCCATTTTCCACCAGTCTGAAAATCAGAGAAATAAGGATCGATGCCGACTGTGAGAGGAGTTCACTACAAGTAAAATAGGCATTGAGAGAATGAGAATAGGAATTTTATTACCTTAATTTGTGAAAATATGCGCGAAAAGCACTGGTGTTGATTGCTCAGCGAGGAACAAAACGAGAAGGCCTTTAGCTCTGTATAGAATCAAGCTTCAAAAGCAACAAGGCAAGGTATAAGTATACCAATGAACAATTAATTCCTTGTCCCCTTATCTATATCTATCTATGCCATCTACAAAAGTTAGGGTGTTATCTTTTGTTGAAGACTATAATATCTTTAAATTAATTTGTTATTAATTTTAAATTGTCACAGTGTTGTTAATAAAATATAGAATATTGATATGGTTGTATTGTCAATCAAAAAACTCTATACATTAAAATTTAAGATATAGAACCACGAGAAATATAGCTCAACTGCTCAGATTTTAGGTTTGCTTCCTAAAAGTCACCAGTTTGAGTCTCACAAACCTCAAGGTCATTGGAGTCTTATATTGTCGTTAACTTCAAAGCCTGTGGGATTAATCGAGGTGCGCACAAACTGACCCGGACACCCATGTTAATAAAAAAAAAGATATAGATTATTAATATCTTTCCCTTCTTAGTTCTTTAAGATTTTTTCTTCCTTCGATATCTTTATACATTTCTAAGAGTGTATTTTCTTATATACAATTGCATTAAAATTCATTTATTTGAATAAAATTTAACTTTCCCAGAAAGGCAGATTTCTATAACAATTTTTAATTTTTTTTACAGAATTGAAGACGATGAAGATTATATTGTTACTAAGTAGAGAATAAAAAAATTAAAGACAACTTCAAATTAAAAAGATTATATAAGAAAAATAGAAAATGTATGAAATAACATGGTGAGGATGATTTCAAAATAAAATAAAAAATGTTTAAAAGATCAAGAAAAAGATGACATATTCAACAAGGATAAAATGTATAGAAGTTTGATTAAATTCATTTTCAAATGACACTTTTGGAATGTTCTTAGAAGCTCAAAATAAAAATTTGGTACAGTTCATTAATCATGTTATGTATACATGAGGGAATTTAAAGCAATAACGGTTCAATACAAAGAAAGTTTTTTTTTTAAAATATATAACACTATAAAAATTAACATCCTAAATGAGATATCCTAAAAGAGAATTATAGAATGGAAATTATTTCTAACTGAAAATATCCCAAAAGAGATAGAGAACGGAATTATAATTGTGAAGGCTAACCTTAGGTAAACATGAAAAAATGAAATTTTTTATTGAATTTTCTAGAAGAGATAAAATTATATGTTAAGAGTATGTTTGTTTTGCAAATAAAAAATAGTTTATTTTAAATTTAATGTTTGGCTTGAAAAATACTTTACCATTAAATATTTTACATGTAAAATGTTTTTTAATAATGGTGTGATGGAGGTGGTGAGATGACAATGATTATGAAAGAGGTGATGATGAGATGGTGGTGGTGGTGAGATGACAATGGTGGTGAAAAAGATTGTGGTGAAGTGGTAGTGAAATGATGACAGTATGGTAGTAATGGTGATAAAAGAAGAGGTGGTGGTGAGGTGGTTGTGGTGGATAAAGAGAAGATGTTAATAGTGGTGGTGAGAAGGAGATAGTAGTTGAAATAGTTGGTTCATATTGTAACTGTTATGTTTCAATCCTAACAATATGTTGCTTTAATCAAAAGTAATAAGTGGATATATATTGGGTATAATAGAACCTATATGATTAAGAAATGTATCATCATTATAGGTGAGTTTAGAAAAAATATTTTATTTATTTTTAAATAGTATTAATTATAAAATTCATGTGTAAGATGAGTTTCGAATCTCATCCAAAAAATCAATAATTATGACATTTACCATAATATAATAGAGTTTCCAAACTGGACAAATCGTACCCTATTGGGTATGGGATGATCTATTATGAGCTATACAAATCTTTTATTTTTTTTTAGGTATATGGCCTAAAAAATTGTTGCTTAGTTTTAAAATAAAGTTCCAACAAAATCTAGTAATATGACTTCAAATAAGATATGAAAAGGTAGGAGACTTAACTTATTATACTTGAAGATTTGGGGATGTGATATTTATGTAAAGCATATCATATATGAAAGTTAGGAGCTAAATCAAATAAATTTAAGTTTATAGGATATCTTGAAAAAAAAAACTATTGGATAATATTTCTACCATTCCATTGAGCAAAAGTTATTTGTCTCCAAACATGCTATATTTATAAAAAGAATTTATTCTTGAAAGGAGTAGTGAAAGAAAAATAAAATTTGAAGAAATTCAAGAACCATAAACTAACATCTAATTAAAACATGAGCTAGAATATATAACATTGGATGCTCAACTTAAAGCTCAAGAAACACAATAACTTCATAGATCTAATAGAAGATGTCACACACTAATGAGATATGGATTTTTTATATAAGCTAAAAATGATGAATTGATTATACTTAATAAGCCTACCAATTACATGAAAGCAATATTTAATATTGATTCCATAAAATGAATCAAGGATGTAAAATTCTAAATGGATTAAATATAACTTGGCTATCAACCTAAAGGGTAAAACTCACTAAATGTAAATGGATCTTTAAGAAACAAATTAATATTAATGGCAACGTATAGATGTACAATGCCAGAATAGTTGACAATGGTTACAAGCAAAGAATTGACTTTGATGAAATCTTCTTGCTAATAGTTATGTAAAAACCTTCTTGCTATAGCTACATGCTAATATTATGAATTTTAGCAAATAGATGTAAAAAATGCTTTTCTATATAGGAAAATTCATAAAGATATGTATATTACACTGCCTAAAGGTTTTGAGTCTAAGAAGTAGTTAAAAAGAAATAAGAATTTCTTTATGATTTATAAAGGAGATAAACTAGTAGTTATGGATATTCAAATGCTAGATTTAAATTAGATATTAGTGATAGCAAATCCTAGTCTAGATATATTTTTACTCTAAATGGTGATGATTTTATTGACCTTTAGAGTCAGACATTCATATTTTTTTATATTTTGATTATAACAAAAAAAAACATAGACTAATAATATGTCTGGTTGAGAATAAGCTTTAAACATGTTTCATATTAAGATCACATTAATAAACATGAAGGATTTCATAAAAAAATTAATCAAAAAGTTCAAGTATTCATTTTAGTGTTTAATTTATAAATCTTTACATCTTACTTGATGGTATAATTAAAATAAACTCACACATATTACTCTATATACATTTAGGATTGATATAAAAGATGATCTAAGATAGATGGCTCTAAGAATTCACCTAGATTAAAACTGTTAAATATAGAATTCTACATGAAACAAACCACCATTTGTTCATCAATGATGAAAACATTTGAGAATTCTGCATGAATCAGACAATCACTTGTTTATCAGTGATGAACACTTGGGAATTTTGCAGGAACCGGTTGATTGATTGGTTTGATCAATTTGAACCAATCGATCGTTTTAGTCATTAGTGGGGTTCCAACGGCTAGTTTTTCTTAGAAACAATTATATAGCTTGTCTAATTGTAAAATTAGCAAGGGATTCTGAACATATATGATAAACAACATACTCTAAGATCAAAATAACAATAAAATAATTGATTATTGATTATACTCTAACTAGTGGGTTTAAACCTTTATATTCTAGAACAAAAAGTATGCATTTTCATTATCACTATACTTAAACACTTTTAAATCCTATAAGTGCTATTTAGTGAGTTATGGAGATACTAGAACTTCATTTATATCATCCACTCTATGAAAGAGTTTGTTGTAAACAAAACCATACTTGTGAACCTACGAGAGTTAAGTAAAAACTCATGATATGATATTAGTGAGGGAATGAAAATGTACACTCTTTGGCATTTGAAGTCGTTCACCACATTAAGGATGATGATGATGATCAAGAAAGCATTGAAGAAGACATTGCCTTAATTACAAGGTGATTAAGAAGTTTTCTATCAAAAGTGAAAATGAGATATAATATTTGGATGATGAATCTGACCCTACCTCTAATGAGTTGCATGATGCTCTTGAATATTTATATGATAAATTTAAAAATTTAGGTTTAAAATATAGTTTATTGAAAGAGAATTATGCATGCTTGTTTGCTGGAAAAAGAAACCCTATAAAATAAAGATTGCATTGTTATTGATGAAACTAAAAAGGTAAATCAACTTGAAGAAGAAAATAAATCCTTACAAGAAAAGTTTGACAAGTTGAATACTAGCTAAATTTACAAAAGGCTCTAAGAATTAGAAAATGTGCTTTGAAGCCAAAGATGTGTTTTTAACAAAAGATGTTAAGTTTACCAACTTAAAAGGAACCAAAAGTATTGGAAAAATTACTCTGTTAAAGCCAAACAATCCTATGACCCTAACCATAAATGAAATTATTGTAAAGATATAGGTCATTTGATTTAGACCAAAAAAAGTGTGGTTACTAAAAACCTTATCTTGATTTTTTGTATAAATAAATAAAAAGAGTATAGGGAATAATCCATTTTGATTATGTTCATGTTTTTTTATGAAACTTAGCCATTCATCTATAAGAACATAAGGAGGGGTGTCGCTTTAAACAAAAGTATGGATAGATTTTGTAAATATTCATAAAAAGTACTAGGTAGAGGCATAAGACCATAATAGTTCTCAATTTAGTGAATCTCTCAGAGTAAGAATGTAGTTTGATATGTGCATTTCTCTTAGTTAAACATCAACCAACCATGATTTAAGATTCTGTATAAGAACTTGATAGTAAAGAGATAAACAAATGAGAAATTCACATATAAAACTTCAATTTAAGGTGAAAGTTCAAAATGTTAGCTATCAAGACTTTCACTTCATAATTGTTTTTATTTTCTTTTTATAGATTTATTTTGGTATTAAAACCCGAGTTTGACAGGTTAATCCGAGTTGACCTGATATATTTTTAATTTATTTTATTTAATTTATTCATTCAATATTGTATTAATTAAGAATTGAGTTTCATAATTTTTTTATTTACTTTCTATGGACATATCACGGTCTCATGATTCTATCGTAGGTTAGCCTAGCTGCCTTAGGGTTTTATTTTTATCCTTTTTTAATTGAATTTTTTTTTTCAATTTTATTTTCAATGTGGAGTTCATTATTAGACTTCATAATTTATTTCATTTTGTTTTCTTTGAGGTTATCCTAACCTCATGACATAAGTCACGGGTTTGATTGATTAACTTGGGTTGATTATGGTGGTTTTTTATGTCATTTTTTTAATTAATTTTTTTTTTCAATTTTATTTTGCAATATTGTGTTGATTAGAAATTAGGCTTAATATTTTTTCTTAGTTATCTTTTATACGGTTATTAAGGTCTTATAACTCAGGTCAGGAACTTGACAGGTTAACCTGAGTTGATTCTAGTAAATTCAAGTCAATCTAATATGTTGTCGTTTTAATATTATTTTTAAAAAATATATCATCTTAATTTTTTTAGTCAAATTATATGCTAACCACTCGTTTGGGTTGTTTTTGAACCTATAAAGTTGACAAAATCACTTTGCTCAACCCCTCCGTAGATTATTTTTTCCCGCTACAAAACATGTTAAGTACACTTATATATTCTTTTTTACTTTAAAAAAATTGATTCACCTCATATCGTAGCGTAGAAAATTATCTAGTGTTGGCTAAAAGGGGATATATATTTCTCTTAACATCATACAAATCCTTGTAGATTTATAGTATTTAGAGTTTAAGAGGGACTGTGAATATACAAATATGCTTAGCCTAGCAAATAATTACATGATAGCTTTATCTATTGAAGATGATTTGATTAAAATGAATCTAATTTCCTCAATTATTAAGTAATGGGAAGGTCTGCTCTTACTACGTGGATTTTTGGGCTTTCCAATATAAAACAAAATGAGTGATATAATAAAAAAAAATGAAAAAGAAAAGGAATGATGGTGTCAAGATCAAATTATGGTGGTGAAAGCTAGCCATGCACTATTAAATCCAAACATTATAGTTAATTAGAATGTTATTCATTTTTACTTTCACTATAATAGAAAGATAAGGTTGAAAATTGAAGGAGATCCATCTTCTACAAGAGTAATATTATTTAGACCATTACCCTACTTTAATTCACCAAACACAGATAAATTTGTAGATTTTACATCCATATCAAATTTAAGGTAAAAGTTCAAAATGTTAGCTATCAAGATTAAAGTCTTAATTTAATTTTATATATGTATTATTAAGAAGATTTTAAAACTAATTAGTTTTCTAATTGACTAATAAATTAAAACACCATAATCTTTTTAATAATGGGTGTTTGATCTGTATTTACAATTATTCAACCCTACAACGAGATATATAGACTTCCATATAAACTTGTATATATAGAGATTGATTGAGTCTAGCAGGAGAGAATAAGGATTAAATTGAACAAGTATTTCACTTTCTTTCTTCATGGATCATACTTGCAAACATGTATGAACACATAATATATGCATAACAATATAATATAAAGACAAAAACAAATTAATAACACAAGAATTAGTTGAAATAGACACACCTTATAGTAGAGACGGGAACGAATGAAAGGTTCACGATCACTTAGACACCCACAGCCTCTCTATCAATAGATTGCAACCACAAATATAATCCTTAATGTATGTAGGGTTCCTATAATTATGATGATTGGGGAAAAAAAACGAAAGGACCTGAAAAGAAGACAATAATTAATTAAATGAGGAATACTCTCTGCCACTTCCAAGAATGAAACTCGAGCTATATGATTGTCCCTCTAATCCCACTCAAGGAATATGATTTGCCCACACACACACACACACACACACACACACACACACACACACACATATATATATATATATATATATATATATATATATATAAAGAATAGAAAAGGCATTCCTTGCTTCATGTTTGGTTTACTTATGAAGAAAGCCAAAGGCATTCCTTTCTCATTTCAATTTTTTTTCGGTTGCAGGCAGGCCAATGGTTTCATGGGTAAGCGAAAACATTACAGCTGCATGTACTAAACCAATTTAAGCGAAAACATTACAGCTGCATGTACTAAACCAATTTAAGCGAAAACATTACAGCTGCATGTACTAAACCAATTTAAGGCATGTTAAGATGCCATAAAGCCTTCAATTTTCTATATTTTACCCTATAGAGTTTTAGATACTTCTATTCTATCATAGGAAGATTGATGATAATATCAATAAAAATATTTTTTATATATAAATAAATAGCAGTATTATAAAATATGACCTGGCTTGATGCGTCAATTAGATAACTCATCGACTAAGAAAATTATTTTTTTTTACTATATCAATTTACGATTAAAATAAAAAAAAAGTTGTATGAATTTTTTTATTTATGAATACACCTGTTTGAGTATCAATGACATAATCTAAATCCTAATCAAGTATAGGTCCGAATTCTTTTTTATTAACAAATGAATGCTAAGGGTGTTCGCTTCAAATTATTTTTTAAAGTGTATTTGATTTTTAAAAAACTATTAAATTAATGTTATTAATTTAATTTTTTAAGTATTTTTTTAATGATTTTAAAGTGCTTTTTTTAATTAGAAAAAATTATTTTAATACATTTTGAATTAAAAAATCACATTACCAAACATATACT
>Ga0325404_1008688_pt1 | contig 10428 bp, 9 predicted proteins | sample PopdelMetagenome_18_FD_205664 | JGI IMG/M metagenome (GOLD analysis project Ga0325404, IMG submission 205664) | Populus deltoides microbial communities from Bellville, Georgia, United States - Xylem-Control-R1 | ecosystem: Host-associated > Plants > Phyllosphere > Stem > Wood/Secondary xylem...
TTAGTTTTTTTAAAACATTTTCTTTTTTAAGAATGGGGTTCCTTTCTAGTATTATCATAAAACTAGAATGGCTGAGGGAGTCAATTTGATGAAATTGAAATATACGGACCATAGATTAGATGATTACAAACGGGTTGTAAGCTATTATGGTGAAGATTAAAGGATAGGAGCTAGAGGAGAAAAGGTTTGCCATCCCACCACTCCAAATAACCTTTTCAAGGTCTGTGGAGGTGATTAGATCTAGCATAACATACCTCACATTGATGCTTTGGAATGTCAAGATATGAAATAGATTGAGGAAGTGAAGGTCAAAGCAAAAGATGAGATGCGGCCATAATTGTCTATGCACATTAACGCTGACATCCCTGCAAAAGCTTTTGTGAAGAAATTGGTCGAGGGAGAGGCATACTAAAATTGGAAGATGAAGGGTGCTCCTATCATGTTAAAAAAAAAAAAACCTTAAAAGTTTTATCAATTCACGAACCCACTGTATTAAGAATAATTGGCCAAGTTTTGATAATTCAATTGCAATGAGTAATGAAGATGGTGAAGAAGAGGAAATAAAAGATTTTACTAGGTTGGTGGAAAATTATGAGAAAACTTGAAAACTTGTCAATGAAGAATTAAAAGTTATAAATTTGGATACTGAACAAGAAAAGAAAGAATTGAAGATTGATACCTTATTATAACTGAGGAAAAAGAGTGGGTTGTAGTTTCTAAAAAATAGTGGCAAGATCAAGGTGTATATAGGTTACAAAGACTTGAACAAGGCAAGTCTGAATGATGACTTTCCTCTACCCCACGTAGAGATCATAGTCAATAATGCTATGAAGAGTGTCACATACTCATTTATGGATGGGTTCTCGAGATATAACCAAATTAGAATGGCAAAGGAAGACAAGGAGAAAACTATATTTGTCATGCCTTGGGGAACCTTTTGCTATAAAGTGATGTCATTCGAATTGAGAAATGCTGACGCCACAAGTAGCATGTTGAAAATATACTGAGAACATGATACCATGTCACGGATCGGATTAAATTTTTTTTGAACATGCATTTTTTATTAAAAAAAAATTTGAACGGTGTACAAGTTAACTTGATGTGATTTAAATTGTGCAGGGATTAACTTGATGTGACTTGATTGCCTTAATGGGTCTAAAAATAACTCGGACGACTAATAAAAACATAATTTGACTTGCAAAATTCTAGAAACATCTTTTATATATATATATATATATATATATATATATATATATATATATATATATATATATATATTGAATTGACCCAAATCAACACGAGTTAACATATCAAATCCACGACCCTGATCATGAGATTATGATAGCCCCAAATAAAGCAAATAAAAATAAATTATAAAGATTCTCAATCAACCTGGTGTTAAAAAATGAAAATGAAAAAAATAATTAAAAATAGAAGAAAATGACTTGAGTTAACTTACCAAACTCATGACTTAAGTCATGAGACCGGGATAACCTCATAGAAAGTACAGAAAGAAAATGACCCAAATAAACCTAAGTTAACCTGCCAAACCCGCAATCCAAGTCATGAGACTAGGATAACCTCATGAAAAGCAAATTGAAACAAATTATGAAGCTCAATTTCCAATAAACTTATTGTTAAAGGATGGAATTAAAAAAGAAATTTAATCTAAAAACAGGACGCGATAAAATTACCTGAATTTACTTGGGTTAACCCGCAAAACATGTGAATCAAGTCATAAGATTGAGATAACCTCATAGAAAGCAAACTAAAACAAATCATGAAGTCTAATTTTTAATCAACCCAATGTTAAAGGATACAATTAAAAAAAGACAAAAAAACTCGAGTCAACAAGTTAACCTGTCAAACCTGCGACCTGCGACCTGAGTCATAAGACTAAGATAACTTCGTAGAAACTAAACTGAAATAAATTATAAAGATTAATTCATAATCAACTCAATATTAAAGGATAAAATTGAAAAAAAAAATTGAGTCAACCTGGTTAACCCACTAAACCTGCAACATTGGTTAAGAGACTAACTTATAAAGCAAACCATAATAAATTATGAAACTTAATTTTCAATAAATTAAATATTGAAAGATGAAATTAAGAGGAAAAAAACATAAATTTAAAAGAAAAAAAATTTTATTAAAATGAATAGTATTTTATAAGGTGATGCACAATTTTATTTTTTTTTACCTAGTGCCTAAAAAGGGATAGAACTCAGGCTGCATTTTCAAATTATTCATTGTGACCTAATGATTAAAAAAAAAAAGAAGAAGAAGGAAAGTACTAGTGATGAATGTTCTTATGAGAGGAAAGTACTCTGGATTCGCCGAATGTTTTCCTTTTTTGGTCCTTGGATTTTTTTTCAGTTACTTATATTTTTTCAATTTGATACTTTTATATTTAGTTTATTTGGAATTCAACTTAATAATTTGGTATGGATTTTCTCGCAATATTGAAAATAGATTTTGGCATTAAATTGTTGTTCAATTTAGCAAAATCAAATTTAATTTTATTGATTAAACATAAATAAAACATTGGAGACCAAAATTGACACTAAACAAGATTCTAACCTCTCTTTTTTTCTATAGTAGCTAGTACTTGTTTTTAAGTATTTTAGTTCCCAAAGTTTTAAAAATTTTCATTTTTAGTCCATGTTTTCTAATGCTTTTATATTTTGATTTAAAATTTTATTTTGTTTATGTTTTAGCCCATAAGATAGATAGAAAGAGAAAGAGAGAGAGAGAGAGAGAGAGAGAGAGATGTTTAAAATATGTGAGAAGGGAGAGAGTTATGAATTGATTGTGTTTTAGTGACCAAAAGGTCATTATTGGTGTCAATGTGTTTTATTTCATAAAAACAAGTTGGGTTTCATAAATGTTTTTCTAAATCAGGATTGATTTTGGATTTTTGATCGATTAAACATTTTTTAAAGGTTACATTATGGAGTGTTTCTTAAGCGTTTTAGATTTAAAAAAATACTTGAAATTTTTTAGCTTGATTTTTTAAGAATGTTCTGTTCTAGCCATCGGAGACGATGGTGGCCAGAGTTAAACTAGCAGGCAACTTGTCATCATGTTATTTTTTATATATATAAAAAAGACCCAATCATACATGCTTGTATTATCAAGCCCACACACCAAGCTTTTTTTTTCAATTTAAATTCATTTTCCTTAATATTAGATACATAAATATATTATTTATTTCTTAAATTAATTCAGAATATATTTGAGGTTTTATTTTATTAAATAAATTATTTGGTGGTGTTCATATGAGCAATTTTTTTACTATATAATTAATAAAAAAATACTTTTAAAAAATAAAGTTATTAAACAAAATTGAATCTTTAAGTTAGGGTATATATCCAGTGGGTTAACTCAAGTTGCCCAAATCGATCTAAGACACCGTTGTTTCAATATTTTAAAAATAATAATGGCCGTGTTTTGAATTTTTTTAACAAGATCATGCAAGTTGCCTTTAAAGCTATTGGATCGACTCAGTCATAAAAAATTAATTCTTACAAGATTTGATTTTAATTCTATACAAGGTAAGATGTGAGATCAAAAGATCTCTATGCATATCCACTGGGATGGGTTCAGTGACATTGCTAAAATATTTCTCCCAATAACATATAAGTATTGTATTATTTTATGTTTTTTTAATATATTAACATCAAAATCTTAAAAATATTGTTTTTTGTTGAAGTGTTCCCAAAGAAATTGAGCACGTTAATGATACAAAAAAGTTTTAATTAAAGAAGTATTTTTTTTATTTTAAATTGTTAAGGATTTTTTTAGCATGTTTTTTTATTTTTATTTGATGAATGACATATAAAAAAAAGTTAGATTTTTTTATTGGAATTTAAAATATTAATAAAAAATTAAGAATTATACTAGCAAATTAATTTGTTTTGTTTAAAAATTAAAGGGCTCACCGCAATATAAAATCAAATATCTTAGTACATATTGATTTTTCAAATTTTGAATTTAATTTTTAGTATATATAATCCTGTACATCAAATTTTAAGTTGATCTTTAAAAATTTTGTTGCAATTATAATAAATGCACAACCTTTATATATATATATATATATATATATATATATATATATATATATATATATATATATATATATATGCCAATAATTTAGTAAACCTAGACGTGAATCATGATTGATTGGTGACTGCAATTACTAAAAGCAAATCTAGAAGTGGGACCGAAAGATTAATCATATTATCCAAATAAACAAATAAACAAATAAATAAATAAAACCGTGCAAAAAAGCAAAGTCTCTTCTTCGCTTCACAGAGAACCTCTAAATATAGAAACGTTGCCTTCTCCTCCTCCACAAAATTCCTAATGAATCTCTTCAATTCCGCCTTCGCAGAGTCCGATGATCCCACACCCATATCAAGCGCCGACAACGCGGACCCTGACCAGCCTACCCTAGACCCCACATGGTCGTTTGGCTCTTTAATCAAAACCACAGCAACCAGATCAGAATCAATTATCGGAACCTATAAAAAGGACCTCGAATAATTAGGATCCGGTTTAAAGAAAGAAACCGCCGTCATCCGTGATGTCGCTTCAAGCGCCGTCCACGACCTGCCCGCTTCGTTTGAGACCAGCGCCGCCGTCGCTCAAGAGTCCCTCGAGTCCGTCGGCCAAGCCATCGACGATATTGGATCCACCTGCTGGAAATCAACGGCCCGGATCATCTCACACGGTAGTGACTCGGTTTTCTGAGCTGTTGATCATGATCGTGATGGTAATACTGGTAGTTTGATTAAAAGGGAGTCTTTGAATGCGAGATATAGTCGTTTCGATGTTCAAGTGCGTGCATTGCAATGTGATTTGGATACTTATTATTGTGAACCCGTGGATGAGGAGGATTATGAGAAATGGAGATCAGAGGGTCTTGTGATTGAAGAGAAAAATGAAGAGATTAATTAGGGAAAATGAGGCTGTTAAAGGGATAATCAAAGTTATTGGAGTCGGTATTTTTATAGAATGTTCAAGTTAAAGCAAGCAGAGGAAGCGAGGGGTTTGCTTGTTAAACGGGCGATCTCCGGTGATGAAGAGGAGGATCTGAGTTGGGATTTTGATGGTGAAGAGGGAGAGGGTAATGGTTTTTGATGGGATGGCTCCGGCATGTCTGAAAAACCAAGAGCCAAACAAGAATTGCTAATGTAATAAAGAGCACTTTGCATTCTCATATTATTGATTATTATATCACAATGCATCAAGAAGTGATCTCCAGTGCTTTCAAAATCACCACCAAGTTCGACATAAACTCTTCAAATTTGAAGGTGGAGGAAGCAAACACCAATGGTAAAAACAAAGTATTGGGTTTCTTTATAATACAAGCCAGTGCCCTTGATCACTCAAAACCAATTCTCTAAACACACTTCTACGACCAGATGGCATGATGTACTTCAGTACGACTGATCTAAGACCAGATGGCATGATGTACTTCAGTACGACTGCCTTCCGACGCAACAAATATTACAAGCGCATGCAATACTCCATTATATTGTTTCCTACTGGTGCTTTGACAACAATGACTTCTGCGCAGAAATCTCAATTGCAGGAAATCAATCATCACAGAATTAGCATGAACCAGGCACAGGATCCGAGTAGTAAAGGAAATCCCAGCAATTAGGATAAAGATCTAATGATCCGGATTTGACAGGCGAGATAGTCTATCGATCTCCTTGATGATCAATTCCTTTTCCTCTTCAAACTGTTCATCCTCAGCACCTGAAGAGACACTATGTTATGGATGTCCACAGAAGGAATTTCAAAATTTGAGCAGTGTTTCTTATAAACACAATTTCAAAGAAAATTACATGACCTCTTTGTGAATCTAGTTTGAAAGCATAATTACCTTTTCCAGCTGAGAGATTGTGAAGCAATTCCAACAATTTTCCATGGTTTTTGGCCAAAATCACTTTCACCTCTCGTGGCTTGTTAGGATTAGCAACAAAGACCTGCACGTATAAACAAGGACGGAATTTAACACTTGGAACCATAAAGGACCATTTGTGCCACAAAATCTTTCATTATCTAAGGCAAATAAAGGTTCCGTAGTAGACGTCCATTTAACAAAAAGTCAACTGGTGATGCTGCCCAAGGTGCACCTGGGCCAGTGTAACAAAATTTGGCTGTCAGCAGAGTCCAACAGATTAACCGAAGAGGCTAAAGTGCAACCTCAATCAAATAATTTTGACAGCATCATCACCTCTCAATCAACTGGGAGTTTCACAAGCATAAAGACAAGCAAGGAAAGGTATGAAAAATCTGTACTTGTAAGTAGCAACTTAACCAGGCCAATGTACAGAATATTTTCAACCCATCTGCACAAAAGCAGCCAATGTCATGCTGTCTTCTGTTTATTACTCATGTCTACTCAACAGTCACCTTTATTTTTCCTTTTAAACAATTCAACTGTAATCTTTGATATCTAGGATGCTGCTTCTATGCAAACAAGGCACAACAGAAACAAGAACAGCTGTGGTAACCATCTTTATCAAACATGATTTTGAATGCAGATTGCAAGAAAAAACATTCAGATAGATATCCTAAAAGTCTAACACATTGTAGAAGTTGCTTGCATTGTCTAGGACTCTTTTCTTCCAATGGAAATTAAATAGATGATTGCATTTCACACAGACATCGAACAACCATCGAAAGTTTCACAAAAAGTAAGTGAACTTAAAGTCTAAAAGGATGTAGTGTATACTTGACTGTTTGTATTTATCGCAAGACTAGGCACACCAAAAAGAACAGTATGAAATAACCTTAGATACAAGTGTTCGAGGGTAGTGCTGATAAAACACAACCTAATGCCCTATATCATGTCACCGAAAAACTTAACATGAAAGGAAATTTCTGCAAGAGATGATGCATGTCACCGAAAAACTTAACATGAAAGGAAATTTCTGCAAGAGATGATGCATATCAGACAGCAAGTACAGCTGACTGCCTCCTCTATAACCTGACCAATTTAGTCTTTGGAAGGGGTAGAAAAATTAGCCAATGTTATGCATATTCTACATTAGCAATTTCCTTGGTTCTAATTGTATTGGAACAACATGAACGCCGGGGATTGAATTACGACAAGTTAGCATGGGGAAATCAGAGTTCTTGCATATGACCAAGCCTAGAGCACAACCAGCTAAAAAAATACATACACTAAAGAATAAGAGAAAGCAAGGAAGACCTTGAAAATGTGGAAAGCAGAGATCTGAATATTTTTGCTCGAGTCCTGCCCAGACAAATGAAAGAAAAAACAAGCAGAGAAAGGTCAAATACAATTAAAACTTATGAAAAAGATGGAGTGTGTCAAAAATAGATCTAACAAAGAATACCCATCTATAATATTGTACAGGAAATCCCTTAATAAATCAAAACTACTCTTACCACTTATCAGACGGACACATACAAGCTCTGGTGGCTACAGACCAACGCCCCCCCCCCCCCCCCCTCAAAAACCAAAAAACAATCTGGTAACCTAGGCGGCCAAATTAAAAAAAAAATGTTTCAGTTCATAGAAACAGAGGCCTCTCTGCATCCACAACCCATCCGTACTGTGAGTAGACTAGCCCTTCTTAACTGTTTCCCTAAGGATAAGCAAAGCAAGACAGTTAAACCATTCATTGGTTCTGAGCTAGATTGACATCAAATGGTAATAATCACCAATGAAAGAAGCGTTCCAGATTTCCAGTAGACAGAAGCAAGGTGAAACAAAGTGATTCTAAAACTCGTATTTGAGTTACATTTCAGTAACATAAAATGAATTTTGTTCTCACTAACAGTAATCAAAACTTCAAAGCTTTGATACCAATGTTGCCTCTTGTTGCCAGGTGTTATAGGTGAGTAATATCATGTCTTTCAGGGCTTTTCTACCATTCAGAGGATTTTTACTTGCTTAGTGGCTTTTAGGTTGATAAAGTAGCATTGCCAATTAAAAGCATATGGTTTCTTCAGACTGCACGGTATATTCAATTAGACATTCAAACCGAACAATATCAAGATTGACATACAAGAATAAAAAGTGGAAAAGAAAAGACTTGATACCTTCAGCAAAGTCATCATGACTTTCAAGTACCGAACTTCTTGAATGTAGCGCTTCATTATATGAGAGCTCGGAGGTTCCAAAAGGAATTCCGAGAGAAGCTATATCAACACAATACTGTTAACTTATTGATCAAAGCAACAGCTGAGTGATATCTGAAAAAGTACAGTGGAAACTAACCTTCAATGATTGCCTTCTCGTCACATAATTAGAAGATGTCAATAGTTTTTCATATTGATCAAAGAACTGGAATAGTGAGCTTTAAAATTAGCTAGGAGACACTTCTTACTCAAGCAAGATAAAAAGTAAAGATAATTGTGAAAAGGAGTTGTTATGGTAGTAGATGAGCTGGTCAGTCTAGACAAATACTAGGAGTTCAGAATCCAGTGAGACTACATGGTTGCTGCAACTTACACATTGTTATATAATTCATTAATCATCACAAAAAAGGTTCTTGTCCAAAGTAGATCCTGTATTTCGATATTCTTTTACCAACATAAGTAGATCAGCAAATTTTAAGCAACATTTTAGCCAAGATTGGTCTGCCTAGATCTGTCTAGAATCATATCAAGAATTGACAAGCAAGTGTACCTCATCATAATGTGCAGTAAGATACTCCGCAACCACAGTGCCATGTTTAGTCAGTAAATCCTGGCAAGCATATCAAAACATATAAGAAGTAGGAATAACTGGAAGCGCAAAATTTAAACAGATAAAAAAAAAAGAAACACAAGAACTTACAACCTTATAACTCTGACCTTGAAAGTGGAGAAAGCATCAGAAGCAACATCAAAGTTAGGCAATTCCACAAATTTGAAGAACAACTCAAAGCTTGCAGACTCTAATATATACCTGAAACATCACTACAAAAATTAACTCTGTGAAAACTTAAAACTTGCTTGTCATAAAGAAATTAGGCGTCAAAATCAGATGTCAAAAGAAGCATTAACAGCCATTTTAAGCTAAGTGATTGAATTGAAACTGACAGAAATTTCAAGTCTCAGAAAAGCAATATACTTCAATTATCAATTTTCATTAACCTGGTCCAGCCAGCCCATTTCCTGGATTGATATACATCAAGTGGGGGCCATTCATCTCTATACTAAATAAGTTAATCTATCAAGTATTATGCAGAGCCAAAGCAGTCAACTTCAGGAATTAAATACCTTTAGCAGCAGAGAGCAAAGCTCAAATTGTCATAATCAGCAAAAGATCCCAAGGACCAGGGTAAAGGCAATAGCCAATGAGCACATAAAACAAATCACATTGAAACCCAGGTCACGCATGAGCAGTCCTTATCAGTAGCAGAAATTATGAATCAGAATTGCAGAAATTATGGCTGCAATTATGAGATTTATTTTACCATAATTAGTGTATTAAGCTACATATATGTTCTTACCTATATTAGAATATTAGCAGTTAGTGTATTAGCTGTTTATATTTTCTTGCCTAAATAGATTGTACAGAAACTCTTATTTAATAGAAAGGATCCTCATGGTGAAGGACATTCAGCCAATTACTCAAATTTGTTATGGTATCAGAGCCTGTTCTGTAACCTTCTGATTTATCTTTTGTTATGGGTAGATTAATTTTTTAATCAACAACTTTGTTTTGGCTTATAGTCTTGATTTAAGATTTCTAGTTCTGATTTTTTTGAGAATGTCTACAGAAACTTTGAGTATCAAATTTACAGGGAAGAACTATGCGGCATGGGAATTTCAGTTTAGGATGTTTTTGAAAGGGAAGGAGCTTTGGAGGCATATTGACGAGACTTCTCCTACTCCTGCAAATGATGCAGAATTTAGTCAATGGGAGACATAGGATGCTCGAATTATTTCTTGGATTTTAGCATCTATTGAAGGCCATATGGTGAACAATTTATGCTTCTTTGGTTCAACTAGAGAGATGTGGGATTATCTAAAACATATATATCATCAAGATAATACTGCTAGACGCTTTCAACTTGAATTCGAGATCAGTAATTTCAGTCAAGGTAATCTCTCGATTGAGCAATATTATTCTGGTTTTATTAATCTATGAAGCGAATATTCTGGTATTATCTATTCTAAGGTGTCTAAAGAGGCCTTACCCAGTCTTCAAGCAATTTATGAAGTTAGTAGGCGAGATCAGTTTTTGATGAAACTAAGACCAGAATTTGAGATTGCCCAGGCTGGATTGTTGAATATAGATCCAGTTCCTTCTTTGGATGTTTGTCTAGGCGAATTATTGCGTGAAGAACAAAGAATGGCTACACAATCTGTAATAGGTGAATCCAAGGAGACATCCAAGGTTGTCAATGTTACTTATGCTGCTCAAGGGAAGAATCGATACAAAGGAACTATACA
>Ga0325404_1008689_pt1 | contig 10428 bp, 6 predicted proteins | sample PopdelMetagenome_18_FD_205664 | JGI IMG/M metagenome (GOLD analysis project Ga0325404, IMG submission 205664) | Populus deltoides microbial communities from Bellville, Georgia, United States - Xylem-Control-R1 | ecosystem: Host-associated > Plants > Phyllosphere > Stem > Wood/Secondary xylem...
ATAGTAACAGTCCAAGTGTTTGTTGATGAGCGATTTTGACTATCTTAGAGGCAGAACTGGGTTCTTCACATAGAACTTGTAGCCTCATGTCTTACCTTTCCAACGCCATAAATTTCGTTTGAATCGGAGTTCTATAACTTCAAATATAGTTAAAAATCTGAGGAGAGGTCAGACAGTAACAGTTCAAAAATGAGGAAGTAATAGTTGGACAGTGATAGTCCAAATATAAAGAAAGGAATGATAACTAGGATTGGACAAAGAACGACAGTAATAATGAGTGAAATGAGAAAAACATAAAGTACTAAGAAATGACTGAAAAAAGACTTATTGGTTGTTGATATGGTTCTTATAAAACATACCCTTGAGTGAGGAAAATTTATGAGATAAACCTGTTGTTTGCAGGAGGGACCACAGGCGTGGTGCAACAGCAGCAGCAGGGGAGCACGAGTAGAGCTTCTATTGCAGGTAGGTGATTCACACCTATGCTTTCTAGTTAAATTCCATGATTTAATATATCATTGATGTGAAATGTGAATTAGTGAATGTATGTGTATTCAAGGTGAAAAGTTGTTATGTGAATTGCCAAGTGATGAAATTATCGCTGACAAATGAAATATGAGAAGTGTGATTTGAGGCATAAACTAGCATACATTGAATGTATGTTAGGATCCCGGGTAAGGGGATCACCATGTATTGTCTAGCATACATTGAATGAATATTAGGATCCCGGGTAAGGGGATCACCATGTATTGGCTAGCATACATTAAGTGTATGTTAGGATCCCGGGTAAGGGGATCTCCACGTATTGGCCAGCATACATTCAATGTATGTTTGGATCCCGGGTAAGGGGATCACCATGTATTGGCCAGCATACATTTAGTGTATGTTAGGATCCCGGGTAAAGGGATCGCCTTACATCTACTCCTATGGGGTGGTGATGACGATTCCAGTGAAATTGGTATCGGTAATGTGATAAGCAAAAGTAATCACGTTGATCTTATAAGGTCTAGAATGAAGGTTGATAGTGGCAGAGGAAACGGTTATTAATAGTTTGAATAAGGAAGAGATTTTAATATAAAAAAAAACTAGAAGGGAGAAATAAATGAAATATGAACGCATGTTACCCTATTAAAATTATTAGATATTCATATTGTTATATTTATTGTGATATTCACCTTGCAATAATATGTATTTTGTTTCAGGATCATCGTATGCATGACAAGAGTAGATCCTTGCTTATGTTCCCTTCTTGAAATCTAGGTTCTAGGGAGTATACCCTTGTATTTTGTAAACATGAAAATATTTGTATAACTTAATTTGTATAATAAATGTTTAAACTTGATTGGATGAATTTAACGTTATAGTGCATATAACCATATTTCATGTCTATGTATTTATATTTATTTAATTATCCATCCATAATGATATTTTGTTATATAATGCATATCATAAATATTATGGTTGATAGGTGTGAGTATAATTGTGGAATTGAAACCCAGGATGATTGGGTCTGAAATTAAGTTATGAGATGCGAACTGTTAGAAGTGTAAACAGGTTACATGTCAGTTACTTGGGACCTTCCGGTATAGGGGGGACCCCGTCGAAATTCCGGTAGATGTTAATACGAAGACCATGAATATATATACAAAAAAAATTTTAACTACTCTGTTTTTCTATTGACATGAGATTGTTGTTTCATCTCAGATATGGGGGATGTTACATCACAACTTGCTTTCTTTTGGTTCTTTAGGAACTGAAATCAACAAATCAAAGTCAGTAACCTTTGCAGCGCACTCCAATTATAATTTTTAGACTAAAAAATCAATAAATATACTGAAAACAATGCAAAACAAAACTAAGATTATGATTTCGCGAGTAGAAATGCAAATTCGTACGAATTGTGGACGAAACAAAGACACTAAATAAAACACAAGAGAATATTAGCGAAAACAATTTCTTGACTCCTAGATAACCCAATTATAATAGAAAAAAAAATATTTGGACAAAAAGAAACAATAAGGATCTTGTTTTGAAACTTGACGCAAATCTAACCCGTTACGCAATTTTAACGTAACAAAATTAAAACCCAGACCAAACGATCTCAAAATGACCTCAATTCATTATTTAGTATTCCTATACCAAGTAAGAATAAATCTCAGTTTATAGCTTGTTCTCTTATGTCTAGGTACCCAAACCCTTTATATGATTAGTTTGTGGCAGAATTGAACCTCTAATTAAAACATCAAGAAACCTATATCAAAATAAACCCAAATTTAGTATATAGTGTGATCTCACTCCCAATACATAGAATATGAAGTTTCAATTGATTCTAAGGTGGGTTGCTTATGGTTCACAAAGAGTAGTGTTTTTGTGGTAGAATTGAACCTCAAATTAAAACCTCAAGCAAACAATATCAAAATAAGTCTAAATTTGATATATGATGCAATCTCACCTCTAATAGACATAATATGAAGTTTCAATTGATTCTGAGGTGGTTTGCTTATGGTTCACTAAGAGTTGTGTTTCTGTGGCAAAATTGAATCATCCTTCAAATTTCATCTAATATCTGTCCTTTTTTTTTATATATGTTACTGATATGATTGAGACAACAACACGATAAAATATAACCCTTTTTTTCTTCTTAGATGGCGCGGACACAAAGAACAAGAAGATGAACGATGCAAACACTAAAAAACAAAAATAATAGAAAGATATAACCTTGTTTCACAGCCTAGCTCTAATACCAACTGATGCAAACTCCGTGGTCACGTAATCACGCAACCCACAATCAAAATTGAGATCTAATATGTTTCTGGTGATCTCTCTGTATTGTCTGTTGCTGCTGCAAGGTTTTTATACTGTCTTGGGGCTGTCTAGTGTTGTCATGGCAATTGCAGGTTGTTGTTCTTTTGGGCTTCTGGTGCCTTCTATTTCAGCTGATCTGCATTGCTGCTATCTTCGTTTCCCAGCTATTCTGTTGGAGTTCTTATCGCCCTTGTGCTCAATGTGCTTCCTTGGTTGGCATTGCTTATGGATAATTGTCTTAATCTTGGTTGATGTGTGGGTTGCTGCCTGGGTTTAGCTACGTTGTATGGCTATTCCCAATTGTCGTGGTTGTTAATTATTTTCTCCTGGTGTCTGCTCTCATAGCTGGCTGCTACTCAGTCTCGGGATGCAATCTTGTCTCCTGTATTTTGTTGGCTACCAGGTTCAAAATGGTCTGCCTTCCCTTTCTTCTGGATATGCTATTGTGGCTGGATTTTTTAGTGTTGCATGGCTATTTTGTTGGTTAACTTTAGCCCCTGTACTAGTTATAGGTTTCTTAGTTAACCAATTTTGTTTCTATTCTAATCTTTAAGGATCTTGTTTCCCTTTCCAGCTTGGCATTGTAATCTATAAATGTTAGCTTAATTTGATTTTCTTGGGAAGATGCTCCCTTTAGGTTTTTCTTCTATGTATTTGTGAATTGCTAGATTCCTGGCTATGTTTCTTTTTGATCATTTATATATACTTACATTTTGATCAAAAAAAGAAAAGAAAAAAAGATTGAGATCTAATCCTGGAAAGCCGAAATAGGTATGATAGGAGTGTGACACAATGAAAACCTGCCTCAAGGTAGAATGACTTCATGAAGCCAGTTAATCTTTGATAAGTCAAATTCAATTTGTTCAAGAATTAAGGAATTCAAGAATCGCTCTTACACATTAAACTAAAAAATTCAGAAGTAATATTCATCAATGACTGCCAAAATTTTGGTTACATGAGTTTAAATAGTTATTGAAAAATTAACCCTAATGGACCCCTTATGTGGACTTATATGAGGTCCACTCAAAACTGACCCAAAAACTATAAACTAAAAAGCCTATAACTTGATCCAAACAAGCCTTGGATCCTAGTTGAAAACAAAGTATTCATTAAGCCCAAACAAGCCTTGGGTTGTATCTAAAAAAAATAAAATAAAGCCCCTAATATTAAATTCATGGTAATAGGCAACTTGCCCAGATGAAAAATACAACTTTTCAAAATTATTTCATTGTAATGAGCAACCTATCCATTAGAAAAAGATCATGATTTTTTCAAATAGTCTCATGGTAATGGGTGACCTATCTATGTGAAAAATACAAAGATTTTTTAAAATGATCTCATTGTAATGGGCGGCCTGTCCAGGTAATTAAATAAAAAGATTTTTCCAAATGGTCTCATTATAATGGACAACTTGCTATGGTGAAACATACAAGGATTTATTAAAATGGTCTCATTATAATGGCAACATTTCCAGGTGAAAAATAAAATGATTTTTCAAAATTCTCTAATTGTAATGGGTGACAATTCCAGGTGAAAAATATAATTTTTTTTTCCAAATAGTTTAATTGTAATGAGTGACCTGTCAAGGTGAAATATACGAGGATTTTTTAAAATGATCTAATTATAATAGATGACCTACTCAGGTGAAACATATAAGGATTTTCCATAATGGCCTTATTGTAATGAGTGAGCTTCCTAGGTGAAAAATACAATGATTTTTTCAAATGATCTTATTGTAATGGGTAACCTGCCCAGGTGAAACATACAGGGATTTTTCAAAATGGTATTATTATAATGGACGACTTGCCCATGTGAAAAATACAACTATTTTTCAAAATTGTCTCTTTGTAATGGGCGACCTGCCAAGATAAAAAATATAATGATTTTTCCAAATAGTGACATAGTAATGGGCAACTTGCCCAAGTGAAAAATACAATGATTTTTCCTCATGGTATCATAGTAATGGATGGCATGCCCAAGTGAAAAATTCTAAGATTTTTCAAAATGGTCTCATTGTAATGGGTGATGTGTCAAGGTGAAACATATGAGGATTTTTCAAAATGGTCTCATAGTAATGGATGACTTGTCTAAGTTAAAAATACAATTTTTGTTTTTCAAATGGTCTTATTATAATGGGCAACCTGTCCAAGTGAAAACTACAAAGACTTTTCAAAATGATCTCACTGTATTAGGCGACCCACCAAGGTAAAACATACGAGGATTTTACAAAATGATGTCATTGTAATGAGTGACATGTCCATGTGAAAAAAAAAAAACAAAATATTTTTCAAATGCTCTCATTATAAGAGGTGACCTATCATAGTGAAACAAATAATGATTTTTCCAAATGATCTCATTGTAATGAGCGAGTTACCCACGTGTAAAAAACAAAGATTTTTTAAAAGCATTAAATTTTCATTGGTGACATGACCAGAGAAAAAATACAAGGATTTTTCAAAATGATCACATTGTAATTGGCAACTTGCCCAAGTGAAAAAAAACAAAGATTTTTCAAAATGATCAAATTGTAATCGACAACCTGCCTAAATGAAACATACGAGGATTTTTAAAAATGATCTCATTATAATGGGTGACTTGCCTAGGAGAAAAATATAACGATTTTTCAAAATTGTGTCATTGTAATGGGCGACCTGTCCAAGTGAATAATACAAAGATTTTTCCAAATTGTTTCATAGTAAGGGGTGAACTGTTCAGGGAAAATACAAAGATTTTTAAAAATAGTCTCATTATAATGGGGGAGCTGCCTAGTTGACACATACAATGTTTTTCAAAATAGTCTTATAGTAATTGGCGACCTGTCCAGGTGAAAAATATGAAGCTTTATCTCAATGGTCTTATTGTAATGGGCGACCTCTCACATAAAAAACATGGATTTTTTAAAATTATCAAATTTTCATTGGCGACCTACCCAGGTGAAAAGTACAAAGATTTATCAAAATGGTTTTAAGTAGTACATCTACTTCTTAATAAAATGTCTCAGCTCATCACAGTTAAATAGAACATAATTATGTGCTTGTCTGAACTCTATTTTAGACAAATATCATTCGCTTATGACATTTTTAGGTGTGGGTCGTCCAGGATTGGAGAATATTGACACGTTTGCACTTGAAGACACTTCACCACCATCATCTTGCCATGGAACACGGTTGATTCTCGTTCTCAAATGAGGTTCGAAATAGTACGAGATAAATGTTGAGATCTCCTTAACAATATAGGCCTCACATATTGAAGGCTTAACATATGCCTTGTTCTTAACTGTTTTTTTTAAGATTGAACAAGTACCTGCATATATAGAATTAAACAAAAATTATCAATTAAAAAAAAGTGAAAAAACTTTTAATTATGAATTATATTGCAACTGTAATATCTAACCTCTTGAATGGATACATCCATCTATACTTGACCGGTCCTCCAACTTTTACCTCATATGGTAAATGTACGGGTAGATGCTCTATTGAGTCAAAAAATGATGGAGTGAATATCATCTCAAACCTTTTAATGTGATCAACATTCAACTTGCTGGAGCATATATCTCTAAAGAAATGACCGATCTTCGCGAGTGCATCCCATATCCCCTTTGACAACAAATCACAAAAAGCTAATAAAATGAGTGTTTGCACAGACAAGTTGCAGTCATGACTCTTCATTCCATATAACCTGCATTCCTCCATATTAACCAGCCTTGATATGTTCGAGGCATGTCCATCGGGAAAACATAGACTCTTAAGCCATTTGTAGACTAGTTAGTTGTGTGTTTTTCTCTAACACGAAGCTTGCTCTTGGTTTTGCGACCCGTGATCCATCACAAACCAACTCCATATTTTTATGGTTACAGAACAATGCTAAATCCAATCTAGCCTTGATGTTGTCCTTTGTCTTCACATCCTTGACAGTGTTGAAAATATTCTCAAACATATTCTTTTCAATGTGCATGACATTAAGGTTATGGCGAAGAAGATTGGTCTTCCAATAAGGAAACTCTTAAAAGATACTTCACTTTACCCGATTATGGGTCAAACCAAAACCAGAAAATTTCTATTTACATGATTGGAGACCAAACACAATGTCACCGTACTCTGATACAACATCATGCAATTCTTCACTAGAAAGACGCGAGGGCGCACCATCTTTTTCAACTCTGCAAGCAAATAAATCCTTTATGTTCTTTCTGTACCTATAATTCGGTGGCAAAAAACGATGGTGACAATAAAAAAAGAAGCTTTACCTCCATTTGTTAGCTTGAATGCCTTGTTGTTTTCCATATAATATGGACATGCTAGTTTTTCATTCGTGCTCCAACCAGAAATCATTTCATAAGCTGGGAAATCATTGATAGTCCACATGAAAGCCGCTCTCACAACAAAATTTTGTTTCCTCGAGATATTATAAGTCAAAGCTCCAGAGGACCACGACCGCGTCAACTCATCAATCAACAGTCGAAGACAAACATCTATATTCTGGCCCGAACTACTCGGACCTGGTATGACCATAGATAAAAACATGAACTCCGACCTTATACACATCCCTGGTGGCAAGTTATAAACCGTCAGTATAACCGGCCAACAAGAATAAGGAGCAGCAAATGACCCGAATGGGTTGAATCCGTTTGTACACAACCCAAGATGCACATTCCTTGATTCAGCTGAAAAGTGAGGATGCACACTGTTAAAGTGTTTCCATGCTTTGCCGTCACAAGGATGCACCATCACTCCATCAACTGCATCATGTGATTGGTGCCATGTCATGTGCTCAGCAGTCCTTGGTGACATAAATAACCTCTATAGTCTAGGTGTGATTGGGAAGTATCTAAGTGGAAGTATATAAGTTTTTTATATGCCACGAGAGTCTTTCCCCTGCCAGTTCTAGGTTTGTAACGGGAATGCCCACATGTCATGCACTCAGTTAACTCAGCATTTTCAAGGTAGTATAACATGTAGAAGTTAGGGCACATGTCAATTTTCTGGTATCCTAAACCGAGGGGTTTCATCATGGACTTTGCAGCATAAAAGTTCTTTTTTAGCTTGTTCGCTTAAGGTAAAATGCTTCTCTTCTATTCAATAATTTTGTCATAATCAGCCTCACTCAACCCGTGATCTGACTTGATGGTGAACACTTGTGCTACAACTGATAATTTACTATGGTTCGTACAACCATCCCATAATGGTTCGTCAAAATCTTTCAACATATCAAAAAACCTTGCTGCATCTGCATTAGGTTCTTCTTCTACGATTGGACATTGACTGACATTACCTTCATTCATTCTCATTGCATCCATAACCATATTCATTTAAGGATTACTATTGTCATTTACAACTTCATACAAGTTACTAGTACTAGAAGTTGACCCAACCACCCTTTCTACCGTGCTCTTATTAGGAACAAATAGTTCTCCGTGTGCATACCAACACAGGGAATCCTCCATGAACCCTTTGGTTAGAAGATCTTGCTGCAAAAACATTTTATTTTTACACTTCCTGTATGGACACCAATACCGTCATCAATAAAATTCCTCAGAATAGATGTTGCGAAATTAATAAAACCCTGAACCCTATTATAATAATCCATCCTCCGCAATCCTTGGGGTGAGTCTCGATACATCCATGAACGATCATCCATGACTTCTATCGAACCTCTATAAAATTATGTTGACAACATGTATAACTATGTTACGTAAATAAATTTGCAAAAATATTGGTTTGCGCCGACATTATCCAACAAAAAAAACACTTATGTTAAATATTCATTATCAATTATCAACATCCATACAAATTTATACATATATAAATTTACAGAAATCACAACTCCGCAATAGAATTGATAACAATTAAAACGGACCTGTTAAACAAGTTATTATTTATTTCATCACAACATATCTAATTCGGTGTAATTCAAACAAAGTTTCAACAATTTACAAACAAATACAATTTGATAAAATCTAAAACAAACTATAACTACAAAATTATACATTCATACTACAAGTTTCTTTGACAAGTAACAATAAAACAAGTACATAAATTAACAAAATATATATACTAAAAACACAATTAAAATAATGAAATTGACATTTAAATGTTAAAACTAAAAAGGATAGATTTACTTACAAAAAATGATGACATCCACAATAAATTAATCGGAGAACGGATGTTGTAACCACGTACAAAAGTATAAAAAACTTGAGTGCTTGTGTTGAGAAAAGAGGGAGAGTTGGGATGGGTGGTTGGTTGCAGTTTGGGAGGGAAAAGTTGGGATGGGGAAGAAGAAGGAGAAATAGAGGAGGAGAGAGTCAACAAAGTGTGTATATATTGGCTTTTACCGATGGAATCACCGACGAACACGTCCCGTTGGTATACCTGTCGGTGATATTGACGGTGAATGGGCCAAGTCACTGTACGGAGATCCCTATTTGAATCCCTCGATGATTCCGTCGGTAACATCGTCTAAAAAAATTCCACATCATCATAATGTTTCTCCTTTTCAAAATTCTATATATTCTGTCGGCAATATGGTAGGTATATACCGACTGTATGGCCAACGAAATATATGTTGTCGGTAATTATTACCAGCAAAGGTATGTTGGTATAGACCAATGAAATTAGAGACAAAATTATATTCGTCGGTAAAAATTATTGATAAAAAACATTCGTCAGTAATTCCGTTGGTTTTCACCGATTTTCTGGTAGTGTTAACTCTACATACTCTAATTTAATTATTCGACAAGTAAAAAGGGAACAAAGAAGTAAGAACTTCTCACCCGAGGAAGATTGTTTACTTGTGCGTACATGGTTAAATACAAGCAAAGATCCAATTATAAGAGTTGAACAAAAAATAAAACAATTTTGGGCTCAAGTATTTGATTACTTTGTAAGGAGTGGAGGAAATTTGAACAATCATTCCTAATTAACAATCTCAAGTAGATGGAAAAAATAAATAGAGAAGTTGGTAAATTTATTAGATTTGTTATCCATATTGAAAATCATCATCAAAGTGAAATGATCGAAGAATCAAGGGTAATTTTAATATTTATACATGTTAATTGTTCAACTTTTTTATCAAGTTGAATTATTCAGTTTTTTTTTTATAGATTAACGATGCTCATAAAATATGTGCTTCTTTCATTGACCAATGATTTCAATTTGATCATTGTTGGGTTATCTTAAAAAAATAAACCCAAATGGCAATATAAGTGCACCTGTCAACAACAAAGGTCAAACAAAAAACAAAAAGGTCATGCCCATGCAAGTCCCACTTCATCAACTCCATCTGCAACCCCTTATTCTATTTGTTTAGATGAAGGTAATGAACTAATTTATAAAGATAGATGATGTGATCCAAGCAACACTAAGAGATATGTTAGAAGTTCTAGTTGGTTAAGTGACAAGACGTAGGGCTAAAAGGTTCAAAGATATTTTTAATGAATGTTTTCAAGACACATAGACCAAGGTGAATTTCAAGAAAATATTAAATAATGAAGAACAAGCCTTGATTAATTTAATTCATGTTCAAACAAGGCTTTAGGATTATTTGGGATCCTCTTAGGGTTGGAAGTTGAATTTTAAGAGAGATGGTAATGCACAAACAAAGTCAATAGCAGTACCTAAAGAA
>Ga0325404_1008691_pt1 | contig 10426 bp, 4 predicted proteins | sample PopdelMetagenome_18_FD_205664 | JGI IMG/M metagenome (GOLD analysis project Ga0325404, IMG submission 205664) | Populus deltoides microbial communities from Bellville, Georgia, United States - Xylem-Control-R1 | ecosystem: Host-associated > Plants > Phyllosphere > Stem > Wood/Secondary xylem...
GTCTGGTGTGCTGAGAAACCAACATTTACTTCGAATTTTAAGGAAATTGTCTATTTGTGTCCGTATTTTTTTTGTGTTTCCTTTTATTCATATTCAATGTGTTCCTCCCAATGTGGATTTTAATAAAACTAATCGATCCGGCGTAGTTTCAATCGGTGGTTTTTTTGGTTTTTAAAATCTAAAATCAAAACAAAATTGGATTGGATTTTTTTAAAATTTTGAAATTAAAATTATTCAAAAATTGAAAAAAATAATTTAATTAATTTTAGATCGATTTTTAATTCGGATCGATTTTTAGGGACGTTCCTGATATTTTCTCACTCCAAATCAAATTTATACTCCCTTTTTATATGATGGTATGACTCAGTGATGTTCATGTGAGGGATGTCTGCTTCCTGGAGAAGGTCAAGACGGTACCTGATGGGCTAGGCCCATTTTTATTCCCTCACTCGAGTCAAAATCCAAGTAAACCGGGCTTAACAAACGTATGGGCCGGTTTGGTTGCAAGGACCTACTGGGCCTAACAGGATAAGGTCTTTGTCCAATTCGTACCCAACATCAGAGACATGAACAGAAAACCCTAGCCCATCTCAACGAGACATCTCTCGCCCCTTTCCTCTCAAAACCCCCCAAAACCCTAACCCTATAAATCCGCATTTCCACCTCTAAACCCTTCTCCTTCGCTAGCCTCCGTCAAAAACCCTTGAAGCCACAAACTCAGACACTCCCGGTTTCCACCATGTCTGAAGTCGAGCTTTCTCGTTCCGAGAAGAAAAAACACAAGAAAAAAACCCAAGAAACTGAAACAGAGACGAACCCTACAGACACAGTCAAAGATTTCATGATCAAACCTCAGAACTTCACCCCAACAATAGACACTTCACAGTGGCCAATTCTTTTGAAAAACTACGACAGACTTAATGTGCGAACTGGACACTACACTCCACTTCCATGTGGTCACTCACCTCTCAAGCGTCCACTTGCTGAATACATCAGGTATGGTGTTATGAATCTTGATAAACCAGCAAACCCATCATCACATGAAGTTGTTGCTTGGATTAAGAGGATTTTACGTGTCGAAAAAACTGGTCATAGTGGTACTTTAGACCCTAAAGTTACTGGTAATTTAATTGTTTGCATTGATAGAGCTACTAGACTTGTTAAATCTCAACAAGGTGCTGGGAAAGAGTATGTTTGTATTGCTAGATTGCATGATAAGATTGCTGATGTTACGAAAGTAGCCAGAGCATTAGAGACGCTTACTGGAGCGGTTTTTCAGAGGCCGCCCTTGATTTCGGCTGTTAAAAGACAGCTTAGAATTAGGACAATTTATGAGAGTAAGTTGTTAGAGTATGATGCAGATAAGCATTTGGTTGTTTTTTGGATTTCGTGTGAGGCGGGGACATATGTTAGGACAATGTGTGTGCATTTGGGGTTGATTCTTGGGGTAGGTGGGCATATGCAAGAATTGAGGAGGGTGAGGTCAGGGATTTTAGGGGAGAAAGATAATATGGTTACTATGCATGATGTTATGGATGCTCAATGGGTTTATGATAATTATCGTGATGAGAGTTATTTGAGGAGGGTTATTATGCCCCTTGAAGTGATTTTGACTAGTTATAAGAGGCTGGTTGTGAAGGATTCTGCTGTGAATGCAATTTGTTATGGTGCTAAGTTGATGGTTCCAGGGTTGTTGAGGTTTGAGAATGATATTGAGGCTGGTGAGGAAGTTGTGTTGATGACTACTAAGGGTGAGGCTATTGCTCTGGGAATTGCTGAGATGACAACTGCTGTTATGGCTACTTGCGATCATGGTGTTGTGGCAAAGATTAAGAGGGTTGTGATGGATAGGGATACTTATCCGAGGAAATGGGGATTGGGGCCGAAGGCATCAATCAAGAAGAAGTTGATTTCTGAGGGGAAGTTGGATAAACATGGGAAACCAAATGAGAATACTCCTCATGAATGGGCCAGAAATTTGGTTTTGCCTGCTGGTGGTGATTCCATGGTTGCTGGCCTTGCTGCTGCTGCTGAACCAGTTGTGAAGGAGATTGGTGAAGATGGTGAGGGGCGCAAGCGCAAATTGGATGAAAGCTCTGATAGCCCTGCTGCTCATGTTGCAAAGAAGGCTAAAACTGAATTAGTTAAAGATGAAGAGAGTGTTAAGGTTAAGAAGGTGAAGGAAGAGCTTGTGGAGGGAAGTGATGATGAGAAAAAAGACAAAAAGAAGAAGAAAAAGAAGAGTAAAGAGGACGATGAGGCTGGAAAGGAAGAGAAGGTTGAGTTGAAGAAGCTAAAGGAAGAGCCTGTTGTGGGAAGTGAAGATGAGAAGAAAGAGAAAAAGAAGAAGAAAAAGAAGAGTAAAGAGGATGCTGAAGTGGAAAATTTAGTAGAAAAGGAGACTGAGAAGTCTGAGAAGAAGAAAAAGAAGAAGAAAGACAAAGAGGCTGAAGAGGCCGCAACCATTGAGAATGGCAAAGCTGATGGAGAGGCTGATAAAAGTGAGAAGAAGAAGAAGAAGAAGAAGAAGGACAAAGATGGAGAAGATTAGACAAGAAAGTTAGTAACATTTTGATTTAAGGTAGTAATTCTGATATGCCTGCTTTTGTTAACTTATGGCATCTGCAGTACTGTTAGTAGTTTTTGTAATGTTTTCATGTAGTTTAAGCAGAAACAATTTCCAAAACTGGGGTCTGCTTTCAGAATGGTTTATTTGGCTATAAAAATTTTGTTATATTCTTCACATGTGCAATAAATTTTTATTTTTCTCCTTGAACCATTCATGAAGTTTTTTTATGAAATTTTGTTGCTGTGCTGTTTCATATGAAACTTACATTAATCTTTTCTTTTTCAATGTAACGTTTCTTATCTTTTTCAAGTTTTCCATTTTGTACATCTTTGGTAGCTTATGAATTTGGGGATTGTGTGAAAGGTTGTTTCATGGAGTATGGGGGGTGATTGGTTCGAATTTGCTATGCTAGCGGCACAGAGATACTTCTGATAGTGGTATTCTTATAGACATATTTAGGTATTTACATCTTGGGTGCAGGCATCATTCTCTTTTCTGTTTCTTTTTTGGTTGGATGAATGGTTTTAGGGCATGAGGTCGAGGAAGCTCTTGGATATTTGCAGATGCAGCAGGATTGGAGCTTGTTTGCCTTGCAAGCCCTGCATGGATTCCAAGTTCATCTATTCAGAATCAAAAGGCCGATTTCTGTAGATAGCTTCAGTTTTGGAGCTGCCTTCGAACTGTTTCATGGTTTATGCTGGTTCGATCCACAACATTCTGTCATTCTGTGTAATGTGTCTTTCTGTGGTTTAGTTAAGGAACTTTCTTAGTATGGATGCTTTTAGACTGTAATGGATTTTTAAGTGTCCACATTTTCTCACCTAGATATGCTACGTTAAGTTTTCCATGACTTGTAGTGGGTTTTGGATTGAACGTGAAATCATCAATTAAGATACATCTTGTTACAGAATAAATACCAGCCCTTGAATGCTCTGCATGCATAGTCCCGGAGGATATATTAACAGAGAACAGATCATGAACCTGCCTTGTCAATTGGATGAAAATGATAAAAGGAAAAAAAATCACGTCAGAAAAGTAAAGAGTTTCTTTTCGGATTACACAGGCCAGGATTATCACCCCGTAACGTTATTCAATCAATCAATTTGCGTATACATAAATAAAATTTAGCAGCTCGAAACACACAACTGCTGTGTATTTAATGGGTATGGATCAAATTTGGATGGTAGCCGAGTAAGTTTCATGTAATGGTCTTGGGTTCAAATACAAGGAAGGGCGGTGTGGATGGCTTGTTCAAGACACGATAGCAAAGAGAAGAAACTGTTCTTTACCAGTTCCAGTCTTCATAGTACAAAGAAGAAGCCCGCTTCAAAACTAGTAGTTTCCACTCCAGAAGGTACACAAATGGCTCACAGCTGTCTGTCTATTTACTTGAGGGTTTTTTTTAGAAAGAAACAAAAATTATTTTTCGTGGGAATTTCCTTGGTTTCTTGCTTTTCCTAACCTCACATTTCCTTGTTGAAACTCTTTCGTTTTCTCCTGCTTCACCTGCTGGCATGGTAATTTGTTATCGTTACTTACAGCTGCATCATGTATCAGGGGTCCAGAAAATGATTACAATACCGTTAGGTTTGTAATTTCTTGGGAAAGAAAGTCATTTATAGAATCAAGAAAAAATGGGAGATTTAGTGCGGTAATGTTCACTATTGTTCTTAATTTTTGCTTCTAATGAGAAGTCAGGAAACTAGGTGGTTTATCAGATATCAAGTATTCTGATTGCTGATTCTGCCGAGTTCGAAGAGAATCTGGCCGTAAAAACTTACAGAAAACCCTAATCTGCATTGAATAACAACATAACTCTTATTCATTCTCCACAACAAACATCTTTTGTACACTCACAAGGTTTTAAAAAAGCAAAAATTATAGTAGCCTATACACCTGGACTATCTTCACTGAGTTTTTTTACTTTCGTCTTTTGATAGAATGCTATCCCCTATATGCATGATAAATCCACTGAGTTTATTACTCCTGTGTGATTATTTAGCATGTCTTACTGATACTACTAAATGAATAATTATCGATTAGCAGCTTCTTGTCGCCACACCTGCATATTTTTCAAACACCGAGTTGTTAATTCTTTATGACTTCTAGTATTTCAAAAACAGAAATCAAGTGGTTGCTTTTTGTGTACAAGATTGTTGGCTTTGAACTGATAACAGAAAGGAAACTCAAGGGCTGTGTACTCACCTTAAGAATAACTAGAAGGGCTACTGTATCATGTATCTGACCACTCTCCACTTCCAATAGGGGTGACTGCCTCAAAGGCTTCTACAAGCAATGACACTTTTCTTTTCCGAGCTGGAGTCAGTTTAGCAACGACCTGTCGAAGTGCATAATCAAGCATCCATTCATCAGCATTTTTCCTGTCATCCGTGTCTTGGTGCCTTAGATGAACCTTTTCAGCTTCACTTAAAGGGTCCAAGGGCAGAAATCGTGGCTCCTGTTGATTGAATTTTTTCACCTTCTCCAATGCCTTGACAAATCTCTTGAGGAGGACCACCTTTTTCAGATTGCTCCAGTTCTTTTGCACAGCTGGCTTTGGTTTGTTTCCTTCTGTTGGTATTGGTTTTGTCTTTTCTTGTGCACTGATGTAATCAAAATTGAGCTGCGATTCTTGTTGATACAGTGTGGTGCTCTCCTCTGCTTCTGTGCTGTCAGATTCTCCAAAGCTGTCACTGGTGTGCTCAAAGGAAGATGAGATGAATGGTTTCTCTCCTTCCTTGGGTTTCTTTTCAATATACTCCTGATCCTGGTCTTGAGTTATGTCACTGGCAACTGATTGATAAACAGGCGCGTCATCTTGAATTTCAGGAAGAGGAATTTGGTCAATTGCTTCTTCCACCAGCCTTATGGCTTCCATCTGTTGGAGTTTAATCTTTTGGTTGTCCGCATCATCATTCTTCGATGTTTTCATTTCAGCCAACGTGTTGCCATCATCCCCTTGTTCATCCTTATCTGCTCCCTCAATAAGTGTCGCATTACCTGCTACTATGTGCTTATATATCAAGAACCAGAACTTCATATGTTTCTGCTTTTCATGTGCTACATCAGTTGTGCAACCTGGTTCTGATTCGTGAAGCAAGGTGGACCCTTGGAGAAACTTATTTGTGAGCTTATTCTCTTCTCCAGCAACTTCAGATGATTCCTCTACCGGTGCAGAAACTGTAGATGAAGAAACCACATTGGTATTGGCAATGGAACCCTCGTTATCTTTTGGGGTTTGGCCGTCAGGTTCATCTGATTCATCATAAATTCTGCTGTTTTGGTTATTGGTGTCTGAATTTTGGCTGCTTAATCCTAAATCACGATCATAAACCTCCGAGGCAGAAACTGAACTTGCTCCTTTGGCATCCTCTGGGAGAACTTCCTCATTTACCACAAGTTCCTCAGTAGAAGCTCGTAGAGCATCAGCTGTATTTGGGAAGGGCCTGTCACATAACTTAGATTCTGTATCCTCAACCAAACAGTGGTTGACAAAATCAGGTTCATTGTCTTTGATAATGGAATTAGTTTCACCATTACCAAGATTGAGAGCAACAAATTGGTTCTTCAAGTCTGCAACAGTGTTCTCCAATGACGAAGTGGTTGATGCGATTGTGTCAAGGCTTGATGCCTTACGAAGAGTGATTCCAAAAATAGTTTCTTTTCCTTCTATGGACCCGTTGCAGTCAGAGGCAACATTGCAGGTCTTAACTGGAGTTGTATGAGAAGAAGCTTCTGTGTTGAACCTTGGTGAAGTACAAACTTCAGTGAGTGGGGTGATGGTCTCAAATGCTCGTACAAGCAGAGCTACCTTTCTCTTTTGAGCTGGGGCTAGTGTAGAAATAACCTGTTGAAGTGCATGATCAAGCATCCATTCCTCAGAATTTTTTCTCTCCTCCAAGTTTTGATGGCGCAGATGAACTTTTTCTGATCCTAGTTCAGCCTCTGCATGTAGAAACCGTGCCTTCTGTGGATTGAAGGTCCTCGCCTTTTCCAATGCCTTGACAAATCTCTTGAGGATAAGTATCTTTTTCAGATTACTCCAGCTCTTGGGCATTTGCTGGTTAGACTTGCTTTCCACCCTTGATTGTGCTTTCTCTCTTTCAAAGGCATTATCAGCTTTGAGCCTCAATTCTTCTGGTTCCTGAACTATACTGTCCCCGTCTGAATCATAGGAAGTCAAGATGCTTAATTGCCCATCTTCACTTTGATCCTTCACTGCAAGCTCCTTGTCTGAAGTGTCACCAGTAATTGATTGATCATCAGATGACTGGTCAGGAATTTCTGCCAGTATTCTATCAAATGCTTCTTGCACCAACTTAATGGCATTACATTGGTATTGGTGAATTTTTCCACTGTGTTCATCATGATCTTCCTCATCGTTGCTCTGATCTGTACTAGAAAAATCCTGAAAAGAACCAGATTTGTTGATGCCAGGCAATGTGTTCTCATCTTTCTCTTCTTCCGTGGTTTTTTTATTGAGAGGTGGCTGGGCTCCATTTTCTGTGGCAATACCTGTTGCCATGTGCTGATATATTAGGTTCCACAATCCCATATGCTTCTGTTTTTCCTTCTGAGTTTCGTGGCTTACATCTATGGCGTATCCATGCTCAGAATCTGAACTTAGGAACTGATAATTTTGCACAACATCTTGGTTATTTTCTTCACTGGCTGCTGTTTCCTCTTGCAATGGCTTACCGATGGAAGCAAAAGAGACCATGTTGTTGATGTCTCTAGACTCCACAACTCTATTCTGGTTTAGCCTTCTGGCTTTATTTAGTTGTTCATCGGCTACACTTGTTGATGCATCAGCCTTAGCAGTGTTTGAGTGTGAATCAATTTTGAGTACATCCAAGTTCAAATTTTCAACCCTACCTTCATCAGCTTCTTGCTGAAGAATTTGAATGTCAGTGACACTTATAACATTGCTGGTGTCTTTGTCATCTCCACCATAAGCACCTTCTTTCGTTGACCCAGATCTTGGTCCAGCTGTTTTGCCAATGGAAGAAGATACAGCTATCTTGTCATGAGATGTTTCTAGAACTGCTGAATCTCCACAAGAAGGCAGTTGACTTGTCCGAGTTCCCTTCTTTGCATTGCCAGAACGTTTTACTCTTCGAGAGGATCGGCTTTCTGATTTCATGCTTTTTTGGTTCCTTAACAGACGTCGCCTAATTGATACAAAGCGTTTTAGTGGAGGTACATCAGAATGGTGATGGCCATGAAGTGAGCAATAACTGTATGGACAAACCTCCATAGCTGAATTTCCTTCAGATTCCCTTCCTTGTGGTTGCAGCTCAAGATGGTATGGAAACTTGGAGTCCTTGATAGCCGAGGAACAGGTGGCTTTCTGTATGCCCGAGTCTGGAATTTGAGAACGCTTCTTCATGGATGGTCTCTTTGTTCTTATGCTAGCCACTTTTGTTAAGATCCTTACAGGTCTCAAAGTGGAAGATCTTGTCATGACTCTCATAGAATTGTTACCAGGAGAAGCTAATTTTGGCTTTGAATTCCTTGGTATTTTCCTATTATCATCATTACCACTCAAAGCAGATTCAAAATTGTGGAGACTTGCCTGAAGCAGAACGTTTCTCCCATCAAAACGGTTCATTGCCTTCGAAAAATCAGGTGGTTTATCAGCATCACTGGCTAAAACCATGGAAGATCGATTGGCAATCTTGATTGATCTTGACTTCTTCAGTTTTTTCTTCAGGTCAGTTCCTCCAGGAGATATCCTCATCAAAGGTCTCCTGAATTTTGTACTAGACAACCTCGTCAAACTCTTTGCAGGTTTAAAACTAGATCGCCTCGCCAAAGTTCTTGCTGATTTCTGCATGGAAAAGGTAATAATTTGGCTTATGATATTTAAAATCTCCATTACTTGGAACATTCCTACCAACACTAGTTTTTTTTTTTTAATTTTTTTTTAAAAAGAAGGAACTTGCCTGCAAATTCTCTTTCTTTGCATTTGAAGAAGTGGTGGTCCTCATATAATTTGGTGACATGCGTGAATGATGCGAGCTTGCTACATCACTAGACAGAACAGAAACATCACCAGATTTGACTTTAGATTGTCTTGTGATGAGTTTCAAGCTTGGCAATCTTGCAAGCTTGATTGATCTTAGCTTCTTTACTTTCCTCTTCAGCTCTCTTCCTCCCTCATTGCCAACATCTTCATTCTGATAACATGATGATGATGATGATGATGATCCACTGCTCACAGATGAACTTTCAGACGAGGAGGAATAATCAGAATCAACTTCAGTTCCAAGCTTCGCAGGCATCATGTTCAAAATCTTTTAAAAAAGAAGGAAGGATCTGGTTCCCTGAGACAAAAGAAAGGAATAACAAGAGCTTTTTCTCTCTGTTCTTGAAATTTCAGATTGACAACACCAGTTTTTGGAGGATTTGCAAGGTGCCACCCTGGATATAAGTTGATATGTGCTCAAAGAAATCATGGACATTCCAAAGTTGTGATGTGGCCGTGTTTGGTTGGTTTTTTCTTCTTGACTTCATTTTTTTTTTAACTTCAACTGTTAAGAATGCTTGAATGTGCCTCGACTTGTATTTCCCATTGACTTGGCTTTGATAAATTGACTGATTCTTCCTTCTGGGGGTATACCATAGTTAATTACTTCGTTTTGCTCTTTTTTTTTAATAGTATTTTTGGTTTATTTTAAACTCTTAATATTAAAATTTAAATTTAAAAAATAAAAAAATATATTATTTTAATATAATTTTAAATAAAAAATATTTTTAAAAATAACTAAGCTGTACGGTGCAAAAATACCACAATGAAATCCTAACAGGATAAATAGTGGCTTTTAGATGTCTCATTCAGCTTTTATAGCTGTAAAATCAATTGGGTGGACCCAAAGCACGAAGAACCACAACCACCGCATTCTTTGCCCATCATCATCATCACGAGAGGCACAACCGGAAAAAGCATCATCTCTGGTTCTCTGTGCTTCTTATTTTATCCAAGAGTGACAACCAAACACCGTACAAGAACTGATATACAAAAGAAAGTGATTCCACAGGTTTTGACAGTCATTTACATGTTAATCCCTGGCTGGTTTTGTCATACAAGGAGGAAAGATTCAAGGAAACTGGTCATTTTCAAGATCTATGGCTGTTCTGTCTTTTCAATCAATGAAAACTTAGTTTTTTTAATCGATATCACATCTTGGATTCTTTGAACCGAGGAGAGTGTCAGAAGGTGGGGCCATGAAAGGAAGAAGAAACCGCGTCGCACGTTCCGAAGCTGCTGAACATGGGGCCTCTTTCAAGCCCAACCTCAATTGTCGGAGATCGCACGGTGGTGGTGGTGGCGGCGGCGGCTTGGCCTTCTGGTATTCTTTTTCCACATCTAACACTTCCTCTATGTTGCTTAATTTTCATCTAAGAATGTTGTTAATCTAATTAATTACAGTTTTTTTTTTTTTTATAGGAGATCATATTTACTTGTAGGTGATCAGATTTTGATCCTCTAAGTTACTTGAGGATTATGGGATCCAAGACTGTCAAGTCAAATTAATAAGAGCAAGAGAAACTATACTATTAAATTATTTTGTTACAATTAGATTTTTATCTTTATTTATTCAAAAGAATATTCAAGTATAATTAAATAAAAGAAATTAAATAGAATGATTTGGCACAAAATTGTGTTTTGTCTTAAGGTTTTTGTTAATAATTTTTTATTTATTTATTGACATGTGATTATTGATTAATTTTAATAAATGCTAGCGGTTTTTAATTCACAATTGAAATTTTTTTATTTTATTTTTAAAAATCTTAAAAGCACTCATATATTTTTTTATATTAAAATTAAATTTTGATTATATTCATAGCTGAACC
>Ga0325404_1008695_pt1 | contig 10424 bp, 4 predicted proteins | sample PopdelMetagenome_18_FD_205664 | JGI IMG/M metagenome (GOLD analysis project Ga0325404, IMG submission 205664) | Populus deltoides microbial communities from Bellville, Georgia, United States - Xylem-Control-R1 | ecosystem: Host-associated > Plants > Phyllosphere > Stem > Wood/Secondary xylem...
CAAAAGTTGAGAGACCGAACAGTTTCAACCAATGCCATGGAATTGTGGAATTCATTTATTCCTCAACCATTTCAGTTGTTTTTTCACCTATGTAACGAATTTGCTAGATTCATTTTACAAAAAAAAATCTCACAAATGGCAACTGATCACCTTAAATGGTTCAACAATGATCTAAAATATTTCATTTTTGCTAGTACTGATTTTTCCATGTCTGATTTTATTATTCAGTCACTGAAACATAGTTACTAATTTGATACTGAATTGGAGTATAAAAACATTAGATGGAATCGAAAGCTGTTTTCCAGTTTGCTGACTTGAGCAAAACCAAGACTTTTCTTTCATTTCATATTCATGCGAATGTAGTTATAAAAGAACAACCCTAATTTGTTGTATTCACTCAGATTGCAATGATGATCTATGATGAATGTCAAGGGATTGAGCAAATTTTTGTACAAGCACATTATGAGAAGGTGTTTGAATAAAGCTTGTATTAGGATTTTACATGCTTCATGCTGTTTATAAAGCTAAGAATGCAATTTTATAAAGCTAAGAATGCAACGGTAGATAATTTTTATTACTTGAGAAGTATGAAGAGACTTATCATGCTTCTTACATGCTTGTGTAATTAGAGCTCCAATCTACTCCCCAAACTTCATTTCCTGGAGCTAGATTGTTTTTATTGTAGCCATTGTAGCTTCATTTGTTCCTAATTTTTTCTTTTTATGCGATGATGTACTGTTCTTACATGTTCTTCAATTTCCTTGATCACTACTTATTGGCTTTGTTTGGCTTGAGGAATTTCCCAAGTTTCACTATCAAACTTCATTTTGTTGGTTTTGCTAATATCGAACTAGCAATTGCTTGAAGGTAATATGGTGGCATTTCTCCTCATGCCTCTTGTACTGTAGATGGATGAGTGTTCTCTGTTTGGATGCGGTGCATTGATCGTAGTTTTTCATGATTTTATTGGACTGTGTTACATTGTTCTCCTTGGTGGAATCATAAAAATCTGAAGGTTGTCCTGCGAGCACCTTTTGAAGTAGGTATCTCATGGATATAGATGCAATTCTGTATTTTTCAATTGCTAAACGCTAGTAAAATGCTTGATTTGATTTTTTGATGCACACCCTTTTAAAATTGTAGGCAATATGTGTACGGGTAAGTTCCAAATAAAAATTCATGTTTGTGTTAGGTAGAACTATACCCAAATACATGAACCAAACCATATCATTGAGGTTAATTATAGCCTTTTCGTGTAGATATTGTGCTGATTAACAAAAGCTAAAACAATTACTGGAACAGTGTTTTTATAGTTTTATTCTTCCCATTTAAAAAACTTTATTAGGGCCATTTAAGTATTTTTACGGGGCTAATTAGTCATTAACAAATTAATTAAAGATAATTAAATCTTTTCACATTTCAAAAAAATAATTCATATTTTAAAAGCATAATGAAACGATTAAAATGACATTTGAAGCAAAAAAAATCAAAACTAGTCTCAATGGGTTTTTTTTGTACTTTTACAATGATTTTTCTATAATTATTACAGCGGAGGAGAGATTTAATGATTTAATATTTGACTAAATATAAAAGAAAAAACTGTATAATGAAACGATCAAAATACTATTGAAAATATAAAAAATTAAAACTGGTCTCAAAGGTTTTTTTTTTTATATTTTAACAATGATTTTTTTTTTATTTTAATAATAATTTTTTTGTTATTATCCAGTTAGTTGAGGAAAATAATTTAATTTTTATAAAAATATAAAAAAACAAAAAGCAAAAAGTGACTGGAGCGTGTGGGAGGCACCTTGTGACCTTCAAGTGATGTATACAATACCTTTCAATAGAAAAAATCCCTCTTTTGTTGTGTCAAGCACCATTGTGTCATTATTTTTTAGGGTGATGCATGCTAGTGATGAGTGAGAGGTTTGTTATTGGTAGAGTGTTTTTTTTTTTTATCCTTTCTTGAAAATGATAGCTTGTTTTTCTTTGTTGTTGATATATCAATTCTTGTTTTTGTTTATATATATATATATATATATATATATATATATATATATATATATATACATACATATATATATATATATATATATTATTTTTATCAATTTAATTTTTTTTCTTTTGATTTAATGATAAGAAATATGAACATCTTGGTGACCACAATTGAAGGACTATATGTACAATTTCTTGTATTCATAATTGCTATTAATTATAGATGTTAATGGCTTTAGGCCTACAATTATCACTCTTCATAATTTAAACGCAAAATGTTCTTTTCAATTTTCAATGATCCAACATATACATGATGCTTATAAACAAATATTCCACATGTAAAAAATAAAAAAAAATCCACAAACAATGTATAAAAAGGGATCACAATTTAAGCAACCTTTAATTAAAACAAGAATAGAAATCTTATTTTTTCATATTTTCCTATTATGATGCTTCTTGATAAAGTCATTAATTTCCGAAATTTGATATCAGTTAATTAAAAAAATACATAATAATACTGTAAGATACCCGTCATATATTTGCAATTGTTTTTTTTCCCTGTAGAATAACATGTGCATAAAGCTTTTTCTTAAATTTAATATATATTTTGTTCAAAATCCGTGACTGAAAGCGAATTAAAATTGTGGTTAACAAAAATTCAATTAAATTGTAGCTTGTAAATTCCACCCCCAATTTACTATTTTTTTATTATCTGTTTGATTGATTCATAATCTCCTCTACCAGAGGTTCCACGAGAACATCCAATTGAAATCTCTGCAGCAATTAGCATTAACTTTTCTCGACAACTTCACCTCCATCAGCTAACGTATTGTAGAATTTTCCTTCGATTAATGCTACTCTTCCTTTAATTAACCATATTAAGACAACAAGCAAAGTCATGCAAGTTTATTTTATTTCAGGGTTAGGTGTACGTACGTATACCATTTTTGACAGCTTGAAAGCTTAATTTATGCTTGTTTTCTACGATCACACAACATCCTCTCATCATGTTAAACTTTTCCCATAATGCTAAGAGCTTAATTTTGATATGCTTTTTGCTTATATATATATATATATATATATATAGCCCATCTCACCAAAAACATATAATGTACGTATTTGATAATTAATTTGGTCGTTTTTCTATACTAGTATGGGAAAAAAAGTAGATTATATCATACCTTGATTACCATAAATATTGAAGTCTTGGCAAAGTAGTATTTGAGTTATCCTCCAGCTACTTATTGAACGAAAAGGAAAGAGTACGTAGAACAAAAAGCTTATCGCCAACATCACACATATATAATAACGGAAAAAATGTATAAAATACTTTAGTTTTAAGTAATTAAGGCACACATAATATTATTAATTTAAATCGACACAAACAAGATACATAGAGGGGTGGCTAGCTTTATTACATAAATACCCACATGATTATGAAGGCGTTGCCCTTTCATGCTGCACCTTCAATTAATTAATTAAAGGGTAAGCACGTCAAGAGCCAAGCACCTTGTAATCTCTGTGAATATGGTAGCTAGACTAGATCACGCGGTACATATTAATTAATTATGAGCTGATGGGAACATGCATGTACGTATGCACCTCTCGGAATTTTATTTCTCAATACAAATACTAGTACGTAACACTGCATATTAGATAGAAGGGGCATGCATGCATGTTCTATTATGCTGGCTAATTTTTCGGCTTCGCAAAGTGATTATCAACAGCCTGGGTGATAGCAACCAAAAGTTTGAGGTAATCATTAGGAACTGTTTTGATATAAGAGACGGTCCATACGGCAGTGCTGTCATCTTTAACCAGTAATTTGACCTTGCTGATGTTGTCCTTTATCTGCCCATAATCTATGACGTAGCTGATGGTTTTCGTGGACGGGTCTACTTCATCCACTCTATCCGTGATTCTGTAACGTTTACCTGAAATTTAAAAAACAATTAATAGTGCATGGTGCTTGATTATTAAATAATTTAATATATATAAATCTGAAGTGAATCCATAATATATATGGACCTGCCTGGATAGTTTTTTCAGAAATATTGTTAAAGAGTAAAAGTGAAGGCGTGATCTAAACTACTATATATGTACATATCAGGTCCAAGTAAAATTGCAAATTAACAATAATAAGTAGTTAGAATTTATATAATTAAGTGAAATGTGATTAAAAATACTATTCGGAAATACTTGCAGAGGGAATAAAGTCACCAACCAAGAAAAAAAAAAAAGTGCTTATCAATTATTATTGCATTTGCATCCTTAATTTCGTACCATCGGCAGAGTGGTAATCAATATGCTTGTGGAGGCCAGGAACAGCCTCCCAGTCTGTGGCACCGTCAGCAAGTTGAATGTCGTACACAATATCAGGGCAGATTTCCTTTAAGAGGCATGCTTGACTTTTGAAGACAGAGTAAAACTGATCTGGCCTAGCCTTTTCTAATGTTATTTCCTTGCTACAATCACCCATATCTTGGATCTTTTTGTGAACTGGTTGCTAAGAAACTCTCGGAAATTAATTAGCTAACTGGCTCAATGAAGGAATGTGGAGGCTGCCTTGGCCTTAAATAGGATTCCAAGAGAGTGAGGTGCCCTTAAATGTAGGGCCCACGCCTCAAATGCTAGCTTGCATTGAAAGCTAGGTCACAATTTTATCTATACTTGATGTCCATAAAAGAAATACAAAAAGGATGGGAAAGCAGATGTCAAACTATCGGAGAAAAGATAATCACTGTTCATAAAATCACAATTTTAAGCTACTTAAAACTATGAATAAAACTTTTAAATTTCAGTTTCTCCTTTCGTGACGCTTCTTGTTATAATTTCCAAAATTTCATATCAATTATATTATACAATAAAACCTAGTAATAAATACATAGTAATATCATAACAACATTCACTTACCTCACATATTTGTAAATTTTTTCTTTGAAATATTCTACACTTGAAAGTAATTTAAAATTATTTGAATAGATATCCTAATTGTAATTTGTAAATTGCTATTGTTTATTTATTAAAAATTACTTTTCATATAAAAGCATTAAAACGATCTGAAAACATAAAAAAATTAATTTTAAACAAATTTTTTCTTCAAAATTTTAGAAAATATAGTTTTAATCGCATTTCCAAACACCCTCAAAATATACAACCATTTGTGTTCACAATTGCTATTGTAGAAGACAATATCGATCTTTTGCTTATAATTTCTTGTGTTCACAATATTAATTACAAAATGTTCTTTTCATTTTTCAATTCAATAAATATATGATGTTAACTTGTGAAAAACATTCCACACAAAGATTTACGAGAAGGAGAAAGATTACCATTTTTCATAAAATCACTATTTTAATAACTTAAAACTGTGAATAAAACTTTTTTAAATTTTACTTTATCCTATTATGCTGCTTCTTGATGAAATTTTCAATTTCCAAAATTTCATATCAATTATTTTATATATACAAAAAAAACATAGTAATATCAAAACAACATTCGCTTACCTCACATATTTTTAATTCTTTTCTTAGAAATCTACACTTGAAAGCAAATTAAAATTGTGGTGAACCGATATCGTAATTATAATTTATAAATTGCCATTGTAGATGATAATATCTTTGGCTTATAATTTCTTGTGTTCACAATGATAATTACAAAATGGGCCACTTCACAATAATAATTTCTTGATGTTAACTTATGAAAAAGCATTCCACAAAAAAAAAAAAAACAAAAAAAACAAACAAATCTGCCAACACAAGCACCGACTTTAAAACTACCTTAGGAGATTTTTAATAAGATGGGCACTTCTTGATGCCAATTGTCCATTTATCAACTACATCATCGATTTTCAAACATAAATTGACAAGGATATTCAATTAATCAAAATTTACGAATATAGACTTTTTATTAAATAAAAAAGAGCATATTTAAATAATAAAAAAAACTTATTCAGTTTTAAGTTGAATAGCTCTTTGATGACAAAAAGTTCATAGAATGGCAAGAAAAAAATTTAAATATGTAGTTAATTAGATGTATAGACTCATAACTCGTGAATGTGGACTAATTTGTGTGAAAGGTAAAATAATCAGTATAGACTAACGATGAGAATGCAATTCACATAGAATTAATGTCTTTTCATCTTTAAATTCTTTTTTTATTATTATTAACATTGATGTCCGGATCAGTTTGTGCGCATTTCGATTAATCTCAAAGGCCCTAAAGTTAACAATCATATAACCCTCCAATGACCCTGAGGTTTGTGGAACTCGAACCAATAATCTCTAATAAACAAATCCAAGACCTACCTAGTTGAGCTACACCGCTAGAGTTATTCATCTTCAATTTTTTTTTATTAACATTGGTATTCGGACTAGCTTGCGCGTATCTCGACTAATCGAACGAGTCCTGAAGTTAATAACCATGTAACCTTCCAGTGACCCTAAAGTTTATAAAACTCGAATCAACGACCTCTAAAAACCAAACTCAAAACCTAAAATCATCAATTTAATATTTTTTAAGATAAATATATTTTTAAAAAAATTCAAAAATTGTGTCCATTTAGGACAGCATTTCAATAGGAGTTTTCAAAAAGTTTGATTTTTTTTGCTTGAAATTAATTTTTTTGGTATTTTTGGATTATTTTGATATGCTGAAATAAAAAAATTAAAAATATTATTTTAATGTATTTTAAAGTGAAAAACAATTGTTATTACTGTCCTAAACACCACCTAAATCCTAGAACTATCAATAATTTGAAATATTGTTACCAATTTTTGAATCACACATACAAAAATACAAAAAATTGAAAGAAATGTTAGGAGAAAAAAAAATATATGTATCAATTAAGAAGAACATGCCAACACGCCAAAAAAATTGTCAAGGATTGCTTGAGGAAGATCAAAATTGGATTTGACAGCATATCTTCGACTAATGAAGACTCTATTAACAAGGTAAATTCAATTGAAGGACGAAAATTCAAGCTTGGATATTCAAGGACTTAATTGAATTTTTTAAAAACGCTTTTGAAATGTAAAAATAAACAAATAACAGTTCAATGAAGAACCAAAACAAGAGAATCCTCTCACTATACACAAATCAAAGTGTTTGTGTGTGTGTATCTAACAAACTAAATATGAATTGAATAAGTTTATAATAAATAAAAATCTCCTAAACAAGTTTGAAAAATAATAAAATAGTTCTGAATAAAACAAAAAAATATATCCTAAATGAACTAGGATACAAATACAAATCTTGCCCAATCATTCCTAAATCTTAGTGTAAGACTTTTTTAATGTTTGATTAAATTTGAAATTTTAATTTAATATAAAATAAAATCTTTAAAAATTTATGGTATAATTATACATTAGAAAATTATATTTATTAATGTAAAATCATGCATTAGAATATTATGTTTGTTATGAGGATTTCGATATCGGGTCTCGATGTTCGCATCTTGAAGATGAGCCCTCCTAGCTACGAGTCTATGAAGATATGGATGTGGGATTGGTGTGCCACGAGCACAACCTTATGTAGGAGCTTCTTCTTTTTTAATAGAAAGGAGCTTTCTGAGTTGAGCAACTCGAGATTCTCGAGTGTATAGAAAGTTCTGTGTTAAGAGTACCCAAGGTTGTTGACAGGTAGTTCGTTCCTATCTGTTTCATTTATTAACCGAGGAGATTTAAATGCATGACATTTTACCTAGGGAGATGTTGAATAAGATGGTCCACTTCTTAATGCCACTTGCTCATTGACCGAGACAAAATTTAGGAACACAAACTTTTTAATTAAAAAAATACATATTTAATAATAATAATAATAATAATAAAAACCTATCCAGTAAGTATTGAGTTGAATAGTTCTTGACAATAACAGGTTAATGAAAAGGCAGAAAAAATTTAAAATACGTAGTTAATTAGATGTATAAATTCAAAACTCGTGAATTTGGACTGATATGTGTGAAGGGTAATATAACCAATAAAGACTAACGATGGGAATGCAAAATAATTTCTTGGCATTTAAATTTGCAACAATTTTTTATTTTTATTTTGGCATTTAAATGATAAGTGCATTTTGAATGATAAGTGCAAAATTTCGTGTATGACGTGGAATCTGGACATGTTCAAGTATATATTTTGATGACCACAATTTTATTAGGTACAACCGTTTGTGTTAACAATTGCTATTGTAGATGATAATATCTTTGGCCTATAATTTCTTGTGTTCACATTAATAATAATTACATAATGTTCTTTTCATTCTTCAATTCCAATATATATATATATATATATATATATATATATGATGTTAACTTATGAAAAAACATTCCACACAAAAACTTTCGAAAAGGATGGGAATTATATAATGTAATGTCAAACTATTGGATAAAGATTATCATTGTTCATAAAATCACAATTTTAAGTAACTTAAAACTCTGAATAAAACTTTTAAATTTCACTTTTTCCTATTATGCTTGCTTATTTGATGAAATTCCCAATTTCTGAAATTTCATATCAATTATTTTATACCAAAGAAAATATAAATAAATACATAGTAATATCACAAAAACATTCACTTACCTCACAAATTTGTATTTTTTTTTTTTTTTGAAATCTACACTTGAAAGCAAATTAAAATTGTGGTGAACAGATGTCCTTATTATAATTTATAAATTGCCATTGTAGATGATAATATCTTTGGCTTATAATTTCTTGCGTTCACAATGATAATTACAAGATGGGCCACTTCACAATAATAATTTCTTGATGTTAACTTATGAAAAAGCATTAATTCCACAAAATAAAATAAATAAAAAATCTGCCAATACAAGCACCGATTTTATAACTACCTTTGGAGATTTTTAATAAGATGGGCCATTTCTTAATGCCAAATGTCCATTTATCAACTACACCATCGATTTTCAAACATAAATTGACAAAGAAATTCAATTAATCAAAATTTACGAATACAAACTTTTTATTAAATAAAAAAGTACATATTTAAATAACAATAAAAAAAACTTATTCAATTTTTAAGTTGAATAGCTCTCTGATGACGACGACAAGTTCATAGAAACGCAAGAAAAGTTTTAAAAATCTAGTTAATTAGATGAATAAACTCATAACTCGTGACTGTGGACTAATTTGTGTGAAAGGAAAAATAACCAGTCAAGACCAGCGATGAGAATGCAATTCACAGAGAATTAATATGACTTAATTTGCCTATTCGTCTTCAAATTCTTACATCTATGTGTAATTGGGTCATATGATATCTTTAGTTAAAGTCAAAGAGACTACGTGCCTGTTTTGGTTTAACCCATGAGTCCTTCATCTTGTCTCTAGCCTCGTCCATTTTACAATGTAAGAAACTGGTGAAGTCAGTCCACTGGAAAATGGTAACATTAATGACGTGGAATCTGGATATGTTCTCTTATCTTTCGGGCCACTTATTTATTACTATACCTACAATTTTTTGTGCTCACAGTTGCTATTGATTAATTGATGATAATAATAATAATAATTTTATACCCTACAATGTAATATAACCACTAAAGACTAACGATGGGAATGCAATATAATTTCTTTGCGTCCTTAATGGGCGTAGCGTGATGGCAAAGGACTTGAGATCTACACAGCAGGTCTCGAGTTCGAGTCAGGGCGTGCACCTCTTGTAAGAGCTTGGGACAGCCGGGGTTTTACTCGCTCACCTGGGCCCACAAAGTGTGCTTTTGGGGGGGTGGGGTTTCCTCGAATCCAAAAAAAATATAATTTCTTCGCATTTAAATTTGCAACAATTTTTTTTTTTTTGGCTTTTAAATGATATAGCATTTTGAGTGATAAGTGCAATATTTCGTATATATATATGATGTGGAATCTGGAGATGTTCAAGTATTTTGATTACCACAATTTTATTAGGTACAACCGTTTGTGTTAATAATATCTTTGGTCTATAATTTCTTGTGTTCACACTAATAATTACAAAATGTTCTTTTCATTCTTCAATTCCAATATATATATAAAAGATGTTAACTTATAAAAAAACATTCCACACAAAAATTTACGAAAAGGATGGGAATCCTTACAAATCATTATTGTAAAGATATTAATTATTGTGTTTACAAAAATCATTGTACTTACAAAGTCTTAGTGTCCATTAGGGACTGTGTTTCAATAGAAGTTTTCAAAAAGTTTGAATTTTTTTTACTTTAAATTAATTTTTTATATATTTTTTTTATTGTTTTGATGTGCTGAAAGCAAAAAATAAATTTTAAAAAATAAAAAAATATATTATTTTAATATATTGTCACACGTCCCCCGCGCGGCGATGTAGCGATTTTTTGTTACTTTGCTGGATTTGTTCTTTAGGAGTCGCCACCTAATATTTCATTGAGGGTTACTAGGAAACCCAAATTTACTGGTCATTGTCAG
>Ga0325404_1008696_pt1 | contig 10423 bp, 5 predicted proteins | sample PopdelMetagenome_18_FD_205664 | JGI IMG/M metagenome (GOLD analysis project Ga0325404, IMG submission 205664) | Populus deltoides microbial communities from Bellville, Georgia, United States - Xylem-Control-R1 | ecosystem: Host-associated > Plants > Phyllosphere > Stem > Wood/Secondary xylem...
TTCTACAACAATCCCGGTAAGTTACTTATTGGAATTCAAAATTGTGAAATGTTCAGATTCACCATTTGGATTTTTTTTTTCTTTATTTTTTGATAAATCAAAAAGAATTTTAGTATTGAGAAAATGAAAAACAAGTCCCATTGCTACTGAGCAGGCTGATATCAACATTTGCTCCTCCCTTGATTGGGGACAGAGATCAAAATTGCTGAAGCCTGGAGAAAATACTCTTTGTTTTCAGTTCTAATATGAACGGTTTTCTGCTCCACCTCCAAACAATGGAAAATAGCATTCCTTTCCTTCCCCATTCATTCTTCATATCTTCATCTCTACAGAACACTGTACTTGAAACGCGCAGTTATAATAGAAAAGGCCCCTAATATAGCACTCTACAGAAAACACGTTGCAGCCACTAATCATGCCTATACAATGCATCACATGTATGCTGATGGTGGTTCTTTCCAGACTTCATAGAAAAGGAGAAAGAGGGCAAACAAAATTCAATCATGGAAACAATGGCTCATGATTCGGGCTACGGTAGTGATATTTTAGGCCTTTGTCATTTCCTTCTAACTAAATGGCCCCATTTATGCTCTAGTTATAAATTCTTGAGCAAAAATAAGCGATGTGTTGAAAGACCAATGCAGAAACTTCACACACAATCAGACCTCTACATGCAGAGAAATCACAATTGGTTCAAGGTTGTGGAAAGGCAGATTGTGATGAGTGGATAACATAGCTAAGATGACCTACTGGCATATGGAAATTCTACAGAGTATCCGGTCTGCTTTGAAAATTCCCACTAGATGATAATAACAGAAATGAAGAAGGGAAGATGATAAATCTGTACTTTGCAATGGAGTTGGAGACTGCAGAAAATATCTCCTGCACCGGGCCAAGAAAATTATACTTTTTCACGGGAAGTTATGTACAGGTGTTAAAGATCGTCCTCTCAAAAAATTGCTTCAACCTAGCATCCTGGGGATTAACTGCTCCAGCAGCTATTCTGCAGACAGTAATATCACTAGAGAAGCAAAATACAGAATAAAAGGATAGTTATTAATCCAAGGGTTGTGGTAAACTCCATGCAAAAAGCTTCTTGGAGCTTACCAACCAAGGATACGATACCTTTCTGGCTCAAACTATTTTTAAATGTGTGCAAAGATTCAAGATTTTAGTACTTGAAGCATTCTATTTTCAACTACTGCAGTTATTCTGCCAATATTATCCTAATCCTTCGGAAGCAAAACCAAGTTTTCCTGTTTGACATCGAGAAATTTTAGCACCTTGGTTGATGCTGTTTGTTCTATTGACTGCTTACAAACTTAATCCAACAGAAGCTTTCGAAAGATAAAATCCTTCACCTGTACATCATGCAGAGTCTCATCAACTTTACATTGTGTCTGATAATTTCGTAGTTGTCCCCTGTAATAAAGCTATATTTTGAGGGGTAAATTTCTCTTCTTCAAGTAAAATTAAGTGTTCATCTAAAACACCAGATCCAACATTTACACTTGTGTTTATTTTAAAGGACCATAACTAAGAGATGCACTGAAAATAGCCATCAGACTTGAGTAAATCTACAAGTTTTTGGTCCCTTTATTTATCCAGCTTGCCTGCATATATTCTGACCTAAAGATATTCCACAAACCCCATGCTCTAAGCCTCATTGAACAAGGGTCATCAGTGTCAAATGAAACATTGTCTCTGCAGCTAAATCCAAACGGACGAGCAGGTTGGTCTCGCTGTCAGCAAAATCATTTCCTAAACAGTTCTACATTTGTCTTTTTTATCAACAATATGCCCTCTGTTTATCCAACAGATTGGCTTAAAATCATGAAGAAAGAAAAAAATCATCTTATGAACTCAAAGACATCAATCAAGAGTTTCTGGGCTATTTTCCACAACAAGACTTTCTAGGCAATACTCCTCAAACCTACTTAATTTACATAACAAAGTGTCCAGATCTCTCCAAAACCTATCAAATTAGTTTTGTATCTGACAAAAGTAATGTCCAACCTTAAATCCATAACTGGAAACTTAAAAGAGTGGAGTTGAGTTTCAAAAAAGTGTCTGAATAGCATACTATAAACAGCAATATTCAAGGAAAAAGAAGCACAATCCCAAAAGATACAATATTCTATTATTGTCATGCTATTATTGTACAAAAATATGTAACAAATCATTCAATTATCATCAACTGATACATAAGATGAAGAGGGTTAAAATCTCACTCTACATGAACTCGGAAGGAGAATTGGAATCAGGCTTCCCACTGTCACCCAATCCTCCAGGATGTTGTAGGTTCTGCAAAACCTGAGGCGGCAACCCACCCAATCCACCACCTAAACCATCATTTGCCGATCCAAAAAACTGGCAGATAAACCTAGCCATAACTCCAAGTATCTGCATTTGGTTCTGGCATGCGTCCGCATGTATTTGCATCATTGCCTTCTCATGCTCAATTTGCATCCCCAACATTCTCTCCCTCCATTCCATCTCCTCCTCCTCCCTTTTCTCCTCCATTAGTCTCCTCTTTCTCCTCTCCTCATCCAACTCTCTCTCTACCCTCTCCCTTCTCTCAAATTCCCTTCTAGCCCACATCAACTCCCTCTCTTCCAACTCCATTTCCCAATTCTCCACCCTCTCTTCCTTCTCACTCCGCCACATGTCTCTCCGATACTCCAACTCCCTCCTCCTCTTTTCACTCTCTAACACACTCTTCTCCCCATTAAACTCTCTTTCTCTCCTTTTCTCCTCCCTCCTCAACACCACATCCCTCAAATCCATCACTTGTGCACCAAGCAAACCCAACCTCCTATTTCCTCCCAAACCCTTCTTCATTTTCTCCTTCCGACCAATACCCATCTCCCCATTTCCTTTCTCTCCCCGAAATTCACCATCTTCCTCACCGACACCAACATTATCATTACCACCATCACCATTAACATCCTCTTCTTCTTCTCCATCTTCCTCTTCTTGATCATCTTCCTCTAAATAATCCTCACTATCAATCCCAAACCCCAAATCCCCACAATCCTTGAACAAATCACTATCACCACTACCACTTGACTTCTTGCTCTTAACTTCAAGCTCAACATCACCAAAAACCTCTTTATACTTCAAGAAATTCTCCCAATGATTCTCCCCATCTTTCCAATTAAACTCGTCCTTTGATATTCTAATCTTTTGCTTCACGCCCAAATACTGATGCCTCATGTTTTGAACTTTTATAGATACATCACGCCACGACCATTTAAAAGGGTAGCCAATTGGGTCTTGAAGATGGTGTATGGTGTTTACATGGTCTGCTATTGGACGAAACTTTTTCTCTCTGGTTTTAAGCTTTGATAAGGTGCCTGAAGTAAGCAGATCGGAGTATTTGGACAAAAGGGTTTGCTCTTCTAGCTCTGACCATTTCTTTCTCTTCATGTTTTTTGGTGGATTTTTTTCTTGTTTGTGCAGTAAAGTGTCTGTGCTCGTGGAGATTAAAGTGGAGGGTTGTCTGAAGAGCAATGATGCAGAGGCTTTCGTTTGAGGGTTGACATTTGCAAATAGCTTCCGGTTTTAGCACGTCAGTGTAAATTTTTTTTAATATAGTCCCTTTACTTCATATTCTCTTGATAATTTAGTCCCTCTTTTAAGACAGAATTCATAAATTTACCCTTGTATTTGTGTCAATTATTTATTTATGTCCTTGTATTTTTAATTTGTTCAATTAACATCATGTTCTCTAAATTCATTCAATTAATCCTTGTATTCTTTGAATTTGGTCATCTAACCCAATCCTTAACTTCCATCGGTTTTCAATGTAAATTATTAACAAAACTCTAAAAAACCTCATATTTTCATGGTAGACATAGGCATAGCCTTAGCGTACTACAGGTTAAATAGTGTTAAACAGTAAAATAATTATTTTATCTTTCTCAACAAAAATTAATGTTCTTATTATTGGGGGTAATACGAGTTATTCTTTAAGATCTATTAATTATTAATCAGGAACAACTCGGATCTTTACTCTCTTTTTGGTATCTTTATTCTAGTTTTTTTTTTTAAAGTAAAAATCAAATTAACATAGGAGAAATTAAGTATTTTAATAAATATTAAATATTATTTGAAAATCAAAAGTGGTTCCCGTGCGCAGCGCGCCCGTTAATGTGTGAGACACCCCTGTGCGCCTTTGGGTGATGTCTCTTGATAGCCAAACATCGGCTTCAGCGGAGCCATTGCAAGCAGCACATTGAGATCTTCCGGCTAGTGTGGTGCATGTCAGCAGGCTTTTTTTTTTCTTCTTCCTCTTTTCTCTCTCTTCACCTCAGGTTTTATGCCTACCCTTTCAAAGATTAAATGTTTCCCGTCAGTTTGTATTTGTATCAATTTTGGTACCTAATTTTTTTATTGCTATTTATATTGCTTTTAATATTTTTTTGAAGTTTTTTTGTTTTTCAATTTCATCTCTCAACATTTGATTTTATTTAGATTTTTTATCCAATTTGATCATTATTTTTTTGATTGATATTTTTTTTGTCTTTTATTCTTTTCTTGATTTATTTTATTTTTCAATTTCATCCCTCATTATTTTATTTCATTTAATTTTTATACCAGATTTGATCCTTATTCTTTTGATTAGAGATTTTGCTTTGTTATTTTTTTGTGTTTATCTTCTTAGGGGTAATCTCGGTCTCATAAAGGTTGCGAATTTCAAATATTAGCTCGATTTGACTTTGATATTTTTTAGATTTTTTTTCAAATTTATCCTTCAATATTAGATTATTGGACATTGAGCTTCATGATTTTTTTCACTTTATTTTATATAGGGTTATTCCGATCTCATGTCTCAGATCGCGGATTAGTCGAGTTAACCCAAATTAACTTGGGTTTTTTTTATATTTTTAATTGATTTTTTTTCAGTTTCACCTTTTATCATTTAGTTTTCCTGAGATTTGACCTCTATTATTTTATTTTAATTTATTTTGTATGGGGTTATCCGGTCTAATGACTGGTCCATGAATTTGACACGTTGACTCGAGCCTCTTTTTTTTGGTACTTTATAAAATTGAATTTTTTTCAACTTGTCCTTTAACATTTTATTTATTGATAATTGAGCTTTTGTTTTTTTTCTCTTTATAAAATTATCTCGTTCTCATTCAATTTTTGTTCTATTACAAAATAAGATAATTAAGACCTTTAAGAATATTTAGAGAGTATTTTTCATGATATTACCAAGCATTTATTTTTTAGTAGTCATTTTTGTTTTTATTGTTGCCTTTTATATATATATATATAATCATATTATTAAATTAATCAAATTTATTAAATCTAGTCAAATCAATAATCTAGGTCCTAGTTTTTCTTATTTCATTAAAAATGATATCATTACATAGACATTTTTTTTATATTAAAAATAATTTGACCCAGCCTAATGCGGGTTATCTATATAATACATACTAATTATAACGTATTTTAAAAACATTTTTACTGCTCATGATATGATATTTTTTTTATATTTACATAATGTTTATATAACAAATAAATTGTTTTAGAAAATATATTAGAAGTGACTTTTAATTAAAAACTAAGAAAATAAAAGATTATCTTATAAATAAAAAGTATATAATAATGTGACATTCATATTCATAGTTAAGATTTGATAGAAGTTATCTATCGAGTAAGGGTTATCAATTATCCATAAGCTTGACATATTTAGAAAGAGAAGGGGTTAATTGAATGAATTCAAAAAATAAAAAAAATAATTGACCAAATTAAAATTCAAATCATAGAGGAATAATTTACACGAACATGTGGATAAATTTAGGGGTTATATATTTTTAATGGCTAAAAAATACTAGATAACCCTCTACTTTCAATTTTTAATCACATTAACTTCTTTACATGATTTTAATCAATAAAAACCTTTGTATTAGACAAGTTGGTAACAAGTCTACTCATCCTTTGATACAATAATGGTCTGAGTTTACTTGATTAACATTTTGATGCAAAGGTAAGCGATGAATTAAGGTTGATGAAATGAAATCATAAAGGGTATAATTTAATTAGTTAGGTTTTAAATTTGTTTTTTAGAAATCACCAGTTTAAGTCTCAAGTAATTGAAGGCTTACATGATCGTTCACTTTAAAACCTATAAAATTAATCAAAATATACACAAATTGACCCAAACATCCATGTTAATAAAAAAAAAACTAATATAATGGTGAGAAAGTGAGGGACACTCCATGTTGCTGGTTGTCCCGGTGGCTTCAATGTTAACCGCTAATCAATTTGAAGCAGAAATATTGACTGGATCCACGTACTTGTTGATACCATACAATAGATTTGGTTTTTTATTATGTTTTTATCAATTTCTTACTAGCCTTCCTAGTTTTTCTTCGAGTAAAATATATTTGGTAGTATAGTAACAGTTGTTTTTCAAATAATTTTTTATATTAAAATACATGTTAATAATATTTTTTATTTTTTTAAAATCATTTTTAACACTAACACATCAAAACAATCCAAAACATTAAAAACATATTAAATTTTAATATAAAAAAAATTAAATTTTTTTGCAAAGGCGGTGCAAAATGATTTCAAGTTTCCTTTTTTTTTTTCAAAGGTATGTTGAATAATATGTGGAACTGATACTAGGGAATATTATAGCAAATCTGTCCATGACCATTATATGTTAAATGTGCAAAGATGGAATTGCTCTGATCTGTTAACTTAAAAAAACCCAAGTCCTCACATAAATCAAATGTAATGTCATGATGTTAATCAGGCATGGGGCTTTACCCCTGAATATTTGCCAGTAATCAGATTCATCCATCCATTTTGCAGCCTTTTGAAACTCTAGCTCTTGATGAAGCCATCATTCTTATTAGTTCAAGCTACTTGCATCCTGACATTCTGTTTATGTATGCTTCTTTTGAATAGTGCTAAACTACATTGCAACTCTTCCTTTTCTGGCACCTGCATATCAGTGCTTTAATTCTACTTTCTGGCAACACTTCTCCTTATGAGGGGTGAATTTCATGAAAGAGGTAGTAGTTCATATAAGATTATCACAAATCTTTGGCCATGTGAGCAGCCTTTCTAGTGCCTTTGACTATGGGGTAGGAATTCCTAGCAACAGAGGTCCAGTCAGGAAGTTTTAATCGTGGAACTATACAATCCCTACACTTTAGTGATGAAAAAGTAAACATAGTATGCTTTGCATCTCTCGGAGGAACATTGCTTCATAAGTAGTTAATATGCACAATGACTTAAAGCGTGCAAATTGACTTGATGCAAACATATCAACTGGTTTTATCTCACGATCATAAGATTTTCAATATCGTCATTCTGCCTAGGTTTCATCTTTCGTTTCCATGAGATTTTTAACAATTGACAACTTAAATTCTGGGTCTTACAACAACAGGGAATAGCTAGTAGTTACTTCTCTATGCTTTATTTTCTTCTTCCCTTGAATCCTTTGCCTTCTGATAAGATTCTCTGTACAGGGTTGTATCTGAACAAGATGGTCGGGAAGCTTGTAACAGGCTTCATGCTGCTGGACATTCAAAGGTTTTGGTATGCTATTTTATCTTGAATACTTAGTTTGAAACCTATACAGATTTTGAATTTTAAAACTCTGTCTTGGTTTCTCGTTTCTGTGAATTGTAACATTAAGTTTATGATTTGTGTTTGATGTTTCTCACTTTCATGGCATGATTGTAATAATAAATGGATTTTTCATTGAGATTGCAGATTCTTGTCGATTGCCTTAGTTCTCTACAATCACAGGATATTTTGTGGCAAAAAAAAAAAAAAAAAGTTATCCTAGAAAAGATCTTCAGTTGCAAAAAGTAACCATATGGTCTTTTAAGTATTTATATGGCAAATTTGGTTATAAACTGCATAGAATGTGGTTCGATGTTGCTATTGTGAATGCTATGTGCTGGGATCTATGCTTGATCAGTCCTTGATATGTATGAAAAAGGAAGGAAATAAAAATTATGGTTTTATAAATTTTCAAAGTTTCCAATACTTGTAGGCACTTCTGCAGAGGGCATTGGATGATTATAAAACAGCTGGATGCGATCCCCAGTAAAGCAGTTTAGACTTTAGAGACTAGATTGATCCAAAGCCAGGATGACATATTCGTCTCCCACAAGTTAAAATGGGATAGTTTCTGTATTGGAAATGTATTTTTTTTTAAGATTAATGTGGATATCCGGACCAGTTTACGCGCATTTCGACTAATTTTACGGGTCCTAAAATTAACGATCATGTAAATTTCCAGTTACCCTGAAATGATTCGAATTAACTTGTGATCATTTGAGAGCAAACCCAATACATGATTAATTAAGCTACCTCTCATGCTTAAAATGTATTTTTTTACCACATGCCGTAGCTAATAAGTTTTTCTTTTTTTTCCTTTTAGAAATAGCAAAAGGGAAGAAAAAATATTTATATTAAAATGAATGGATGATAGAGCCTTCTATTCATCAGATTTTAACCTAATTGAAGTATCCATCTGCTACACTTTGAATGCTTAAGCCCCATACTCTCTTTTACGCAGCCTTTTAATGCTTTATTTCTCCACTGTCAGTTATAGCTTAACCATTTAACCATTAGAGTATTATCTTGAATCTCAATATATATATATATTGGTGTTATCCAAAATCTAAGATTAGATTTGTTTTGCAGGTATTTATGTTATTTAATCTAATATTCTCACCCTCTTAATCAATCTATCTATCTATCAACTTTAAAAAGAATTTGATCTTTGTAAAACTTTTCGTGAACTTGATGAGAGAGATAAAAAAACGGAGGTTGAATAAAAATCATGTACATGTTATCAATTTGGGCTTGCAATTGCTAGATACAAATTCTTGGAATCATCCATTATGCTTGACAATCCCCTTACAAATTTGTGGAGCCATTTAGGCTTTTAATTACTTTCCTTTTCCTTGCAAGACCCGTTAGCTGAAAAGATAAGGCTCATCTCATCTCCATTACAGCTCTGTTTTTGCACTACCATTGCCTTCTCTACCTGCTTGTTCTCCAGTTCTTGTCACCGACATCAAATTTCTTTTCCTAAGACAACTAGCTATGGCTGTTGCGCTTGTTTCTGTTCTTGTGGGTTCCATGTTGGAGAACTTGTCTTCGGTGCTTCTCAAAGAGGCTGGACTTGCTCGGGGCCTGCAAACTGATCTTGAAAGCACACTGAGTACGCTTCAGGCTGTTCTCCATGATGCAGAGAAGAAGCAATTGAAGAGTGAGGCTGTGAGGAATTGGCTGACAAAGCTCAAGGCTGCAGCTTATGATGCAGAGGATGTGGTTGACGAGTTTGCTATAGAAGTTCAAAGGCGTAAGCAGCCAAGAGGTTAGATAAACCCTTAACAATGCTTCTTCTCTCTTGATCAAAATCCACTTATTTTTGTAGTATAATTGGCACTCAAGTTGAAGAACGTAATGGACAGATTAGATGCTATTGCCAAGGAGAGACAGTTCCATCTAATAGCGGGAGGTGGGGACATCGAAGCTGATAGTTCATATGGGCGTCAGACCTGGTAGTCGGTTGATGAGTCAGAAATTTATGGAAGAGCTCAGGAGAAAGAAGAGCTAATGAAGTCACTGGTAAACAATTTAGGCGATCTCTCTATTTATGCTATATGTAGAATGGGCATTTTGATGTTACAATCTGGATATGCGTCTCTGATGATTCCACTGTAGAAAAGTTGATAAGAGCCATGATAGAGTATATTCAAAAAAGCCCTTGTGACATAGAAGGGTTGGATAACTAGCAGCGATGTCTTCGAGAAAAGCTAAGTGGAAGGATGTTTTTGATTGTGTTAGATAACGTGGGGGATGATTTCAATGATAAGTGGAGTAAATCGAAGGTCTTACTAAAGTGTGGAGCGAAAGGTAGTGCTGTTCTAGCAACTACCCGTATTGAGATGGTTGCTCTCAAAATGGAACCAATTTTATTGCAACACATGGAATGACTATCAGATGCTGATTCTTGGCTTTGGTTCTAGCGCTTTGCATTTGGGATGAGAAACAGAGAAGAATATGCTAACTTGGAGGCCACTGGAAGAGCAATAGTTGACAATTGTGGCGGGGTTCCTTTAGCTAAAAAGTCAATTGGAAGCCTTATGCGCTTGAAGAAAAATGAAAGCGAGTGGTTATCCATGGAAAGGAGTGAGATCTGGGATCTACAAGAAGAGGGTAGCAAGATTTTACTTGCCCTGAGGTTAAGTTATACTAACCTTAAGTCACATTTAAAGCAATGCTTTTCATTTTGCTGTATTTTTCCTAAAGATCTTGCCATGCCTAAGGATCACCTGATAGCTGCGTGGATGGCAAATGGCTTCATTCCTTGCAAAGGGCAGATGCATTTGCATGATATGGGCAACGAGATTTTCAACGAACTAGTTTGGAGATC
>Ga0325404_1008698_pt1 | contig 10422 bp, 9 predicted proteins | sample PopdelMetagenome_18_FD_205664 | JGI IMG/M metagenome (GOLD analysis project Ga0325404, IMG submission 205664) | Populus deltoides microbial communities from Bellville, Georgia, United States - Xylem-Control-R1 | ecosystem: Host-associated > Plants > Phyllosphere > Stem > Wood/Secondary xylem...
TACTCTCACATCATGGGAAAAGAAAGCGAAAAGCATTTTCTGGTTTATAAGAACATGAACGGTTAAGAAACGAGGATACGCAATAGAAGTCATTTTCTGATATGATTTTGAAAGTGGTTAGCATAATTATTAAATCTAAACGCACTTGGCTTGGTTTCCGGCAGCCAATGCCAAGAACAAATTCTGCATTAATTATATATCTTTCACTCTTTAATCATATATGCCACGAATATGCAAGAACCATACCTTTGCTCTCATTTCGATCTCCGAAAGAAGAAAATTAAGGTCTTCCCATTTCAGTTCTGTACCCTACGACACTTATGTTCAGTGTCTTTAGCGAATCAAAACTCTTTAAGAAACAAATGCTTTATTAATGCTAGAATAAAAAAAAAAGGGGAACAGAAAGGCATGGAAGGTTGAGTGCGGACAGGAAAGAGAACTTCAGAAACAGTAACAGTTAGGAAGATAGCTAGAATGAGCTGTTCCAGTTTCTAAGCACATGGGCAGCAATTGAATATGATAAATTATTTCGTCATTCCTAGTAGTGTTGAATCTGCCCTCAAAAGCATATGGAAGTGAATCAGATTTATATATTTGGATAGCTAGAGAAAGGTCAACTGGTTTAATTATCAGTTACGAAAGGCATTGACGAACAAGTTGCAGCATCATTTTATCTTAACATCGATCCAATAGAGGGTGGGGGGAGTGGCTTTGATGTATTCGCAAGCTCATTAGTTTGTGATTTCGAGTAATCCCAGGACAGCAATTTCAGGATTCACTCATCCTTCAACACCAAGAATCTCCACCACATTCCTTAAAAAATAAAAACTGGACGAGAGAACATTTCATTATCTTACAGTGGACTATACATGTACAGAATGAACCAGAAAAAAGTGCAGTTGACCCCCTCTTCTTCTTCTTTTCAAATTTATAAAAAGGGTGCCAGCACTGTAATGTGAGGCACAAGTTCCTCTCCTCTCTCAGAGATGCAAAAAAAGACACATTAATATTGCTTTCTGATATTGCCACATCAGATCAGACCCACCATCTAATGTGGGGCAAGATGCTTATATGGCTCCATCAGAGGGTCATGATGTCTACTGAATAATGAATTCACTCTATGAATCAGGCATCGTCATTCAGAACCGAAATAAACTCATTGATAGTCAACTGTAGCTCACAATGTGGCCATGAAAAGCTTCAAAATATACCACCTGTATTAAAAACTTCTTGCCTCTTGACCGAATAAAATCCGTCAAATTAATGGTAACTGAAGCTTCCTGGTGGATCCATACAGCTGACGTGGCCCAATTAAAAGGGAGAGTGCATGGAAGTGGAAAAGATCAAGGGTATAGAGGATTGACATCCCCCAAGCTAGAGACTCTTCATTTCACTCGCATGACCAAGCATTGCTGCCTACACCAAATCTACCTCCACACCCTTCCAGGTAACTTTTATTACTATATATATTTGGAGCTTCTTCTCCTTCAATTGCCAACACATTGGAACTCAAGAAGAGGTTTGTATTGTTCTTGTTTGTGGAGACCAACCCACCAACTTCTGTCCTGCACAGCGAACTTCTCCCCCTTGGCACTCTTTTGTCTTTAAACTCTTTGCTACCCATCGTTTCATTATTTTACTTTGCTGTGCTTGTTAAGCCAGGTAGCATAGAGCAAGCTCACCTGTGGATTCATCTTTCTTTTTCTTTTTTTTCCTCCAGTCCTTTTATAAGTTGACCAGATTGATGATTTTCAAGATATGTAGCCTTTTCCACTAATCAGTTCCTCAATGAATCCATTCCTCCCTGTAAAATCCCAAAATTGTCGCTAGAGGGTATTCTAGCTTTAGCTTCTGAGTGTTTGAGTCTTCTTTTGCAAGCTTTCAAAGAAGGAAGAGATTCAAGTGCAGCACTACTTTTCACCAGTCATCATGGAGGAGACATTTGTGCCGTTGCGTGGAATCAAGAATGACCTTCGTGGAAGATTAAGGTGTTACAAGCAAGACTGGACAGGTGGATTCAAATCAGGCTTCAGGTATCTCATCTCTTTAGTGATCATACAAAATCTTGCTGTGCATGGTTTGAAGTAATTGCCATTTTGTTGACAGATACATATATTCTTTGCATTTTAGGCCTTCTTTGTTGGTCAATTTCAACATGATTGTTGGTGACAAAAAATTTTGATGTTCTTTTCAGGATTTTGGCTCCCACCACATATATATTCTTTGCTTCCGCTATTCCGGTCATTTCATTTGGTGAACAATTGGAGAGAAATACTGGTATTGACATGAACTCAGTGAAGAACTATTTTATCTCCCGTTGAATATTCTTTTTCTTAAAAAACTGATGTTGCTTCACTCAAATCATGCCCATTCTTTTTCTCATACTCTACCGTTTTATCAAAACATTTTAATCTCAAGGTGGGAAAAAGAAAAAGAAGAGACATGACTATTATGTAAAATTTTAGCACGTCATGAAATCTATCTTGCACTTGCAGATGGGGTTCTAACAGCAGTTCAGACCCTAGCATCCACCTCAATTTGTGGGATCATACACTCAATTGTTGGGGGTCAACCTTTGCTGATATTGGGAGTCGCAGAGCCAACAGTCATCATGTATACATTTATGTTTAACTTTGCTAAAGAGAGAGCTGATTTGGGAAGGGATTTGTTTCTTGCATGGACTGGATGGTGAGCTGATTAACCCCTTTTTAGTGGTCTTAGATGATCTCCTTCCTCTGTTTGACAAAATTTACCTGGTTATATGATCTTGCAGGGTATGTGTTTGGACTGCACTCTTGTTGTTCTTACTGGCTGTCTTAGGAGCATCCTCCATTATCAATAGGTTCACCCGCATAGCAGGAGAGTTGTTTGGTCTACTTATTGCAATGCTCTTCATGCAACAGGCCATCAAAGTAAGAGTGGTTAAAGGCTTTGTCTGCATTATGATGGCTTGTTGTGATTAATTTCTACTTGATATTATTTTTGTTTAATTACTAGTTAAACTAATCAATTGACCTGATTGTGAAGGGACTTGTGGAAGAGTTTCGCATTCCACAACGAGAAGATCCAAAATCAACGGAGTTTATACCTTCATGGAGGTTTGCGAATGGAATGTTTGCTCTGGTTCTATCATTTGGCCTCCTGCTCACTGGATTAAGAAGCCGCAAGGCAAGATCATGGCGCTATGGGAGTGGTATGTAGATCAAAATTCGGGTTTCCGATAGAAAACTTAAATATTACTAATTATGATCAGTCGGCAATCTTGATCACTTTAAATATTACTCAATTCTTTTGTTTTGAAAACTTAAAATTATTTTCCTGACAGGCTGGCTTAGAAGTTTAATAGCAGACTACGGTGTACCCCTCATGGTTCTAGTGTGGACAGCTGTCTCGTATATTCCAACAGGAAATGTTCCTAAAGGGATCCCCCGGCGTCTTTTCAGCCCAAATCCCTGGACTCCTGGTGCATATGAGAATTGGACTGTCATTAAGGCAAGTTCTGTCGCGTCTTATAGTAATCTGGAAATCAATGAATTTTATCTCCACATATTTGACTAAAATGATTATTTTAAACCCCATATGACAGGAGATGTTAAACGTTCCCATTTTCTACATAATTGGAGCTTTCGTTCCTGCTACGATGATCGCGGTGCTTTACTATTTTGACCATAGTGTAGCATCTCAACTTTCTCAGCAGAAGGAGTTCAATTTGAGAAAGCCATCTTCTTACCATTATGACTTGCTTCTTTTGGGGTTTCTGGTATGCAGATATTTGTGTTTCCTTCTCCTCGAATTTTCCCTTCTAACTTTATTTTTTTCGATCATTCAAAATATTTACATTTATGATGTCAGACCTTAATGTGTGGTCTTCTTGGAATCCCGCCATCAAATGGAGTCATCCCCCAATCTCCAATGCATACAAAGAGTCTGGCTACTCTTAAGTACCAGGTAATATATCCTGAAATCTCTCTAAAACTAAACGTTCTTTCAATAAAGCGATTAGTATTGAAGAAATTGTTTTTTGTTATTCAAATCATTATTTCCAGTCTTGTTGTCTCAGTGATAACTTTGTGCACTAAATCTACTTATGGAAAATATTACGCAGTTGCTTCGAAATAGACTTGTGCAAACAGCACGTAGAAGTCTGAGAAAGAATGCCAGCTTGGGACAGTTATATGGAAATATGCAAGAAGCCTATCAACAAATGCAGACTCCTTTGATCTACCAACAGCCCGCTCAAGTATGTTTGCAACTTATGCTGCTGCTGACCATTTTGCTTTCTCTTGAAAGTAAACATGGTCATATTTTTGGAATTCCTAAATGAAATCACATTATCTGCTTTTGAAGAAAGTAATTGAGAATAGTTAAACATCTTTTGCAGGGTCTAAAGGAATTCAAAGAATCAACCATCCAAGCTTCTACATGTACAGGCCATATCGATGCCCCGGTTGATGAGACAGTATTTGACATCGAGAAGGAAATTGATGATCTATTGCCTGTTGAGGTTAAAGAACAACGTCTAAGTAACATACTTCAAGCCACAATGGTTGGAGGTTGCGTTGCAGCCATGCCCTTCCTCAAAAAGATCCCAACCTCAGTCCTTTGGGGCTATTTTGCGTTTATGGCCATTGAAAGTTTGCCGGGTAACCAATTTTGGGAAAGAATATTACTGCTCTTCACTGCACCAAGCAGAAGATACAAGTAAAACCTTCAAATCCTGTATCTTTTACACTTCCACTTTATCTTAATTGCATGCTTGCTTGTTATTCATCGCCTAAAATAACTTTCTCGCAGAGTTCTTGAAGATTACCACGCCACATTTGTAGAAACAGTTCCTTTCAAGACAATTGCCATGTTCACAATTTTCCAGACAACTTATTTGCTGATATGTTTCGGTCTCACTTGGGTTCCAATTGCGGGCGTTATGTTTCCTTTGATGATCATGCTTTTGGTTCCAGTAAGACAATACTGTCTTCCCAAGTTTTTCAAAGGAGCACACCTTCAAGATTTGGATGCAGCCGCGTATGAAGAAGCACCAGCTTTGCCATTCAATCTCGCAACAGTAAGATTCCTTGTCCGACATAACGTACAGGAAAACCCATCATACATTGTTCTAAAAAAACCCATCGTGCAATCACTTTCGCTTCACATAAATAATTTCTTCATTATGTCTATAGGAGGCAGAGATGGGGGCAGGAGCTGCTTATGGAGGAGATGGAGAGATTTTGGATGAGGTTATTACCAGAAGCCGTGGAGAGTTCAGGCACACAAGTAGTCCTAAAATCACAAGCTCCACTGCAACACCAGCAAATAATCCTAAAAGCCATCAAAGCCCACGTCTCTCTTACACATATAGTCCTCGTGTAAGTGAACTAAGAGGGGAGAAAAGTCCTAAACCTGGTGCAAGAGGGCCTAACAGTCCAATGACTGGAGATCAAAAGTTATCTAAACTGGGGAAGAGTCCTTCAAGTTCAGAACAAAATTAGTGTCAAATTGTTTTTGGCTTATCTACCAGTAATTAAGAAAGGAGCTTTAGATTGGCTTGTGCTTGCCCCATTTCCCTTTTTAAGTGTGTTGTTTTTGTTGGAATTAGTGTAGATTATTCCTTCTATCTGATCTTCTCCTTCCGAGAAAAAAATTTGTATAATAGAATAGTTGCTTTGGTTGTAACAAGTTTACTGAAGTATATTGGTTCCGTCTATAGTAATTCAATGCATTGCTTTATGATGAAATTTAGTTGTTTCTGAATTAGAATTCCAAATAGCCAGTTTATAATTTAATAAAGCCTTACTTATTTTGCTTCGGCTGCAAGGATCCCATCTTGATATTACTTCCAACCACACTATTGATGCCTCAAACTCTTACGGTAAATATTTTCCGGTATAACGGAGAGCATACTGTTTGAACCTAAAAATACCATCACGATATCTGGCTGTCTTACCGCCTGACCTAGTTTCAGACGATGTTATTTTGGTTGATACATCGGCAGTTATTAGAAGCCTCTGTTGCTCAGTTTCGGATATCCATATCTGGTGCCAGTGCATGTCCGATAAACATATCCATATCTGAATCCACATCCATCTGCAAATATCAAATGTCACACATGGATACTCTAGGCAAAGTGAAGAACAGATCGAAACAACATAAGTTGAAACTTATCTGATGTGTTCCATGCCATCAAATTTCAGCCCTCTTTCTGCCTTCATGCATCCCTAAGCAATTATTACAAGCAAGGATTGCCAACAATGAAGCCGTTACAAATTTGTCAATGAGATTCACCTAATCATAAAACCAATTTTGTGAAGCAAGCTACCAATGCCGTTGTTCTGTTACTATCGTGCATATCACTTTAATAATTAGAACTGAAAAACAAAATTAGGTTCTGGTGTATTTCATTGTTGAAAGACTTTGATTCTCTTTAAAGAAATTATGAAATGCACTAGTGTTTGTTCAAACCAGATCATGATTTTGAAGGGACCTGTAGCTGGACACATAAAACTGCTTGTGGCCCCAGACTCTGGCTCTTAATGTCTTCTTTTTTTTTTTGGGATTGCTGGTGTGTGTGAGGTCTGTTCTGTAATTATAAATAACTTGTAATAATCCAACCCAAGCGTCAACGCTTCAATAGAAACGAAGCATGTAGAAGACTGGTTTGGAACACAAACTTGATATGAATAAAGGGACTTTTAGAACAGCTGTGGTAGAAAAGATGTGGTCAGAAGTTTTCCCATCGAGCATTCCGGGGAATAGAAGAACTAGAAGAGATAGCTGGTTAGCAAAAACTTGTAAGGTCCTACACCCTCAAATTGAAAAACACACACACACACGAGTGAACACTGCTGAACAGGGTTTGAGTGCTTTTCATAGCATAGATTTTGGTGGGCTATAGTTCTTCACGTCAGCCATTAATTATGAAATATAGGCGAGCGAGCTCAAGTCCCTTTCTAATTATTTCAGTATCTCTGTCAGTGCACAATTCAAAGAAACATTCCAAAAAGAATAGCTTGGTTATACAAGCATATCCTCAACTTTTAATTCCTTGCAAAAATAAATTTGCTTGAAATCAGATGTTCCGAGTTTCCATTGGAGAAAGGAGTTGACCATCAGAGTTTTGTTGAGATGGAAGGAAACCGAATTATGAAAAGTCGCTACCATGTGTAGCATCTGAATCATCTTGAATAAATATTGCCATATGCACCACAATAAACCTGAGGAAATCATGATACTAGCTGTCAAAAATATGTGGTCTAAATTTATGTCTTTCTCCGGATATCTCCCTCTCTCTAAAAACTCGAAATAAACCACACATTCATCCTTTATTTTTTTTCTTATTATAACAAGAATTTGATTTCCTATTTTTCAAAAGGAGTCACAATCACTCAATTAATTGACTATATAACAATAATTAATTGTGACAACAAATCAAATTTCAAGAAAAAAATAACATGATATAGATTAAATTGAAAATTGTACCAGCATGAGTATCAAGAACGTTAATAATCACAAGTAAAAACAGACATTGATGATACAGGTTTAAAAAATAAAAAAAAATATGATATGAATTTGTGCAAGACACGTTAGCTTGGTTTGCCTGGGTCAAAGCAAGAACAATCAAGCCTATTTTTTAGCTCGGTTCAAATAGTATTGGGTCAATTTGATCGTGGTCAAACCAAGCCCAAATTACCTCATTATTCACTACAGCATCGAGTCTAACTTCCTCGAGAAAGTCTAAGTTTCCCCTCAGTTCCTAGTCAATGATGTTAGTAGAGAAATGCAATACCCTATGGCTAAGGCATCTTATTTATGTTGGGTTTGTGCCATAAATCAGGAGAAAAGGTGTTTGACCAATAGAAATTTTCTGGAAAGTTAATTTTTCTAACTTGATAAAGGTATCAGCAATATATATGTGAGACTTGGTTTTATACCTTTGCCAAAAAAAAAAGAAGCCAAAATCCTTTAAATAATATGTTTAAAGGTAAGTCACTCTCATTTAAAGAACTAGAGAAATGAGTGGTAATGGTTAGTTAAAGGGGTTCGACAACCTCTTTACACGATGTATATAGGTGTTTCTCAATTTGGAATATAGCTAGTGGAGATAACATAACTCATCCTTTAAGTCCTAGTGAGATGAAAGTACTTAAGAAACTTCTCTGTAACCACCAGTATCATATCTTTTGGTTAGCCGAAGGGTTATCTTTGAAATAAAGTTTATATGATATGAATACTAACCATTTCTTGTTTTTTCAAACTATTCTAGTCTTGTGCTCATTTATTTTGTGCAATGTTTTAGGTGGTCTAGGAAACTCAATGAGAGTTAAAAAATCTCTTTCTCCTTCAAGCAGTTTTATATCATCATCAGACGAGAAGTAGGAGAAAAAAGAGGAGAGCCAAGTAGATGTTGAAGATTTTGAGGAGGAGGTTGAAATGGATGTTGAGCCTTCTAGAATGAATAAGAGGAAGAATACTATAATGGATCTGACAACGAGTAGATATGCTCTTCGTAAAAAGAGTAGAAAGAACATTGGTTCAAGTACACCTTATTTGAGACCTCTTCCTAGCCCTCTACCATCAGCATAAGCAAGTCTTGTTTCAATTTCTAATGATGTTGATTTGCCTAATACAGGACAAGGCAATACCAACACTGATGTTAATTCTAGTTTTATGGTGTTTGCTTGTGGTAGCTCTAGATTTATGTTCTTTTCTCCAATTACGATGAATAAGGGGAAGAATACTATAATATTTGACAGCGAGTAGATATGCTCTTTGTGAGAGAAGTAGAAAGAACATTGATTTAAGTATACCTTTTTTGAGTCCTCTTCCTAACCCTCTACCATCAGCTCTTATACCATCAACACAAGCAAGTCTTGTTCTAATTTTTAGTGATGTTGATTTCCTGATACATGATTTTCCTAATACAGGACAAGACAAAACCAACACTAATGTTAGTTATAGTTTTATGGCATTTGCTAGTGGTAGCTCTGGATTTATGTCCTTTTCTCCAACTAAGTTAAGGAATCGACCTATTCCTTTATTAAATTTTAACAACACAGAGAAGGCAGTTAAGAGTGCTTTCTTTAGAGAAGACCCCTCAGCTTTAGATCAACAAGACAAAGTAATACAAGTTTTTACTAAGATGTCTCAATAGAGATAGGGTTGTTGAAGATGAATTTAGTTGGATTTAGGCTTTCTCAACATATAATCCTAAGCGGGGTTCCGAACTTCAAATAAATTTAGTGGGACCTAAGCTTTCTTAACGGATAATCCTAGGCAGTGTTACCTGCACAAAACACTCTAATGGTTAAGTTACTATAGTGTTTTAAGATTGTTATTTTCTTGCATAGAGAAAAGATGATTACAAGTAATAAGTGAGAGAGAAAGATCATTCTAAGTCATTTTCCTTTTTGCTTTACTTTTCTTTATATAACTTAAAGAGTAGCTTTTAAAAAATATAAAAGTAGCTTCTTAGCTGTAGCATCTTATAATAACTTTATTAGATGTAGTCACGTTGTATAGGTTAAAGGTAAAGCGTAGATGTCGATGTAGTATATACTATTGATATGAATAATAATAAACTACAAAAAAATAACAAAAAAAAAAAGAGAGAGAATTGTTCAAAAGAATTGAATTTAATGTAGGCTCGATTAGCTTTAGTTTAACCAAGGTTAAACCGAACACAAAAAAGTGTTAACTCGAACCCAAAATAAGTTTGGTTGGGTTCAGTTTGATCTAATCAAATCAACCCAAGAGTAAAGAACCAATCATGTTTTTTGGCTCAATTTGGGTTCGGTTTGACCTAGTAAAACCGAACCCAAAAAGAGATCTTGGGTTCTGGAATAATCCTCCCTTCTTACTTATTACATGTAATCATCTTTTTTCTCTACAAGAAAATAATACCCTTAAAACACCATAATTACTTAGCTATCAAAGTTTTTCTTGCAGGTAACACTGATAAAGATTATATGCTAAGAAAGCTCATGTCCAGCTAAATTTATTTAAAGTTTGTAACATCGCCCAAGATTATCTGGTAAATATAATACTATTCCACTCTCAGCAAGACAACAACTACTCCTAACAGTTAGCATGGATCTTATGCAAATGATTCGTAATATCACCGACATCCTTTGAAAGGCTTCACACCAGTTATCTATTGACACATTAAAATAACAATGAGGTGGCACTTGGGTAATTGGAATAACAGGAACAATGTATTTGGGAAGATTATAGAGGCGATGAGATTTATAGCTCTTCATGGAAAGGTATGGTCTTCCTGTGATTACTCTTGGGTCGGATGATCTTACCCTAAAATATTAAAATTTGGTAATGAGTATTTTTTTAGAGTGTTTTTATTTAAAAATATATTAAAATATTTTTGTTTTTTAAAAATTATTTTTTATATTAGCATATCAAAACAATTTAAAAATA
>Ga0325404_1008700_pt1 | contig 10418 bp, 10 predicted proteins | sample PopdelMetagenome_18_FD_205664 | JGI IMG/M metagenome (GOLD analysis project Ga0325404, IMG submission 205664) | Populus deltoides microbial communities from Bellville, Georgia, United States - Xylem-Control-R1 | ecosystem: Host-associated > Plants > Phyllosphere > Stem > Wood/Secondary xylem...
GGTAGAGCGCATGGCTTTTAACCATGTGGTCGTGGGTTCGATTCCCACAGACGGCGAGGCAATCTCTTTCGATTATACGCCTCTGCAGAATTGCCCCATTTTGTTTTTTTTTTCTTTTTAAATGTATTCAGATGTTCTTAGTGTACGTTCGAGAGGCTGTACTCTATAGTAAATGTAAAAGCAGAGAAGCAAACCAAACACATCTCCCAAATATGGGGAAAAAAACATTATGTTATGTTTTGTCCAAACATACTTTTTTTTCGATCAAGCAACTGCTTTTTTATTTTTTTAAGGTGTGGTTGTAGTTATTTTTTAAAATTTATTTTTATATTGAAATATATTAAAATAATATATTTTTTTTAAATCAACGTATCAAAATGATACATAACACATAAAAAATTAACTTTTTTAAAAAATTAAATTTTTAAAAAACACAGTTGCACCGTATTTTTAAATGATAAGATATGTTTAATGTAGACCAATTAACTAGCACAACCTTCATTTTCCTTTGCGCGAAAGGCCAGGTATGGTCTAGCTTTTCTGCTATTCTCCTTGTGACCTAGCTAAGTGATTCTGTGTATTTTAAGTGTAACTGACCTCTTTGCAAGGTGATCCATGGACCAGCTTTCCATAATTAGTGACCACAGTGCTAACAAATCTAACCAAACACCCATAGAAGCATTGATACACAAGTACAGAGTATTTGGACAAAGCCTTGACTAATGTCCTGACTAACACCATGTGATTAGCCTGATAGCAGTCAATGAGTGAAGTTACAATACAAACAACAGACACTTAAAACGGATCTAAATCTGATTAAGACATGCTCTTTTCTGAAGTCAATACAGATCTACAATACAGTTAACAACATGGATTAAATTATTTGAACAATGCTGGTGAATATCACAGGCTGGAACAGAGAAACCAAGTCTTGGTGTGATGCAAACAATTGGCATACCACGCAACAGACAGAGGTTTAAACAAGTCTTGGTGTCCCATCCACTATCCACCACCCCCTCCAAAAAAAAAAAAATCACAATTGAAAGAGATACCCAACAGAGTCACATGGGTCCGGCAACATGAACAGGCTTTGTTTATTTTCTAGGTACTAGTTCCTCCACATGGACTTCCCCTTGTTTGTCCCCTCAAGTCCTTAACACTAGCCAACAACTACCCTTGATTTTTGTACTTCCCACATGTCTTTTGCTGGAGATTTACTTCTGATTTTCATTATAAGATAAAGTCTTGTCATATCAATTAATCAAATATGGGATGATAGTATTCAATTTGAGGGTGCTATCTCTGACACGTCTTTGCTAGATCTATTGTATTTCATATGGCTCTTGATAAGCTGCCCGGCTGCAATAGCAGACATCAGGGACAGCTCCCCTGCCAAAACAGAACCAGCAATGATGGTGGACAAGAGTCTTGAGTTTGATCCTGGGGAGTCCTTGCTAGCACCCTTCACTCCAAGTAGGTTCAAGCAAGCTGACTGAGATGGTAGTTGGGTGCCACCTCCAACTGTGCCCACCTGAACCAAATAGTCGATACCTTATTAGAAAAAAGGAGGTGGAACTTTGTTCTTGATGCCAGAGCTCAAATTAAATAGATTTTTTTAATGCATAACCATTTTAGTACTTTTCAACAGACCTGTTAAACAAAGTGCTAAACCAATAAATTGGAAATAAATATTTTAGGTTTCTATAGTATAAATCTTTACCTCAATTGAAGGCATGGTGACTGAGATGTGAAGGTCCTTGCCACCATTAACAGCTTCCATCATGGTAATGCAGTGAGAGCTCTCAACATTCTGAGCAGGATCCTGCCCTGTGGCTATGTAGACTGCAGTAACAATATTGCTGGCATGGGCATTAAACCCACCAAGAGCACCAGCCATAGCTGAACCGGTAAGGTTTTTGAGCATGTTAAGCTCCACCAGGGTGGCTACGTTGGTCTTCAATACCTTCCGAACCACCTCTTCCTTTATGATTGCCTCACATACAACTGACTTTCCACGCCCTTCAATCCAATTAACAGCTGCTGGTTTCTTATCAGAACAGAAGTTGCCTGAAAAATTCAAAACACGGATTGAAAATAATGAATCATTGACTATCACCTGAGAGTGAATCCAAAAATGGCAACTAAGCAGCAGGGAATTTTACCAGAGATGCCAATGATCTCCATGTCAGGAAAATCGGTTTGGAGATAATCAAGGACATTTTGGACTCCTTTGGAGACCATGTTCATTCCCATAGCATCACCTGTGCTGCAACTAAACCTCATGTACAAATTCTTTCCTGCTATTGTACATTTAATGTTTTGTAGCCTTCCAAATCTGCTTGACCTGCATATCATCTACCACATTAAACAACTATTGTCGTGTGAAGTAAATAATCCAACCCTAATTTTCATTTTGGAATATAAACATATTCCTAATAGTAACAAGAGTATTAGAAAACAGAACTTCCTGTAGTAGATAAATATAGAATAGGCAGATAATGATTAACTAATGCAAAATAATAATGAAGAAAATTAGAACCCATCAACACCAATAAGATTTCATCCACCAACAACAAAATATTTCCAAAAGAACAAGAAAATTTCTACCAGGAGAAAAAATACAGACATAATTTAAAAAAACAAAACAAAACCAAACCAAACCAAACCAAATCAAATAGAAAAATTAAGGAGGTATCCAAAATCATATGGTACCAACTTTCTAGCTCATTGGATGAAATTAATCTTTTTAACCTAGGGGATGGACAATTTTCAATTTCAAGAAATCAAGAAATTAATCATTTCAAGCCAAAGAAGACTAAAAAGACAAGGATTAAATTTGTAAAAAGAAGATTAAAAATACATCTAACCAAAAAAATATTTATTTTCTTCAAAAAATTGGGGAAAAAAAATCTAAGAATTAGGAGAAAAACAAGAACCTGTTGAAAACAACACTAAGGGTGTCGAAATTTTCAGGATCCTCGATAAAGAACTTCAACTCAGCAGCCCTTTTAGCAGTCCCAAACCTGACAATAGGAGCTCTAGTCATGCCATCTCTAAGCAAAACAGAACTAGCCCCACCTGATGCAAAAATAGCCTTGCACCCTCTATTTGTAGAGGCCACCAAGCACCCCTCAGTAGTAGCCATTGGGACCGTATACTCCTTCCCGTCAAGCAACAAAGGCCCTGCAACCCCCACAGGAATCTGCACATACCCAACAGGCATCTCACAACATTGCCCCAATATTGACTCATAATCAAACCCCTCCAGTGGCAGTCCTTCCAAAGACCTCCCTGTCATTCTCTGAAGCGCTTCACGACGAATAACAGCTGCCCTTTTGCAATCTCTAAGCTTTGATTCGAGAGAATACGAAGGAATGTCCCCAGATACTACTCCTTTGATAACCTCCTCGTCATCACTGCCTAACAATGATGTTTGAAACATTGTGCTAACAGCTCTCGCACTCGGAACCGGAGCAAGAGTGCAAGCAAGTGATGCAGCATGACTTTTTGCAGGACCTGAACATATTTCTGCAGCACAAAGCCCACCTTTTTTCTCCATCATATGATCTTCCTCTACGTCCCAAGAATCCTGTGACCCTCGAGAGATTAAAGATTGAGCGATGCCAATCCCAAAGAAACCAAGAAGATAAACCACCGAAGCAGACAAACAAAGTATCCCAGCGATTTCAGGGAAAGTAAGGATATGAAGGGGAGTGGAGTTGCGGATCTTTTCACGCCAACGGTGAAGGAGGAAGTAGGCTACGGAGAAAAACAGCCCGAAGAACAAACCGTTCGTAAGGTAAAGTGGTAATGGCAGAGCATCCGACGCCTTTAAAGACGTCGGAGTTGGTAAATTATGATGATCATTGTGATGGTGACGCTGACGATGGTATTGTTTCAGGGGTTCGCCGGCGGCTTTGTCCATGTGGACGTCGGATTTGGGTTGAAGCCGGCGAACCTCGTGCGTTGAAAGTCCGATTCAAAGGGCGAAGATAGTGATAAAAAAACATATATTAGAAATGTTAGAGAGAGAGAGAGAGAGAGAGAGAGAGGGGAGGAGAGGCGGAGCGGAGAGATAGGACGGTTTTGGACGTGGGCGCGCGCTGTATCGCAGCTCACATGCACGGCATGTTTTTGTATCATGCTGTTTTTAAAAATTAGAAAATCAACTTGGTCACTATCACGTCTTGTAGTTGTAGCCCCTAATTTGTTTTTTCCTTGTTCTAGGTAAATTGTGTTTTCGACTTAATTTTCACGATTAAATTAATTGTTTTCTAATAATATTTAAAGCATTGATTTAAAACCCCACTATACAGTGATAAAATGTTGAAATATTCCAGATTGTTTCCTGAATTTTAGGACTATTTTTAGTTATGTTGAATAATTCCTCCTTGGTTTGAGGAACACGTTTCTTTCCCTTTGTTAACCACGATTGCATCATGTAAAATCATGAATTTGTTATTTTTCTTTGTCATGGTGTAAGGCTATTTAATAGTCACTGCTGCAACTTAATAAAATATCTTCTTGATCTGTATCTTGCTAGCGTTAACATATGGTATCAGAACATAAAATCTGATCACTAGTTTTTCATTACAGGGACTAGATAAGAAGACGAAACACTGAGAGGAGTGAAACACCGAGAGGGTGAGGAAAACACATGCAAGTGAAACACAGAGAGGAGAGAAACACTGTGAGGAACACATAATTTCCAGAATTTCAGAGAGAAAAAACACACAATTATGTCATCTGAGAATAGCTTTGTGCAACCTGCTATTCTGCGATTTGATGGTCATTACGACCATTGGAGTATGCTAATGGAGAATTTTCTACGTTCCAAAGAATATTGAAACTTGATAGAGACTGGAATCATTGTTGCAGCAGAGGACAAGGATCTACGGGAGAAAACCATTGATGAGCTCAGATTGAAAGATCTCAAAGCCAAGAATTACCTTTTCCAGGCTATTGATCGTTCAATACTGGAAACCATCTTGAAGAAGGATACTGCAAAGGACATATGGGATTCTTTGAAACGAAAGTATCAAGGCACAACTCGGGTAAAACGAGCTCAACTGTAAGCACTTCACAAAGAATTCGAAGTATTGCACATGAAAACTGGAGAATCAGTTGATGACTATTTTGGCTGAACTCTTATTATAGCCAACAAAATGAGAATCCATGGAGAAAAAATGGATGATGTGGTAATTATTGAGAAAATTCTGCGATCGATGACTCCTAAGTATGATTATGTTGTATGCTCTATTGAGGAATCAAACGATCTTGATGCTTTGTCCATTGATGAGCTTCAAAGCAGTCTTCTGGTACATGAACAGAGGATCTGTTGACATGGAGTAGATGAACAAGCCCTTCAAATTAGTCATGGACCACACCAAGGAGGTAGAAGTGGAGGCAGAAGTGTTTACTGTGGTAGAGGGAGAGGCAGAGGCAGATTTGAAGGCAGATTTGAATTTGACAAATCCAGCATAGAATGCTACCACTGTCATGATTTTAGGCATTTTCAGTGGGAGTGTTCTAAGCGAGCCAAAGATCATATGGCCAAGTATGTAGAAACAAAGGAAGAAATGCTATTGATGGCACTTGTAGAACACGAAAAGACTAACATTGAGCACACCTGGTACCTTGATTCTTGGTGTAGTAATCATATGTGTGGAGAAAGGTCTTTGTTTTGTGAGCTGGACAGTAACTTCATAGAGTCAGTGGAGCTGGGAAATGACTCAAAGCTTGCAGTACGAGGCAAGGGAAAGATTCGATTTGAGGTAAATAGCATCGTGTTTGTAATTCTAGAAGTATTTTATGTGCCAGACTTGAAGAACAATTTATTAAGTCTCAGACAGTTGCAAGAAAAAGGCATGACAATGTTGATTCAGCATGGAAAATGCAAAATCTTTCATGCTTTCAAAGGTCTAATTATTGAAAGTAGGATAACACAAAATAGGATGTTTTGTGTCCATGCTCGGTGTTCATCAGAAGAACAGAAATGCCTTTCATCATCCACCACAAATCAAGCAAATCTTTGGCATTGTCGTTACGGGCACCTCGACTGGAATGGACTTCGCCTTCTTCAACAAAAAGGAATGGTGAAGGGACTACCCAAATTTAAAGGCTCTCAAACTGTATGTGAAGATTGCTTAAAAGGAAGACAGCATCGTGATCCATTTCCCAGTGAAAGCAGCTGGAGAGCTTCCACCACATTTCAACTGGTACACGCAGACATATGCGGGTCAATCAATCCAAGCTCCAATAGTAAGAAGAGGTATCTGCTTACATTTATTGATGATTTTAGCAGAAAAATCTGGATTTATTTTTTGGCTGAAAATCAGAGGCATTCGATTTCTTTAAAAGTTATAAAGCAAGAGTAGAGAAGGAAACTGGGACATGCATTCTAGCTGTCAGAACAGACCGTGGGGGAGAATTTACATCCCAGGAATTCATAAATTTTTGTGAAATTCATGGACAATTAACAGCTGCCTATACTCCTCAACAAAATGGTGTTGTGGAGAGGAAAAATCGCACTATTATGAATATGGTGCGAAGCATGTTGTTCGCAAAACAAATTCCTAAAACTTTTTGGGCCGAAGCTGCAAATTGGTCTGTGCATGTGCTAAATCGATGCCCAACTCTTGCTGTAAAGAACAAAACACCTGAGGAAGCATGGAGTGGAATTAAACCTTCAGTGGATCATTTTCGAGTTTTTGGTTGTGTTTCCCACGTGCATGTACCAGACAGTAGAAGAGTGAAGCTGGATGCTAAAAGCTTAAAATGCATTCTGCTTGGGGTAAGTGAAGAATCTAAAGCTTATAGGCTGTTTAATCCTACATCTAACAAAATAATTGTTAGTCGTGATGTTGTGTTTGAAGAAGATCAACAACGGTGCTGGGATGACAATCACAAACATAATTTATTGACTGATCTTGAGTGGGAGACACAAGAAGCAGCAGATACAGATGATGGGGAAATTGAAGCTGACTCTGGAGCAGATGCAGAACTGGGAGCCATTTCAGCAGAAAAGGAAGCTGATTCTGGAGCAGATGCAGAACTGGGAGCAATTTCAGGTGATTCTGGAATAATTACAGAACTGGGAGCAATTTCAGGCGAACAGGAGCCTGAGTTTGACGAGGAAGAGTCTGTATTAAATGGATTGTAGCCTGGAGTCGATGATGAGGAACAACATACTCCAAATAGCAACATTTTGGAGCATCAGGGACGAATCAGGAAACCACCAGTTTGGATGCAAGATTATTCTGCTGGTCAAGGGTTCTCCGATGAAGAAGCTGGAAATTCAATGTTCTTGGCCCTGCTAGGTGACAGTGACCCTATGACCTATGAAGAAGCAGCAAAGTCTGAGAGATGGAGGAGTGCCATGGACCAAGAAATGCAAGCCATAGAGAGGAATGACACATGGGAGCTCACGGCATTACCATCAGGAGGGAAGAGTATAGGAGTAAAGTGGATTTTTAAAACTAAAGTCAATGAGAATGGGGAAGTAGACAAATACAAGGCAAGGCTAGTTGCCAAAGGTTACTGTCAGCAACATGGAATTAATTATGCTAAAGTATTCGCACCAGTAGCCCGTTTGGATACCATCCGAATTGTCATTGCGCTTGCTGCACAGAACAGTTGGGTGATCTATCAACTTGACATCAAGTCCGCCTTCTTGAATGGGGAAATTAATGAGGAAGTCTTCGTTGATCAGCCCCCAGGTTATGAACAGAAAGGACACGAATCCAAAGTCTATCGACTCAAGAAGGCTTTATATGGACTCAAACAGGCACCCCGAGCCTAGTATAGTCACATTGAAGTGTATTTCATCAAAGAAGGGTTCACAAAGTGCCCATACGAGCACACCTTGTTCATTAAAACTGCTGGTGGAGGTGAAATTCTAATTGTGTGTCTTTACGTTGATGATCTCATTTTTATCGGTAACGATCAAAAGTTGTTTGCACAATTTAAGAATTCCATGATGTCTGCATTTGACATGACTGATCTTGGTAGAATGAGGTTTTTTCTTGGTATTGAAGTATTACAAAGAACAGATGGTATATTTATCAGTCAACGTAAATATGTACAAGAGATTCTGGAGAGATTTAAAATGGATCAGTACAATTCAGTTCATAATCTAGCAGTTCCTAGTTTTAAACTTACAAAAGATGAAGAAGGCATTAAAGTTGACAGTACTCTCTATAAACAAATAGTGGGAAGTCTCATGTATTTAACTGCTACACGTCCAGATTTGATGTTTATTGTCAGCTTGATTAGCCGATATATGGAAAGTCCTGCTGAAAGTCACTTGTTAGCAGCCAAACGGGTCTTGAAGTATATCAAAGGCATGACCAACTTCGGGATATTCTACAAAAAGGGAGGAAATGCAGAGTTTTTTAGATACATGGACAACGATTATGCCGGTGATCAAGAAGATAGAAGAAGCACCTCGGGTTAAGTTTTTTTTATGAGTTCAGGGGCTATTTCTTGGTCGTCGAAGAAACAACCAGTTGTTTCCTTATCCACCACCAAAGCTGAATTCATAGCAGCAGCTTCAAGTGCATGCCAAGTTGTATGGATAAGTAGAATTCTGAAGAGTCTCAATCAGACACAACACACTCCAATGAAGGTATATTGTGACAATATTTCAGCAATCAAACTTTCAAAGAATCCCGTAATGCATGGCTGTAGCAAGCACATAGATATCAGGTTTTATTTTCTTCGAGAACTTGTTAAGGATGGTTCATTAGAACTAATTACGTGCTCTACAACAGAACAAGTTGCTGATATTCTAACAAAGCCATTGAAGCTTGATGTCTTTTTGAAGATGCGAAGGTTACTGGGTGTGTGTGAATCTCCAAATATAAATTGACAGAACTCAGTTTAAAGGAAGATGGTAAAATGTTGAAATATTCCAGATTGTTTCCTGAGTCTTAGGACTATTTTTAGTTATGTTGAATAATTCCTTCTTGGTTTGAGGAACACGTTTCTTTCCCTTTGTTAACCATGATTGCATCCTGTAAAATCATGAGTTTGTTATTTTTCTTTGTCACGGTGTAAGGCTATTTAATAGCCACTGCTGCAGCTTAATAAAATATCTTCTTGATTTGTCTCTTGCTAGCGTTAACAGGTTTACCCACACGACATGACTTTCAACTAAAAAAAATAAAAGAGAATTAATCTAGTATGATTCAATTAAAAATCTAAATTATTCTTGTTTTAAATTAAACTTGAGAAGAGATTTAAAATTATGATAAAAAATCTACTTTTATATTGACTCGGTGTATTTAATAAAATATAATTTTTTTATAGAATTTTTCTCTTTCTTCTTAGGTTAATGTTGAGGATTTTATACTGTCCTTCATAAAATTTGATAGGATTCTACAATCATCTCTCAGCTCAAGAATTTTAGAAATTACCCTTTCAATCACTCTAAATTTAAATAATATATTTAAATAATTATTTTATAGAATGATAAATTCAATTATATAACTATTATAGGATCTACATGTGTATTCGTGTGGTTCTGACTTATTCATTGTTATATTAGCAATAAAAATAAAAAAAAAATGATGAAAATAAAAAAAGGTATTAAAATTGAACTAAAAAATGAACTACCTAAGATATTCGCTCACCGGTTTAACTATAAGTTATTTTTTTCATAATATATATATATATATATATATATATTAAATTTTCCTATAATCATATAAAATTTTAATGTATTTTTCATAAGTGTCTTGGGTCAGGTGGGGCTGTAAGACCCAAAGAACTTGGGTCTGCGCCCTTGCCGCTCCAAAGTAACTTGGATTAGGTGCATCTTTTCAACCCCAAGTTTTTTAGGTCTGGAAGGGCATGCCAAACCCAAATTAATAATGATAATGATAATGATAATAATAACCTTCAAATCAAATCTATATTTTTTATAGTAATAAAATTTATTTCAAACTTAATAATATTTATGTTATTAATAATAATATTAATCTTGTTTAACCTAAATTTTTATAGTTTTTAATCTCCTCAAATAAAACTTATTGTTTTTCTTCGATAGTAATAATATTTTTCTTTAAATTTATTAATGATGATAATAATAATAATAATTTTATCCTTCAAATGAAATCCATGGTTGTTTTTCAAAATTAATGATATATTTTTTTTAAATTTCTTAATTATGATATTAATTATAATAAAAATAATAATATTTACAATACAAATAATATTATTTTTAAAATTAATAAAAATAATAATATTTTTAATACAAATAATAATATTAATTATACTAAAAATAAAAAAAATTATAATACAAATAATAATATTTTTAATATTAATAATAATATTAAACTAATCCAAGTTTAAGTGAGTCTGGCTGCATCACCACGCCCAAGAGCTTTGGACCCCTCTTAAATGTCAGACCCAAGACT
>Ga0325404_1008701_pt1 | contig 10418 bp, 3 predicted proteins | sample PopdelMetagenome_18_FD_205664 | JGI IMG/M metagenome (GOLD analysis project Ga0325404, IMG submission 205664) | Populus deltoides microbial communities from Bellville, Georgia, United States - Xylem-Control-R1 | ecosystem: Host-associated > Plants > Phyllosphere > Stem > Wood/Secondary xylem...
AAATAAAAAATAAAAAAATTATTTTTAAAATGCATAAATAAATAAACACTTAAATTCATGATTGAAAAACCTAGCCTGTTAAAAAAAAACACTATGTCGCCTGGGTAAATTATTTTAACTAAATATACGTTTTACTTTCTCACATTTCATTGGAAGTGGAGTAGTGTAATTTTTTATTTTTTTCATTTGATCCTTTTGATTTTTTTATCTGGATTGAGTTTTATAAGTCCAGCTTTGTAGTCAAATGCTTACAATTTGTTGTGAAAAGGCACAATTGAAAAATTAAGAATCAATGTGAAGAAAGAAGTAGAGAGACCGGTGGCGATTTTATACTTGGTGAGAAAAGTTTGAGTTAGTCCTCCTTCTTTTCTATTACAAAACTTTAGTTTTAGTAAATTCGAATTCATTACTGAACTTTATTTTTCTAATTTTTTTAGTTTATAAGTTTGAGAGATGAGAGAGGAAAATGTCAATTAACATTGATTCTACTAACTAAAATAATTGTTCTAAGTGTCAACGATTTCATTTAATAAAAGGAGTTTAAAATATTGTTCCATATTTAAATTGTTCGAGAAAGTATATCTAACTTTGAAAAGTTTTGATTTTTGGTTAGTGCATCGTAACTATTTTCAAGTAGGGTTGTTCACGGTCCGGTTCAATTTGATTTGTGCCAAAAAAACAATCAAACCAAAATATGTTAATTTTAATAAGTACGACCTGAACCAATTCGGTTCGGTCAAGATCGGTTTTTTAGGATAAAAAGTGAGAAACCTAATACCAATAGAAACATGTATGATATTTTTCAGCAGTCAAAACACGCAGAACATCTTTGATGCATTCAAGCATAAAATAGTGAATACCGATGTTGTTAAGATAATCTTGCAAACAATACTTACAACAATCATCTTTATAAGCTTGATAACACAAATGATTTTAACAAAACAAAGATGTAATTTTTTTTCAATTTTATCCTTGGTATTTTATTTTAAATTGATCTTCATAATCTTTTTCAAATTATTTTTTATAAAATTATTGATCACGAAAGAACATCTCAACTTTTGTTTGGGGTTCAATTTTATATCTATTTTTACTATAGTATAATTAGATAAAAAATTAATTTTAGAACAAAAAAAGTTAGTATTCCAATTGGGATGCATGACCCAAATCACGAGTTTGATATGCTAATACAGGTTCACTCATGTCTTTTTTTAATAGGATTGTTTTTCAATTTTGTCTTTTAACATTGGTTTGATTGAAAATTAGGCTTTCTAATTTTTTTTATCTAGTTTTCTTTTGGTTATCATTGTTTCATGAGCCAGGTTATGGGTTTGGCAAATTAATTCGAGTCGATTCAATATAACATTATCTTGTTATTTTAAAAAATGTTATCCAATATGTTGTTGTCTTACTGTTTTTTTTTAAATATCGTTCAATGTCTATTAAAGTTTAAATTCATGATTAGATTTTTTTTCTATTAGAAAAAATGTTACAACACATAAATAAATAAATAAAAATTAATCATGCCCATTGCATAGTTGGGACAATTATCTATTGAAAACTAATGGTGGACTTTTAAAAAACCACGTGCCTATTAGATTTGATAGGTTATAGTGGTTAAAATAACACAACCCTCTCATAAGGACATTTTTATATTTTTACATTGATTTTATTATTAATTTGAAGGTTAGTCACATATATTATTGTAATTGATCATATATTAATTATTATTATTATTATTAAAAAATGTGTTGTTATGGTTATAGCATGTGCCATCAAGCAACACGTGCAGGGTCATCCAGTCACCAAACATTGCATTCCAGGGCAATAATTAGAAGATCTCGATGCTCCTTACACGATTGGGGCGACGCGTGCACCAAAATCGCCTCTAGTTTGGAGTCTACAATCATTTTTTCCCCTTCTTCTTTTCTTTATTCTCCTCCAATTCAGTGTCAAAACCTTTAAAACTTCATATCAGCCCCTTCAACTTCCTTTTCACTCAAGTTGATTAAAAAAAAATTCTGTAGCATTTTATAATTAAATTTTATTATTATTTTTATCCTTCAACATTATGTTGTTCAATAATTAAATTTTATAATTTTATTGAGTTTACTTTAAAACACTCTTATCACAAGTGGGTCAGAGATTTTGCATCTTGAATTGGGGGGGCTTGAATTTACTTTTTGTTTAATTTTTTTTTTAGTTTTCATCCTTAAAATTTGTATTTACTAGAAATTGAGCTTTAATTTTTTTCTTTTCATTTTGTTTTTTATAAAGTTAACACGTTCTTAATTTATTTATTATAAATTGGCTTTTGAACTTTTTTTCCTGCTTTCATTTCAAAGGTTGCAAATTTTAAAGATTATACAAAGTTTAGAATATTTACTCGAGTTTACTTGTTTTTTTAAGTTGATGTTTTTTAATCCTTTTTTAGAGTATTTTTTTGTTATTTTTTATGATTTATCTTTTATGGGGTTATTCTCGGGTTCATTACTAGAGTTAATAGTTTCAAAAGTTAACACAAGTTGACTTTTTTTTTTTTGTTTTTTTTAAATTAATTTATTTCAATTTCATCTCTCAACATTTGATTTATATGAAATTGGTCCTCGTGCTTCTTTTTTTTTCCTTTCATTTCTATTAGGTTATCTCGATCTCATGGTCACGATCTTGAGATTAGTGGGTTAATATGAGTTAACTCGGACTTTTTTGTTGCTTTTTTTAATTAAATTTTTATTTTTGTTTTTATCTTCCAACTTTAGGTTATTCGGCAATTGAGTTTCATGATTTCATTTAGTTTACTTTCAAACATAGTTACCTTGGCATCACAACTTGGTCAGAGATTTTGCATCTTAACCCAAGTATGCTCGAATCTAGATGTTTTTAATTATATATATTTTTTGTTTTCATCCTTCAACATTTAATTTTCTAAAAATTAAGCTTCAACTTTTTTTTATTGCTTTTTATGGAATTATCTTGTTCTCATTTGATTCATCAGAAACTATTCTTTAGAATTTTTTTCATGTTTTTTTATGAGATTATTTCAGTCTTATGCTTATTATTATGGGATTTGTGAGTTAATTTGGTTTAACCTGGTCTTTTTTTTAACTATTCTTTTCAGTTTCATCATTTAACTTTGAGTTGTTTAGTAATCTAAATGATTTCAGGTTAGGTCCTTTTTACTTTTTATTGTTGTCAATTTTTTGTGTTAATTAATTAATTTATTATTATTGTATTTTAATATTATATTATTTAAATTATTAATTGAATAAATAAATCGAGTTTAATTTTTTCTTCTTAACATTTCTTTTATATATATTTTTTTGAAAGCTCGTAGCGGCGCTACTGATCTAATGAAAACTAAGGGTGAAGGGCTTGTTTGGGAGTGTGGTTGCGATTGTTTTTTAAAGTGTTTTTTATGCTGAAATGCATCAAAATAATATTTTTTTTAAAAAAATTATTTTAAAAATCAACACATCAAAACGATTCAAAACATATAAAAAAATTAATTTTTAATAAAAAAATTAAAATTTTAAAAAATACAGTTTTCCCGTGTTTCCAATCACTCCCTTAAAAGACAATGCGTCCGTTAGAATCGATGAACTTTTTTATTATTATTAAAAAGAAAAAAGAAATAGTATGGGCAAACCCTCTTTCTCTTTATTTTGGCGGGAAGCGGTATCCTCCCGCCAAATCAGACGACAGGAGCGATGATAGTCGCGGGAAAATATCCAAATCGGTGAAAGATACATTGGACCCCATGCTTCCGGTGTCTTGAGGTGGAGATCAGTATGGCTGAGCGGGAGCACTTCTGGTGTACTTCTAATGTTTTTTCAGTTGAAGGTATTTTCGAAGCACTTCTGTTAAAAAATGGCTCCATCATTTTATGAGTGGCTACTAAGTAGCATCCAATGCATTTATAATACACCTTTTTCCTAAAAGCGTGCAGTCCGATGGAAAGTCGAAACAATAGCTCTGGAGGAATTTTGAAAGAGATATAGATTAAAAAAAAAAAAACTTCTAACAACGTTTCAACCATATTCTAAATTTTTAATCACCCCACTTTCAGGTCTTTTACCAAACTAACATGTTTTGATAAAAGATTTGAGAATATAGTATATGTAGTATGTTTAAATATTATTTTTATTTATTAATTATAAAGATAATTGATAGTGGTGATAATAAAACAATGTGCATTTATTAACATGTAAATAATTGATTTGAAATTTATGATAATTAGCCAAAATAATATTACAAGAGTAATAATAATAAAAAAAATCATAACTAAAAAAATAACACCACGAAATAATATATCTGAGCCTATTTATGCCTTTTTGCGATGACAAGTGGATGGGTCAGCTTCATCAATAACACAACTTCCACCTGTCTATGTAGTCTCATTGTCATAGATAATATCATTTACGCTCAATGTCTCTCCTATTATAACAAGTATGGTACAACATGTCTCGAACAAAAAAGATGCACAATAACAATCAAGTCTATCAACATTATCGAGATCACGAAGATCAACCGCAACACGTGACCATCATGTAACAGCTATCTAACCTAATATTAAGCTAGGTGGTTGTTTCACCGACAATCTATCTCGAGCTGGTGGTTTGTAAAAAAAAACCAAATAGTAGAAAGACTCGTGAAGATGAGTGGATGATTATTTTGGTGTTTTGATAGAGGATTATAGATTATTTTCAGTTATTAGAGGTTGTTTTTGTGATGGTTTTTTTTTTTATTTTAAGGGTTTTTCTTTTAAAGAAGTGGTGACCATGAAAAACACATGAGTGATACAGAAAGAATATATGATGACACCAATTGTGGCCATAAAAAAAAACAATCTTGGTGTCAACAAGTTTTATTTTAAAATAAAAGTTCTACTGAGATGCTTTTCGGTCTTTCCATTATCTAAGTGAGTAGATTCAGGCTTGAAAAGTTTTTTTAATTCAAGTTGATTTCGAGAAACCACCTTTTGAGTTATTTAAGTCCATGTATCGACTTATTAAGACCTATAAATTGTTTTTTTTATGGGTCATTTTTTTAAAAACTTTTTAAAATTAAATATTTTTATTTTTATTTTTTTTATTAACACCGAGTTATTTGGAAATTGAACATAATTATTTATATAGATTTGATTTTATATAGGATTATCATGGTTTCGTGATTAAAGTTGCAAATATGATTGGTTAATCTAGATTCACTAAAATTAATTCAATATGTTGTAATCTCAATACTTGAAAAAAAAATTATTCAGTATATCAACATCTTGCTATTAAAAAAATAATTATCAAATATGCAAAAGATCTTGCATCTATATTTTTTCTTCTCTTAGAAAACACAATATCAATGTACGGTGGAGCAACTTGTTTGTCGGCTGAAACATGTGAAGCAATTTCAGTTTTTATTTATTTTTCGGGACCACGCGCCCCCCCCCCCCGCCCCCCAATGGTCTCTGCTGCTTCTTGGCGCCAAATTAAAGACCGCATTCACATTTGAAAACTAGGCGAGGCGGATTGGATTTCTAATTCTATACAACGGCGCCTCTCCGTGAGACACTGGAGGCATGTTTTCATATAACGTGACGAAACATGTTGATTTTTAGGCCTAAAAAATCTTATTTTGATTTGCTATTGGATTTGACTGGGTTCCCACTTCGTCTATTTCTTTTTTAAAAGGTTTTCGCAGAGCAAAAATTAAAATACTCTGCCTTTTGTCCCACAGTTTTAGTTGGTCCCGAATAAGAAATTGCTTGAGGATCATCGCTTGGTCAGAAAATATTGGCCGTCAAACTAGGTTACCGAATTGAAGAATATTTAGCACAAAATCTGGTCAAAGTGGGTGCATATGAATACGAGACTTTGCCCACATGGTTTGAACATGTGGCTACAGCATAACTATTAAACACACCACCTAACATTAAAAACATGTCAGTTTAAATGCATTTTCAAAATTTCAAGAACATAATATAAATATAAATAATTACAAAAGTAGCATTACAATCCCTACATCCTAGTGAGAGATGAAGAGGGTAACTCCGGATTGTTATATTTGATAATTTTATTATCTAGAGTCTGTTCACGTGAAATATTTTCATGACTATAACTATTATTAAATAACAATATTTTATTAATTTTATTATACATGAAAACATTTAAATCTAAATACTTATTTAGATTTTTCAATCCATAACAATAGAAAGAATAAACATCTCTTGACCAACCTAGATAATTTTATTTAATGCCAACAACAACATATACAACTTCTAAAAAAAAACTCATAATGGGAACCAAAAAATAGCCAATCACATCCCCCGACACTTACGAGAGCAAAGCACAGGGTGACGGAGAGGCCACGTTGAAGTCCAAGCAAACGTAAACAAACAGTAAAGTGTTCTGTTTTGGCACCTGGGCAAGGCTTGCCTTGCAAGTCCGGTTTCTAACTGCTCTGCTTAATTTGTAAACAATCCAAGGAATTGAATGGACTCGATGACGCACTCACCTAGCTTTCCTTCGACTGGTATAAAGATGAAAGCACCAAGAGTCCCTCGATGAATTAGATCGGCTCCTTTTTTCCTTGAACTGGTAAATTGGTGCCTTTTGGCATGGTGTATAAACTCAAGTGCATGATTACTTTTTGGACATTTTTTTTTAATTCAACAACGAAGGATATTCTTGATGAATATGCCTCCTTATTGTAACCTCTCTCGATGTTATTTGAAAATATTTCATTACATGGGCTAGCTAGCTCTCTTTTAAAGCAAAACGACTGCTTTTAAGTTCTGTCGAGAAAACGTAAGTTCGAAGTTCAGTGCTCGTGTTATGATCAATCCTATCATAAACTAAAGAAGATAAAATGTAGCATCATGTTCATTGTTGACAGTTGATGGATGCATACAATTACTTGTGAGAGGCATGCAGCCATGGGTTAAACGTGACCAATTTGCAGTAGATGCACGCATGTGCTGTATATTTCATATGTTTTTGTGTCAATTTCTTTCCCTTTCCCATGCAATCCCCAATGCATACCTTAAAAGAGACAGTAGGGTTTTTTTTTTTTTTTTTTTTGCCTTTTCTTATCTGATCTTGCGCATTAATCGGGAATTAAAGGGAGATCGATGATGGGGGTTGTTATATCAAGTCAAGCCAGCTGGAAAATAGTAGTGGAAGGTAGAGATTTTGTTTCAACATGTTTTTTTTTTTTTTTAAATTGAATTTATTTTTGATTTAAAATGTTTTTTCAATATTTTTAAATTATTTTAATATATCGATATCAAAAATAAAAAATATTATTTTAATATTTTTATAAACAAAAAAATATTTTTTAAAAAACCTACCACTAAATTCTTAAACACCTTTTTAACATTATATCACAGAAGTAAAACAACCAGTTAAAATGCTACGATTTTAGGTGAAATCAAGATAGCGATAGCTAACTTGCCCGCTCCCAATACTAGGCAACTGAGAACGCAGCCATTTCTATCTTAATATATATAGAGGACATCATCTAAAAATTAAAATAATTGATGAGAATCGTCAAGCCTGAAACGATTGTCGGCTTTTAATTATTTAGATAATTAAGGTTTTATTACGTTTTAAAAATATTTCTAAAAATATTTAAATTTTTTAATTTGTTTTAAATTAATAATTTTTTGATATTTTCATATTATTTTAATGTATTAATTTTAAAAATAATAAAAATATAATTTTAATATATTTCTAAATAAAAAATAATTTAAAAAACAATTATTATCGCTCAAAACTTTTAAGTGAGCATAAAAAAAAATTAAAAAATAACTGAAGTGGTTAGGAGAGTGGCAATAGTACGTTTTTCAAAAGTAAGTGAGATGGAAAAGCATTATAGCTGGGTTTTCAAAAGTAATTGCTGTTTGAAAATTGCTTCCGTTCCGCGAATGAAATTATGTAACGTCGAGGGTAAAGCGTTAGCAGTCATGCATAGATGTTCAAGAAAATCTTAATCTTTTAAGTATTTGATTTCATACCCTAATTTTAGAGGGCTTACTCGCTCGTCAATTATAAGCTAGAGATGGTTTTGCTCGTAGTTACAGGACTAATTGGTTCCCTCCATTTGGGATTTTATTTAAAGTCACAAGGTTGCTTTGCCTTTTGTGCTTGTTTACTGTTCCAAGGGACTGCCGCGATTTGTGGTGTGCCAAAGCATAAAAATAATTTCTTTAAAAATTATATTTTTTTATTTTTTAATTCAAATTAATTTTTTTGATGTTTTCATGTCATTTTTATATATTAATATCAAAAATAAATATTAAAAAATAAAAAAATTATCATTTAAATTTATTTCTAAATAAAAAATACTCTAAAAATCAATATTTATCATACTATAAACATGCCCTAAAAACGACAGAGATATAATTCTAGACCTATCGACTAATTTCTTAATTGCAACATTGATAATATCGCCCAAATTACATGCAACGGATAACAAAAAAAAAATGACCAAAAAAATAACCCTTCTTTACATGGGTAATTTATTTATGGAAGAAATGTTGGGTTTTTGGAAATACATACATGTAATGTAAACAATAAATTTAAATTTTTTTAGAAAAATTAAAATCTCAACAAATCTAAAATTATTTATGATTTATAGAAAGATTACTGCATCTAACCACTTGATTAGTTAAATGATATATTCACTGGGGAGAAAACTTTGTCATGACACATGCTTTGACATTGGAGGTTAATTGCTACAAGCATCCAAGACAAATAATGTTGATGTTTCGATGTGAGATTTCTTTGTATCCTCGGGGATTGACAAATTGAGGCACTCCTAATTAGCTCGTTGAACAGGCCAGGAGAGAAGCCAATCCGCGACAGAAAAATGATTTTTGTTGTTTCAAGCAGTTGAATTTGTGGTCCGATTGAAAAGCTTCTTTAATTTGATCACAATCTAGAAACAAATGGGATCCATTTAATTATAGTTTAATACAAGTCGGTGATCCCTTAATGATTTTTTCAATCTTCTACCCGGATTCTATTGGTGTTTCTCAACTTCACAGCACCATGGGAGCAGAGTCGGTAGGCAGATGCAACCAACTTCATTTACTGGAATGACTTTTTCCAAGTGATAGAATTCCTCCACAGATTTTTTTTTTTTTTTTGACTTTGTGAGGATGACATGATTTGACGAATTCGATGAAATCATTCTGCTATTACAGCAGTCGATAATGATACTAATCCAAGACATGGTATAAATAACAAAATTACTTTATAAGATTGCTTTACAGCTGTGTGATAGGGTGACGGTGGTAGGTTTTTTTAGAGTGTTTTTTTTAATATATTAAAATAATATTTTTTTATTTTTTATAATTTATTTTTAATATTAATATATTAATTTAATACAATCCATAAACATAAAAAAGAATTAATTTAAAATAAAAAATTTCAAATTTTTTCAAGGATATTTTTAAAACACAAAAATAAAGAAACTCTTGGTTTTAAAAAAAATAAAATCATTGGATTTACTAGAGGATTCACTAGTTAGACTATTGTGAATATCAGACGTGATCTTACAAATAAATTAAAAAAAAAATTAAATACTGCTTGATATGCGAGCTTCTAATCTCACATAAATCTTAATTAGTTTCCTCTTACAAAATGCCCTTGACTAAAATTCTCCAAATCTGAAATCCGCGTGTGATAAATAATTGTCTCAGCCAAAAAACATTGAGAACTCATAGTGGCATTGATTGATCTGTCCACTCCCACACCGAGTTGCCCACAATTCCGATTCCAACAGAAGGAAAACTTTAAACTTTAAAGTTAAGCGGTGAAAAAGTCAAATGCAACGAATTTTGACATCATGGGTAATGATGGGAGACACGAACTGTACATGCAAAGCTGTAAGAACTAAGAACTTAAGAAGCCCTTTACGAAGTGATCTGGTTTGCGCCGCACATGAAGAGATTTTTACTTGTCCCGTAAACCCTAAAAAAATCTGCAATTTCTTCTGGTTTGTTGTGTAAAACATCCAATTTCTTCGCCTTCTCTGTTTTAGCAATCCTCAATTCAATGCGAAAATCAGACGGACTAGATGTTAATCTATTAAAAAGATTAGCCCAGTTTACGTGGACCACCATCTTGTCGATATCGAAAGCCTCTTCGTGCTCCATTGGCACCCCCACTTTCCGTACTGTTTGCAAAGGTTGCTCTTCTCGTGAAACTTCTAACCGCGGATTGTGAGATTGGGGAGATACAGAGAGAGTTCTTCAGCCAAATTGACCTCTGATTAAGGTTGATGTCTCGTAGATCAATTTATGGCACCCCACATGTTGCTTGCTCACATGGCACCACATCATGATACAAATGTGTTGTGTCTCATCGGCATAATAATTAAGAAGATCGCTCTCAAGTTAATGGATGGTGTCTGTGGTAAAGTAACTG
>Ga0325404_1008706_pt1 | contig 10413 bp, 6 predicted proteins | sample PopdelMetagenome_18_FD_205664 | JGI IMG/M metagenome (GOLD analysis project Ga0325404, IMG submission 205664) | Populus deltoides microbial communities from Bellville, Georgia, United States - Xylem-Control-R1 | ecosystem: Host-associated > Plants > Phyllosphere > Stem > Wood/Secondary xylem...
TAAACATTTGTTTTAAAGGTCTCATGATATATTTATAGCCCGTGAATCATCTTTTTGTGAAGACAAGGGCCTGAAGTGTAGTTTTATCCTTATAGCATTTAATGAGGGATATATATCCCTTACACTTGTATTAATACACTATTAGAAAATTGATAAATACAAACGAAAATACCAAGGGAATACTTTCATCGGAAATATACCGATAGATTTTACCAACGGCAATATTCCCTCGGTATATACCGAGGGAATTACAGTCGGTAAAATCCGTTGGCAAAACCATTGGTAAACTGTGAACACTGTTCATCATGTTAATTACAAAGGGAATCACCGATAGAAAATTCTCCAGAGAGCTTTGGAACTGTTCACTTCCTAATTGCACTGTTAATTATTGTTTTTTATAGACAAAATCACTGACGGATTGAAAAGTCGTCGGTGTTATTTGGCTGTTTTCTAAAAAATTTAGATTAAATTAAAAATTTTAATTAAATATTATTTAATTATCCGTCGGTAAAACGCCTAAATAAAAAGTCTAGAATCCCTAATTTCACAACAGACTCGTCTCCTTTCTTCTTTTTCTTCTTCTTCTTATTCTTTTCCCCCATATGTAAAAAACATCAATATCCATTTCTTTTTCTTCTCTTCTCTCCTCAACTCCTTCTCTTCTTCTTCATGCTTAGGTATGTCTTCTTCTCCTTTCTTCTTTTTTCTTCTTAATTTTTTTCTTAATTAGTATACTTTACGAATTTTTTTTCTCTTCTTAGCTTCAGTTGCAACTACATTAAGGTAATATTTCTTTTTTTTCATGTTTTTTTCACTATATTTGTTTTTTATTTAATTTTTAATTGTTTTTGTTCTTAATAATTGTATGAATGTTGTTGTAGGATTTTTTTTTTCATATGAGATCAATTTTTAGTTGATTTATTTATAGGATTTTAAATTTTTTCATATGAATTTTTTTAGTTGAATTTATTTGTTGCAAATTGTTTTGAGTTGATTTTTTTCTTTTTTTTTCCAAGAATTTTAAGTATTATAGAGTATTGATTTATATTAATTTAATTATTTTATAATTTTGTAAAATAGATTTTTTATATATTTTTTTAAATAATTACCGACGGAATTACATACGGTATTTTGCCGAGGAAAATACCGGCGGAATGAAGCGGGTAATTTTTTTTGCTCGCTTTTTTCATCAGTAAATTCATCGGTAATAATATTTTTTTATTACCAGTGGATTTACCGACGAAAAAAAATTACCGACACAAGATTCACCGACGGAGCATTTTCGTCAGTGATTTTGTTGGTAAATTAATTACCAACGGAATGATAGTGTAAATACCGACGGATTTTTCCGTCGGTAAATCTAAAGATTGTGGTAGTGATATTTGATGAAAATATGGTGGGGGTCCTGGAGGACTTTTATACACCTAAAAGGTGTATGGGGATTATGATCTAAGACGTCAAATGTAGTTAACCTCATGAAAATTGAGCTATTTCCTTACGCTAGACCTAAGGGAGATAATGTACTTTTCTTAGTGAGCCTAAGGAAGGCTGGGTCCGTTACTTGGGTGAGTCTAAAGGATAAGGATCATCCTTTTGATTGTGTTGAGGGAGAAAGGTCCAATCATTTCCTTAGCGTGTTTATAGAGGATGGTAATTCTCTTAGGGGTGTTCCAAGAAGGATGCACATTCCTTTAGGCATACCTAGGAAGGATGATATGGCCATTTACTTCAGCGTGTCTAGAAAAGATGGTCTAGTCATTCTCTTCAGCGTGTCCAAGAAAGATGTTCATTCCCTTTAACGTACTAGGAGAGGATGATTATTCTCTTGGATGTGCCCGGGACTTGGCAGTGTTAGGCGTGCCCAAGGCTTGGCACATTGCCAAGGCCATTGTATAAGAGGCTTGATATACTACCATGCCCAATAGTGATTGGATCTGGCTAGCATCAAACCCAGCATGTCTTCATTAGAGCATGTTTATATTCTAAAAAATTTATATTTGTAAATCTTTTTTAATCCAACATTTTTTGATAAAGATATACCCATTAAAACTTGGTTTATTAGAATTCAAGAATGATGAAGGGCTATTGCATAATTTGGACTCCTGGAAGGGAGAATATTTCACTGCAAGATGTAATTAGAACAATAGAGAGGGTAAAAAGTCCATGAGAAAAGAGAGATACGAATCAATAAGATTGACAGTTATCAGCTAATCCAGATCGATGATAACTTTCAGAGACTGGCTTGTTCTGGATTCACATAGATTCCTATTGTTCTAAGACCGTCGTCATCAAAGGATCCATGCAATCCAGCAAATAGAGGCTCATCTCCTGTTTGAAAATCGAATTCAGTACCATTTTCTGCCTTGCGACCGAAAGGACCATAGGTCCCACGGTTCGTAGTAAATGTCAATGAGTTCACATTTCCATGACTCCAATCGCCACTAATCCCCTTGAGAAACTCACGCGGATAATCAAGCTTAACCTGCTATTCAAATTTAACATTCACATATATATTCCAAATTCAACGAATAAAAATCTTGTAGTGATTCAAAATATCAAATCCAGACCCCTTTTGATTTGATTTAACAAACAAGCATGATGCATCGTAGAGTGAGCAAATAAAATTTTAAGAGAAGGGAACTTTGATCGAAGTTCAAATCAATGTACAGTATATATAGAGTGAGCAAAGAGAGGCTTACAACATTGAATCTCCAACGATAAGGATTCTTAACGGGCATCGGAGAAAGCTTGGACAGGACTCCATTCTCTTCAACATACTGAAACTGAATAAAACGGATAAGATTATCGTGAGAAATATAGATGTGGGAGATTTCAGTGCTCCCCTTATGATCCCAGTCAAATTCTAGGTCGGAGATTTCAGAGTGACCCCAGATAGGTACTAGGCGTTTTGTTCCAGCCTCTAACTTGATCATCTTCAGAGTTTGTTGCTTCAAAAACGATTATCGCTATGCCTCTTTTATTCTAGCTCGTGAAAGCCCAAAATCTGTTCTACTTCTAAGTTAAGGTTTCTAGGTTTTTTCCTTTTTGAAAGGGAGAAAAGATGTGCAAGTTTTTGGCTGTTCGACAGGAAAATAATTGACCTGTATTATAATTGACTTGAAATGGCTTTACTTTATAAAAGCCATGATTCCCGCTGTAAGATTCTATGATGTTTTTGGAGTAAAAAAGAAAGCTAAAAACTGAGCTTTTAGAAGGAAAAAAAACACCCTTTTCAGCTACCCGAGATGGCCACTGGTTAGTATATTATTGTAGTTGATGACAGCTATGTGTTGCCCTATTTTTATATCAAGCACATGACGCGTCGTTTACTCAAAATGTAAAAAAGTGCTAGGCGTGAGAGCTTGGGTTTTTCTCTCCTAGAAAGTGCCACTTTTAATTGAGATAAATCCTAATTTAAAATGTCAATTAAGAACTCATCTGATTATACCATACTTTTTAGATATGAGATAAGAGCTTTTATGATTATATTTGCAGTAAATGTTTTAATAATTTTATAGATGTCTGTTTACACAATAAATTGTAAAGAAATTGAACATGAATTGATATTCTATTAGAATAAAAAATATATATTGTTATTTTTATATGGTTTTCATGAATTAATTATTATTTGATCTTTTTCATGGAACTACATAATTTTTATGAAGATATTGTTTTTATTTTTTAATTTTTAAAAAATTAATGATAAGTTTTTGCTTAAAAAACACGTTATTACTGATAAAACAATTATATGTTTTTATATAAAAAAATTAATTAATTAATAAATGAGATTTTTGTCTTCAAAAGTTTTTTTTCTTATGAATATAAAAAAAAAGATATTTATTTTATGATGGTGGGTGATATTGATCGACCTGCATAGACGTCCTAGCTAGTTAATTATTGGGTCTAGTCTTTAAGAAATTCTTAATATATATTTTGACCAATTTAAAAGTGAAAAATTAGGTTGTTCTCTCTTAAGAAAAAAACGAAGAAAAACTAGGAACCGCACCGTGTTTTCTTCTTTGACCGAAATAATTAGTTCCTAGCTATTCGATATATATTACTATTGTTTTCATATTAATTTTGACAAAAACATATTTTTACTCCATTTTTTTTTGTTTTAATTAATTGCATGTTAGTTTTTTTTCCTTTTTTGTATATTATTATTTTTAAATTATTGTAACGATATTTATATATATATAAAAAAAAAAAACTCCAGGGTTGTATATATGACACATTTAACTCATTTAGGATGACGTTTTTTTTAAAAAATAATAATAACATGAAAAGTAAGAATTAAGAAATAATAATTTACTCCTTGTATTTTTAAAATTGTTTTGATTGAAATCTTGTGCTTGAAAATCCAAAAGGATAATGTGCCACGTCAATTCATAGGCAAACTAATGAAATTATAGTCATGTTTGTTTTTGCGTTTCAAAAATATTTTTAAAAAATATTAAAAATTTTATATTTATTTTTTCTTCAAATTAATATTTTTTTAAGTTTTTGGATCATTTTGATACACTGATATCAAAAATAATTTTTTTAAATATAAAAATATATATTATTTTGATATATTTTCTAGTGAAAACACTTTAAAAAATAACATCAATTATATTCTTAAATACGTGCTATGATAATAAAAATATGATGATAAAATAAAATACATGGTCAAGAGACTTGATGAATATAAAAAATAGTACAAAAGTACTCAATAATTTTTCTTAAAAGAGTACAAGTTTCAAATAATGGACAAAATTAAATTATTATAGATGTCCGGGGGTTGATTTGGGGTGCTGATGACGCCATTATATTAATTTATAATTAATGTTACTCCCCTCGAAGTGTATTTCATCTCTCCATAGAAGTTATAATGGAACTAGTGTTGGGGGGGAGACATATGAACTATAACCAAAATTAAAGGCTCAAGAACACCATAAACCAAAATCAAACAAGCTATTAATTAACAAACCTCTCGGATGGATTTAGTTTCAAGATTAAAATTTGAAACCAAAATATTCAATTTAAAACCAAATTGCTCGCCCATAGCTTCATCAACCTGCCAGTATAGTGTTTGAGCTCATTCATGATGATAGTATTATTTAACTTAAACATACTTCTTCAGCACTAGCATGCACACATGCCGTTTTCTAGAGTGTGAAGTACTAGGCATGACAGAAACAAACTCAACACGACGAAAAAACATGTAGAGCAACAGCACGAAGCTCTAGCACCTAGCCAGCTACAAGTTATGCAACTCTAAGTTTTAAGATTATTAAGGTTATACGGTGTGCTAAAAGTCTCTTGGATCAACAAATACATTCCCTGTTACTTGCCCCATGACCACGGGTTCCTCGCTGTCATCAGCGATGTCATTCACTTTCTTCAGGTACCAGAGGTCATTGATGAAAGACATGGAGGATTCTTGGGGCACATGCTCTATTAGAGGATCAGAGACCCCTAGCTCACTAATAATAACCTTGCAGTCCTTCACATTTTCAGCCAATCTTGATGCAAAGCTCCATATGGATTTCATGAGCTCTTGGAGCCTCTCTCCCTCTCCATAAAGCCCGAACAGAAAGAGGAACCCAAATGGTTTCTGTAGCGAGTGACATATTGGGAATTTAAGGCAAGGGAAAATCTTATCTCTTGCATGGCTTAAAGTTGCGTGAAAAAACTTGAACGGATGGTGAGACTTTCTTATATGAAGCTTGTATGCCTCACAAGAATTCCATATGCTAAACATAGCCCAAGAACTTGGAGTTCTAGTGATGATGTCTTCATTCCTTTCATTACTGTGCAAACTAATCCATTCCTCTTCTTTAAAATAAGATACCCATGTACCAATGCTCAGCTTTTCCTTCAAGATAGCATCAACGTCGGTTGGATATATGTCCTTGCTTTTGAACTTACTGTTGTACAGATAAATGGCCTGGTCTGTCTGCAGCTTCTCTATTTTTATGTCTTGGGACAGACCCTTTACAGGAAGACTAGCTGGTTGAACAAATATGACCAATGAGGTAAAGTTCATGTAATTGCACTTGGAAGTGAAGAGATTCGTAGAGGCCACATTGTTCTTTTCAGTTGCTAGGAAAGTATAGTGTGCCCCATTTCCTATCAGCCATTCTTCAACTGACTTGACAAGTTCCAGCCCGATCCCCATTCGTCTACATTAATTAGGTTGCACAAATTAATGTACACGTTCATAAATTAGCATAATGCAAGCAAATTAACATGTACTGTTTATATGCTCAAGTACTTAATTTTATGCATTTCTCAAACGTAATCTCATGTAGGTAGTATAAACATTATAACAAAACACAGGCAAGGAAGTATGACATTATGAGAGAAAAATAAGATAGATTATTCTCAAAGTATCTTTATATTAACTAAGCAAACGGGTTATCAACTGGGACTATCCATACAAATTAAGCAGGAAAGACAAAGTAGAATTTCGTTTCAAATCTGCTCTTTTCACCTTATTAAGAACAAAAAGAAGCCAAGTAGCTGCTAAATTAAATCCGCCCATATATATATATACATATATGGTAACTCCCTTTCGCAAACTAACATCTTAGAACTTCCTATCTCCATGCATGAGGGTGCTCACAAGTCACGAGCATGTGTTTGTGTTCTACATCTTGGCTTATAAAAAAATAAAAATTCTTCTTTGTTATTCAAGATTATTAATTACTTAAGCCCGCTAGTATTCCGTTAGCTTTCAATATTGATGGGATTATCTTTATCAAGATATTTGAACAAATAAGAAGATGATAAACTATATATCATGATGGTTTTATGACAAATAAATTGTTGGATGATATTTGCAACAAATTAGCTTTTTCAACATGCTCAACATAAGTTCCCTTGTTCAGGAAATTAACCATGAAAAAAACTGTCAACTTGCAAATATACTCAAGTAATAGCGGGGGAGAGAGAGATACCGATGTCTAGGAGAAACTCGAAGGCCTAGGATGCAGCCCAGCCTTACATATGATGCTCCAAATCTAGTCCCCACACATTTGATGCATCCTTTAACTACACCGACAAGTTCCCCATTTTCACGCAGCTCGGCAACCTGTAGGCCATTTCAAGCATATCAGTGGTCGACTAGCTAGTTAGCAATCAAGAAAGCTAGCTACATATGTCTTATGGGGGACAAGGGAGTTCATTTCCTTAGTTGTAGAGAAAGTTAGAAGAAAGACACATGATCAATATTTCACTATAGGTTAGCAAGATCATATTCCGTATAATTTGATTTGGAGAAAGCTGGTAATGGAGAGAGAGAATCCGTTGCTGTAGTTCACCCACCAGCATAACATGAACAGGATAGAACCTAATCCTAGATAGAGGGTCGCCCATCATGTTGGTGAAAATGGAGACTTCCTTATTAGATCCTATCTCGCACTTCCTCTCAAGCTTCCCCACCACTTTAATATCCCTGTCTTCATTGTATTCCCTTATTACAACCTTGTTCTCTATACTGCCACTCATGATCTTTGGCTAAAAAGAAAGCAAGTATAACTTGTTACTCGATCTCAAATGGGAAATAAAATTGTTTCAATGGTTTGAATCTTTCTTGAATAGGCTAGCTGCCACAACCTCCTCTTCAATTACTTTCTTATATAATGAAGAAGTCCTATTTGTTTCTTTATTTAATTTAACTTCTTCTTTCTCTTACATATATCTATGCCCTTTTGTTTGTTTCTAGCTGGCTCTGTCGATGTTACACCGTCGACCAGTTTAACCATGACTGCGTACACTGTTGGTGTGATCGGGATGCCATAAATCCACCTATATGGTTTTTTTACTAGTTAGGTTAATATTTACTGTTCATATTTAGGACGATAAGTAGTATACTATCAATATGCATGTATGCTGTGTCACAAAAATAATGGAACAATAATGTTACCAAAATGATTCCCAGAATCTCTTAATCTTTGTAATCATTCTATGTTCTATTTACTTTTTCCATGTCAGTTGAAATGAGGACATAAGATTTGTAGTCCTTCATAAAACAAACAGAAACACGGGCACAATTATATGGTGGATGCTTCATTTCTAGACTAGTCTTCTTTATCCCATTAATCTATCCACACAAAAGGCACAATGACTACTGCTGTTAATTGTCATCAAACCAGCTCAGGGGCTTATTCATCCATTGATCTATTCACACATACGTACATATATAATATGTATGAAGCTCAAAAGATAGACAGCAGATGTCTTTATGAAAAGACTTCTGATATTTGAGTTTTTGTTATGTGGTACAAGGGAATAATTGCATTACCCTGCACTTTATATATGTATATATAATCTTGCTTTTGCTGCTAGCTGCTCAAAATCATGCAGGGCCCTTTTAAAGTTTTGTCCAAGTAATTTGTCGATGGTTTTGTAAAATAAGAGAGATTGGGACTCAAGTTCGAGTCCCGCTTATAAAATAAATTGTTAATAATTACAAAGACAGAATATTGTAATGAAGTTTTAAATAGGTGTTGGCAATCCATATATGCATTATTCTTTTTTCTTTGCTCACAAGCCTCTCGGTTATTTAAATCTTAATTACAATAGTTTGATCGTTATGATTAATATTAGCAACCTGTTGTTAATTATAAGTTGAACTTGAGTCCGAATCTCTTTTATCTCACAAAAAATTATAGATAAATTACAAGCTGAATGGAACGTCTGTTGGGAGGATTTTCTCTCTTTTTTTCTTCTTATGATGGCGTGGTAGGTTTGTTGTATGCCCACTTCCTCGACGTTTGCAAGTAGAATTATAGCTATATATTTATCTCCAGTTAATAAATCAGATCACGTTCTTTTAAATAACATTAACTTATTTTTAAAGGCCTGGTTTAAATAGTAAGAACTAAGAAGGTTAGCTTTCATGAATTGCGAGAAGATCTGGAAACGATTCTCATAAATATATTAGTTGTGACAGTGTCAAAAAATAGCTATAGAAACAATTTGTTTCGTTAAATTAAACCCGGTATAGAAAAATGAAAACATGATAAGTCTTCCTGGGCATAGAATCATTAATTTATTATACTTTTCGGTAAGCGGTGTTCTGTCAAGAGTGTGAAAACACATAAGAAAGCTTCTTCTTTCCTGGCGTTTCCGAACGAGATGTCGGCTAGGTTTAGTGGCAGTGCCACCAATGATGTGCGCATTGTGGTATTCATTTGTTATTATTCATTTTGTTGTTTTTGCTGTTTTATTCTCTGCTGCCACACTGATTGATGGAGCAAACACCAAAAAGCCTAAGAAATTCAAATAGAAAACCATGTGAAACAGGTAGGCCATGAAAGGAATATGTATCAATCATTCAGGGCATACTTATGAAGTCTTTGCAGACCCCCTGATTTGCTACTTCATTCAGATCCCAGCTGTTGTTGCAAAGTAGTCTCGCTTCTATGATTGGTTTTTTGTCTTGTAACTTTCTAGCTCGTTTAAAGAATCCATATGATTAGAGGGATAGGAATAATCATACAGACCCAGTTAATATCCGGGTCGGGGCTGGAAAAAAAAACCCGAAAGGATAAACTAGAGAGAGAGAGAGAGCGCGCGCTTAGGATTCATTCTCTCCCGCTCATAGTCGTCTCACCCTGCGCATAATAAAATGCACCGAAACCAAAGATTAGTAGTGGCTGTGGCGGTAACAACAACGACACCATTAGCAGTAGTTGATGTCTCCCCATGCGATTACCAGTTTCGCCGAGCTCGAGCTATCACTATCGATGATCTCTTCGGTATCTATTTGGGCACAGATAATCTCTTTCAGTACTCTTCTCAATCCCATCAATCACCTTCAAAAAAAAAACGAAAATATTAGTCATTAATACTTTTTAATTCTCGTTTGACGGCGAAGCAGCCTCTAAGAACCTGATGGTTCAGTTTCACGAGCCGCTATGATTTTTAAATTAAATAACTATTTAACATGATATCATATTCTTAATAATTAAAGCAATTATGAGTTTAAATGTTATAATTTTTTTATTTTTTTATTAATATAAATATTTACATCAGCTTATACGAATCTCAACTAATTTTATAAATTTTAAAATTAATAATAATATATCTCTCCAGTAACTATATTAGTAATTATATCATTTAAACCTGCAAATCCGTTTATTTCAAGTTGTAACGACTAAATGGTTAATTATATTATTTCTGAATCTTTATCTATGATGAGATTACAATTTATTCGTACCACTCCTTTTTCACTGACATTATGTAATGTGTAATACTTGAGGAAAGATAATGTGGGAGGAGACGAAGGAAGGAAAAAGAAAAGAGGTGAGGGATGGTCAAGTACATGTCCCACGTCTCAGAGACCTGTATGTTCTGTCAAAAACACTTGACATGCAAGTCAGGAAAACGAGTGATGGAGAAGAGACGTATAAATATAATTTATAC
>Ga0325404_1008707_pt1 | contig 10412 bp, 4 predicted proteins | sample PopdelMetagenome_18_FD_205664 | JGI IMG/M metagenome (GOLD analysis project Ga0325404, IMG submission 205664) | Populus deltoides microbial communities from Bellville, Georgia, United States - Xylem-Control-R1 | ecosystem: Host-associated > Plants > Phyllosphere > Stem > Wood/Secondary xylem...
TCATTATACAAGTTAATGAAACCCTTAATAATGAGGGGTAAGGGGTATTTTTACGGGGTTTATTTGATATTATTAAATTAATTAGAGTTAAATTAGTTATTTTTTTATAGTAAAATAATAAATTATTATTTTTTTTAAAAAATTACTTTATATCCAGGGGTTGCTTGGTCTTTTTATATTTTAAAAAAACAATAAAATGATTTAATTGATTTTAATAGCAAAAAATTCTAAAACTTATTGTCATGGATTTTTTTTTATTTTTTCATTATATATATATATATATATAAAATCATTACATGAGTTAAGAGGTGATTGGATAATTTAATAAATTTAAATATTACTTAAAAAGGTGTGTTTATTGGTTCGCAGTGACATGAATAATGTTGTTATTTGCCAAACATGAGATTCCAGGGCAACATTGGAAAGTGCTTGTTGTGTGAATAATAAATCGCTGGTTTATTGTTGATGATCATTTTTTTTTCTCTTTCTCCCCTGAATTCTCGTGTCAAACCTTTTGATTTTTCAAACCAACCTTTCAATATAGTTTTTCTTTGAACTTGGTTCCTATTCTTTTTATTACTATTTATTTTATTTGAATTAATCTGTAAAATTAGAATGTTTTTTCAATTTCATCCTTATTTAATTTTTCATCAATCAAACTTGATATCTATTCTTTTAATTGTTATTATTTTATTTTTTTTTAATTTATTTTATTTTTTAATTTCTTCCCTAGTTGTTTTATTTCGTTTAATTTGTGCACTATATTTGATCATCATTCTTTTAATTGCTATTTATTTATTATTTTTTTAAAAAAAATGGATTGTTGAGAATTTTGCATCGTGATTTTTACGATTCTGTTTTCTATGGGGTAATCTGCTCTCCTGACTTAGGACATGAGTTTCAAATATTAGATTGGTTTGAATTTAATTTTTTTATGTTTTTTTTAATTTCATCATTTGATATTATATTTTTGAGCATTCAACTTTGTGAGCTTTGTCGTTTTTTTTTCTATGAGGTTATTTCAATTTCATGTCCCGAATTGTTGGTTAGTAGAGTTAACTCAAGTACACTTGAGTTTTTTTTTTTATATTTTTTTTCTTTAATTATCTTGTTTTCCTCTAAGTTAATCTCCATTGTTTTATTTAATTTCTTTTATACGAGCTTATCTCACTCTCATAAATTAGTTCCGTGTTTGACATACTAACTCGAGTTAGTTTTTTTTTTTTTCTTTTCTTTTCAATTTGTCTTTAATGTTTGTTTTTCCTTTAATGTTTTATTGTATTTGCACCACCAGCAATTACACACGTCAAATTCCTGCCATTGATTGCATTTTAATCTTTAAAGCTAACTAAATTGTTTGCCATCTGACGCGAAGCAGACTCTCACAAGTGGTTTCTGACGGGAGAGGAAACCTCCACGGCAGCCCTTGATCTAAGTTATTGTATGGCGTTGGGCTTGATAAAGCCCAGTATGGATCCAGCCTAATAAACTAGTGCTGGGCGTGGGTTTTTGCTTTTGGAGTCCCACCGCAGAATACCTCTCCAAGGCAAGCCACGTTTAAACTCTGCTTATTACTATTTAGCTATGATTACATTACAAATCTTTTCTTGTAATCATATTTTTAATATAATATATCTGTTGTTAATCATATTTTTTTTTTATAAAATAAGAGATTGGATCATAAACTTTTATTTAAGATGAATATTGTGTACTTTTATTGAACACAAAATACAAAAAAAATCTTTGATAACGGATAAATCCATTTCATGGCCCTTGGAGTTATTTAAAAATTCATTTTAATACAAAAAATAAATTATGATCCATCTCCACTCTTATTATTTTTCAATCAAGTCATTTTTTAATAAAAAGCCAAATCATGTGATATAACTTATAGTTATTTTTTCAAAAAATAAAATACCTTAAGAATTTCAAATAAACACGCATTGATTATATATAATATTTTAATTCTATTTATAATGATTTTATTTTGTTTCATTTAAGTTCTGTTCTTAAATTGAATAAAACAATTATATAAATACTCAACCAGAATATATATATATATATATATATATATATATATAAAATAAATAAATAAATGGTATATAAAAATAAAAAAATAATTCAAATTAAAATAAATTCGTGTCAAGTAGAGTATAGATATCACATGGTTAAAGTTTACAATTTAATTATGCGAGGATCTCACGATGCATGTCAAAATTCAAGATCTAAATTTGAGTATCTATTAAAGGATTCATGCATAAAATGAACACATCGAAAATGCTTTCACCTATTTTTATATTCATATCAATCACTGTAATTTGTTTCCCATTTTCTACCTTAGAAATTGAAATTCATATTAAATTCCAAGAAGCTTGGAATAATGTATTTTATTAGTTGGTCCTTTAAATAAAAAGACAGAATTTGTTGCACTGCGACCAATTTCATCCTCCACTGATAAATTATATTATGGGGTTTTTCTGTTATATTACATGTTTCTTTAAAGAGTGTGGTAGATATTGCTCTTTAAAGTATTTTTTATTTAGAAATATATTAAAATAATTTATATTTTTTTAATTTTTAAAAATTTATTTTTGACATCAGCACATTAAAAAAAACATAAAAAACAATAATTAGAATCTAAAAAAAATTTGAAAAATTTTAAAAACATTGATGAACCATAATGCCCAATATGACCTGTATCGTAGCTCAAACAATGAGCAATCAAATTTGAGGGGTTTGGTTTAATGGCTAATGTTTAGAAGGATATTTATTAATCATCAAAATTCAAATTTCATGTCTATTGAAATTGAAAGACATGAAACTTTCATGATTTTGGTTATGAATGCAATGGAATCTAGATAATTGGTTTAATATAATAAAAACTAACTTAAAAATATTATATATAGTAAAAACTAATAGTATTTATTATACTGGTAGAGGAAAAATATCCTAAGATAATGAAAGAAAAATACTCTTGAAAAAAAGAGAAAATCCAATAACATGTATGTTGCTTCATTAAATTATGGGATTTATTCCATCTCGACTCTTCTGCGTAGTAATGGTTCACTATTCACTTTCAAAAACAGAGTTATCAAGGTGAATATATTGAGCACGAGAGGTTTATATAGTAAGAGGAAGTCAAGGGTTAATTAGTTATAGCCAGAAAAAAAAAAATTCTCAGAAGGGACATGAACTTTTCATCATATATGAGTAATAAAAAAATGAATATGTATTGATGGAAGTAAGATGAAATAGGCCCAACTAAGCTCATAACAACCAAGTCAGACTAAGCTTAAAAAGAGAGGGACAAGAAATACTATAGTCATATAGAGAAGAGAGAGAATAGTCTTGGCCTAATCAGGCCTAAAACTCCCAGACCCACCAAGAAGAGAAGGAAAAAGGATATGGAAAAGGAAGGAAATAAAGAGAAGAGAGAGAAAGGCCCAAAAGAAAAGAAAGGAAATGAAGAAGAAAAATAAAGAGAGAGAGAAAGAAGAAAACACAGTCCAATCAAGCCTAAATAAAGGCTTGATCGATGAGAGAATAAGAGAAAGGAGAAAAGAAGGAAAAGAAAAAAGAAAAAAGAAAACAAAGGTTAACACGTCAATAATATTAGACCGGATTCATTACAAATATTTGGAAGTCTAATGAATTCATATTGAGTAGAGAAATCACATAGTTAAAGTATACAAACTGAATTATATGAGGATCTTACAATCCATATCAAAATTCAAGATCTAAATTTGAATGTCTGTTAAAGGATTCATGCATAAAATCTTCAAAGCTTTTAAAACAATCGTGAAAATTCCTAAATTCATTTGAAGTTTTTCAAACTTTGTTAGTGGCGTCATTTATGAGAACATAATAGAAGCCAATTCATTCTCTCCATTTCTTGTATATTCATATTTGTAAAGTTTTTTCATGGCTAATAACTTAAAAAGGCTGGAACATGAGAGAGTGACTAACCTCTCTACTGAGGTACATTAACCTCTTTAAATCCCTAACAAATAAAAGGGTTCATTGAGACTATTCTAGCTACACAAAAACAGCTTGGAACCTTACCTCTTCCTTAGTGGATGATGCAATTATTAATGTCATCACCTACACTACCATCGATATATAAACAACTTTAGTTTACAAAAAAGGAGAGGATAAAATGATGTAAAAAAAGTAAGTAAAATAATCACCATACTCTAACTTGACCTCAAACTCAACCTATAAGTCGTTATCACTGTTTTCATAACCCAATTTTGTTTGTTTCTCCTAATATTTAATTAAAACAAATCACTATGAAAAACTCAGTTAATCCTTCTTAATCAAGATTTTAATCAAATTCGAACTTAAAGAGATGAGGAGTTTATTTGGTATGGGATTTTAAATTTCATATCATTGGGGACTCTTGTATTATAAATATAGACCCAATGAACATAAAAAGGGAGGCACTATCGAATAAAAAAAACCTTAGCCTCTATCTTGCTTCATGCTTCTAAAAAATACACATAAAAAACATTATCCCCTTTTCCTCACAAGTAGAAGCCTTAGACCTCCAACACATATACACAAAGAGTAAACCAAAAAAAAAAAAAAACAAATTGACCTGTTACCGTGAATTTCTTGTGCTTCCCATACCTTCTAATGATCAATATTTTTTTAGTAAAAAGTATTTCAACATCTTTTTTGGGATCTGAATTACCAAAGTTGTAGTCACCATTTAAGAGCCTCTTATTCTTATGAAGGAAGGAAACTCTGTTTTTTTGGGAGGCAAGGAGCATCTTCCATCTTCATAATAGGTATATAAGTTTAACTTTCTTTCATATAGAAGGTTAATCCTTGAGGATTTGTTTTTTGTGCATCTTTAGTTCCAATTTCATGACTTATTTGTTAATGCATCACTAAAAGAAAAGGACAACATTTCTTTTAGTGTGCGCGATTTTATCGGTGGTGTTTTCAAATTCATGTTTGCAAAAACATGAATATTGATGTTGCATAATGCCCCCTAGAGTCACGTGTTTCTTATTTAGTTTATAGGTTGGGCTATAAATAGGGTTAAAGTTTTGAATATTATCTTATTTGCATGAGGTGTAAAGCATCTGAGTTCTTATCCTTTACTGGCATAAAGATGTTTTGCCTTAAGAGTAAATAGTAACATTTCATTGAGATACTTAAGAATCAAGTAATTTTTTTTTTCATATGGGTAATAAATGGTAGTTCTCAGTAAATAAGAGTTAATAATCATGGTTTGTTTCTTTTCCAAAAATAAATAAATAAATATGATTGATGTTTACATAGTTCTTGTCGTAGGGTAACGTCGAATGACACACTTTTCTGTTTCATAAGAGGTATTAGAAAATGAAAGAGTTTTGAGTTTAATCATAAAATTATGATTAAGGTTCAGGAGTCACCACCTAGTATTATGGTTACTAGGAAATTAGTGGTCTGTGAAAGTCCGAGTAAGAGACTAATTATGCAAGGGGAAGACATATCACCCCGTACCTAAAGGAAGCTGTATTGTTGCTTGATTATTTTTCTATTTCAAGTTTCTATATGCAGTGGCCATGATAATTGCCTCATGGCCCAACCCAGTGACCATGAGGTAATTATCATGGCCACTGCATATAGAATACAGTGGCTGAGGGGGATTTGTAAGGAGAAAAAGAAGGGAAAACTTGTCTTGCCAGAGGAGGGAAGTTACTGACGGTGTTCCTAGTGGTATAGGAAAAACCGACGAGTGGTTGGTGGCGGCGCTGGCAGCAGAGGTGCAATGAAAGAAGAAGAAGAGGTAGCGGCGGGGAGAAGGAAATTGGAAATCGGGGAAATAATTGGTTTTTTTAGATTTGGCTTCTGATTTCTCCTCTCTTTGGCCATGGAATCCATCCTTATTTATAAGGGATGAAAGAAGGACATTTTATCTTTAATGGTGTCAAATCTTGACCCTTGATTTGACTCAAAAGAATCCCAACCATTGGCTCAAAGTTGCCATCATGATCTAGAAGAGTTACTATAGAAGGGGCTGGTCGGGTTGGCCATTTTGGAACGATGGTGATAGCTGCTGTGGCATTAATCTGCCAGAAAGGACCACAATAGGGTGTAGTCAGATGTTAGGCCATCATTTGCGTGCAAGTTTTGTCAAATTTGGTAGAGAGATGAAACATTACATGCTTTGGAAAGGAGGCCACTCAAACAGTCTTTTCTGGTTTAAATGAAGAAGAAGATGAACAATTACCAAAAAAGGTGTCGTTTATTCCTCTTTTTTTTTAACTGTTCAAAACGGTGCCATTTTGGACTTTTTAGGGTTTTAATTTAAGGTTTTGAACAAAGTTTAATTTGGTCCCCTATCTTTTAATTTCTTTTAGTTGCACCCTAATTGACCTTAAACTTTCAATTTTATGTAATTTTGCCCCTGCCGAACTTCAATGCCAGCCTCAAATTTCAGCGCCTTTTTTATTTTAGTCATTGGTCTTGGAGTTATACAAATTGACCCTTAATTGACCATTAAATTTTTTAATTCTTTTTAATTTCACCCCTGATTTCAATCAATTAGGTCCCCATAGTTTGATGTCTTTTGCAAAATGATCCTTGATTGTAAATTTCTTTAATTTAGCCATTAATTGACCCAAAAAATTTGATTTTCTTACATTTTGATCCCTGATTTGAATCAATTGACTTTGTAAAAAATAAGTTTGGTCTTCTAAAAATTCAATCTTATTAATTAAGCACAAATTGGGCTCCCAAACTTAAGTTTTCACTAATTAAGCCCCTAATAAAATTAATTTGACCTATTTGAAGTATAATTACGTCCTTGCACCTAATTAAATCTTTCAATTGAACCCACATTAATTCTTAAACATAATTAAACTTTAATTTGGCCCATGATTAAATCAAATTGGGCTATTAAAAATCTAATCATGTCATATGACTTAATTTTTAAACAGATTTGTCCAATAATGATTTGATTTGACCTTGAATTTGATTTGTCTCTCTAGTTTTGAGTAGAAGAGGGTATAATTAAGCTCTAAAATTGTAGCCTGATTTTTTTTTTCTACATTTGAAATCCTCCCAGCTTGCTTTTGCTAAAATACCAGTCTTCTTGGTATTATTATTTATTTTTTGATTTTTTTTATTTCTGAAAGAAAAAAGATGAATTTGAGGAATAATCCAGAAATGAGTTATGACAGTTCTTGTGAACTTCCCATATAGTGTATGGATCTTTGGTGGCTGCATTTTTTATTTTGAGACCAATAAATGACAAAGCTTGTTCATTATAAAAAATTACTAATGACATGTTTGAAAATATGTAAGTGGTAATCTGCATCAAAATAAATACAATGAGCTAAAACTTAGGGTACGTTAGATTTATTTCATGCTATTCTCGTGTACATGGACATTAAAGGAAACAATGTGCTTACCTATGATTTTTGACATATAGATATTCCTTTACTCTTGTTATGTTTTTATAAGTATTTTAAACTAGGGTTCATATGTTTGACCCTTGTTTTCATAGAACTTGCAAATTACCAACCAATCTTAAAAGCACAAATAATCAATTTGGATTTTGCCAAGACTCTTATATATATATATATATTGCATTCATGTGTGTGTTGATCATTGTTCAAGTTTTTAACATATTTCCATAAAAACAGCCAAAAATGTTTCTACATGTTTTAGCATTTTACAAAATTTTTGTTTTAGCATTTTTACAAAAAAAAAAAGGAAGAAAAGTACAAAAAATATTTTGCATACATATTTAGACTTTATAACAAGTTTATAAAGTTCATTAGGTCTTGACCAAAATTAAAAGGTCTATTAAGTCTACATACCTAAAATTTCAAAAATCCAATTTAGATATTCAAAAGTCTATTAAGAAAAATATTTTACTATTCACTTCTAATATTTGAGTATATAAACTCATAGAGAGCTAATACTTGAATATTAAAAAGAATAGCCCCTTACCATAATTTCCTCAAAACAAAATAACAATGAAATTTTTTTGTTAAGGGTAAAATAGTTAGGAATATCTGAGGTACTATAAAACAAATAAACCTTTTTAAGGCATCTTTTATGGACCTTTCCTAGGATTTGGGTTGGGTTTCATTGACCCAACATGGGCTCATTAGTACATTCATGGACATAACTTGAGTTATGATCTGAGATGACCATTTTATAGTTATCAACTTACCAAACAATTAGAAGTGGCAAAAACCAGCCAAACTTTTAGAACAGATAGGTGTTGAACTTTTGACCAGGTTTTAACTCATTATAGTAAACCCGTATTCACCCAATAGATAGATCATTAATGGTTTAAACATAACAAGGCCTTAGCAATTTAGGACAAGATAGACAATGCAATCTACCTCATGTAAGATGCTTTAGGGGTGATAGTATCTTCCGTTTAGCATAACAAGTCATTTACCACAGATCTTTGAAAACCAGTTAAGGTTTCTAATGACTATAATATTAGGTGACGACTTCTTTTCATAAGACTAGACCTCCCCCCCTCCACATATAAAAAGGCTCATTTCCTCAAGATTCAGGGAAAGAGGGTGGGTCACCATGATGTCGAGAACAATAATTATCACAATGAACATTCTCAAACTAGTTATTCTATACGCAACTTTCAAAAGTATACAATCAAAGCATTAGTTAGTCACCATCTCAAAAATAACCATCGCCATTGCTCTCTATTATAATATATCTTAGGTAGTCCTAAGAAAAAAAAAGCCTTGACACAAGGTGAGATCTATTGTCACATAAGCTTTTGAGAATGAATACAACCTCCACTACATGAAATGTCCTTCACTTTATAAATAGGTGTTATATATTTGTCTTTCTAAAAATTTTATATTCATAAAAATAACTTAGATAATTATGATGGGTTTATAGACTAGAATAACATATAAAATATACAAGGTAACCTAGAGGTCGTGATACAAGATAGTAATGTTATTTAAAAAATTCTTCTAACAACATTGCACGATGTCATGGTTAGGAGCCCAACTCCATCATTGACTTTAACAACTTTTGTTGAATGTTAGAAAGATAATTACATGGTTCTTGGTATGAAAGTAATATATAGCATAATTGTATGGTTAATTAGAACTCCCATATAACATGTATTAAAGGTGATTCTAGTATATATTTTTTTCCAGTGATGTGTATATATCTATCTCGTAAATAAGTAAGAAGGATATTTGGAAATATTTGTTAACTTTTCCTCACAAATATATTTCCTAGCCTAGAAAGATCACTTATGTTGTCCCCCATTGGCTCACCTAATTCTATACTACAACTAGTTAGTCAAATATATTTTAGCACATACATTACTCATAGCAAATGGAGAAAGCTTCTTTGAAATTTTCCTTCTGGTTCATCATTTCAGTTCTTGCTTCTAATGAGTCTGTTTATTTCTCTTTCTTACTCTCCATCTCTTTTAGGTTTGTGTGCTATTTTCTTAGCTCATACAGTTTTCTTAAGGATTTTTTCCATTTGTTTGCTGAAAAGTAGTTTCTTTTTGGAAAGTGAATTTCAGGAAAATGAATTTCTGGAAAGTGAATTATTTTCCGATGTTTGGTAGTGTAATGGAAAATAAATTGGAAAATATTTTCACGTGTTTGGTTATGTCATGGAAAATGAGCTGGAAAATAACTTATTAATGTTTTATTTTTTTAAAATTTATTAAAATAATGAGGAACAAATCTTACAAATTAAAAAGTTGAATGAGAATGAAATTGAAAAAAAATATAGTTTCATAAATTATCTCAAATAAAATAAATAATAATCAAAATAATAGAGATCAAATCTAAAAAATAAAAAAATTGAAAGATAAAGAAATTAAAATAATAATTATTAACATTTCATAAATTATTTCAAATAAAATAAGTAACAATCAAAAGAATGAGAATTAAATTTGATAGATAAAAAATTTCAATTAAAAAACGATAAGGGAAAAGTAACTAACAATTATAAAAATGAGGATCGAAGTTAATATAAAAATTAAATTCTAAGGGATGAAATTGAAAAAAAAAATTCAAAACAAAATATATATAACAATCAAAAGTTTGAAGATCAAATTTGATATAATCAGCAAATAATATAACGTTTCTAATTTTTTCACAGCTTCCGGAAAATATTTTCCGTTCAAAATAAAAGGAAAATACTTTTCTGGAAACCAAACCAAATTTTCATTGATCGGAAAGTGTTTTCGTTGACCGGAAAATATTTTCTGTTAATAACTTTTCTAATGATAAATAAATATACAAAAATTTAAAAAATAATTTTTTAAAAACTATTTTTCGAGAAACAAATACACCCTTAATATGAATCTTAAAACTTACAAAAACAACAATAGATTTAATATATATATATATATATATATATATATATATATATATATATATATATATATATATATCTAT
>Ga0325404_1008712_pt1 | contig 10406 bp, 6 predicted proteins | sample PopdelMetagenome_18_FD_205664 | JGI IMG/M metagenome (GOLD analysis project Ga0325404, IMG submission 205664) | Populus deltoides microbial communities from Bellville, Georgia, United States - Xylem-Control-R1 | ecosystem: Host-associated > Plants > Phyllosphere > Stem > Wood/Secondary xylem...
AAGAACTAAAAAAAAATCATGAAAACTTGGGAAATAAATCTTTTTTCAAAAGCAGAAAAATAAAGTAGTTTAATTTTCAATCAATTAAATATGAAAGGATAAAATTTAGTAAATAAAAGGATGAAAAATTTGTCCGAGTTAACCGAGTTATCATGATAAACATGTAATCTGGAAAATAAAGATCGAGTTAGTCCTGATTAACCGGCCAAACACATATCCAAGGTCATAAAATCGAGATAACCTGATAGAAAAGAAATTAAAGAAAACCACAAAAGAAAATAAGCCAAGAAAAAAAGAAGGTCAACTGTCATTAACTTTTCAAACCTGTGACTTGGTTCATTAGACCAAAGTCAGGGCTAGCATGAAAATTAAAATAAAAAATAAATTAGAAGGCAACTATAAATTTTTTTATTGGAGGGTGGAATTTAAAAGAAAAATAACTCTAACAAAAGGACACAAAAATAAAAAGAATGAGGACCTAATTGAAAAAAAATAATGTACCATATATTTGGATTGAATGTTAAAATTAAAAACCTATAAAACCTTTTACAAGATAGCTAAGAAAAAAAATAAAAATCAAAATAATAAAAACCAAATTGAAAAAAATATATATGAGAAATTGGGATTGAAAGATAAAATTGAAAAAATAAAATAAAATAAAAATTTTATAAAAAAGAAAAGAATAAAAATTAAAAATCAAAAGAATAAAGAATGAAACATCAACAACAATAAGGATCAAGCTGTAGTGTTTTGGGCAGAGAAAGAAAAGAAGAAAAAAGAAGCCTCACTAGTGATAAACTGCCCCACCAACACTAGTATGCACCACACCAATAGAAAGATGATTCCAACAACATGATAGAAGGGTAGTTAGGCCGCCGAGAGGCACCTCACGTGTCGTTGAAAGTTCTTGGGTGTCTCTCATGCGCTAATAACTTTTTCATTAAAAATATTTAATTTATGTATAAAGACAAAATTTTCCTTTGTGAAACTCATAATAATTGAAAAAATAAACATACTGAAAAGACCAAAACACTCTGAACATGTTTTATTTTTTTTATTTCAAGAACAATGCTGTCATTGTATTGAGTTTTAAAAAGTGAAAAGACAAAACTATCATTGTCTATCAATTTTAAAGTTTTGACTTTGAGGGTAATTGAGTCATTTTATTATGCTTAAAAATTGTAAAAGAAACATATACCACTAGTCAATCTTTTAACATTTAATGGGCTATGCAAAAAGACCAAAAACCCCCAACACCAAGGCCATTGATTTTTTTTCTAAAAGGAAAAAAGCTAATTACACTATCATAGTGAATAGTAAAACGTGTCTATATGCATTGTAAATTCTACTTCCCTTTTATTTAATTTTATAGTCATTAAGAATGAACAATACTTAAATGTGTTATTAACGGATTCATGGAGGGCGATTTGATTTTTTTTATAGTCATTAAATATTATTTTCATGAAAAACGTTGTTGGCACGTGCAAGCCACACGTAAAAGGCGATTGCGCGCTCCTAGCGACTAATTTAGTACCCTTAGGAATCTAAAAGTGCCTTTCCACCATGTCATTTGAATCACCTTGGCATCCTCTTCTTGTTGGTAGGGCAGTTTGCCTCCAGCATGGTTTTTTTTTTTCTTTTTTTCTTTCTCCTTCCTTGAAAATTATAGTTTGGTCCTCTTTGTTATTGGTATTTCAACTTCAATCCTTATTCTTTTGCTTTCTAATTTTTATTCTTGGTTCTTTCATAAAAATTTTATTTATTTTCAATTTCATCATTTTATCCTAATTTTTCATATTTTATTTTTTTCAATTGTGTTCTCACTCTTTTGAATTTTTTTTTGTTCTTTTGGTTAGAGCTATTTTTGTTTTTAATTTCACCATCCAGTAAAAAAATTATAGTTTCCCTATAATTTATTTTTTATTTTGATTTTTATCCTTGTTTTTTTAATTACTTTTTTTTTATATCCTTTTGTGTTATTGATCTTTTTTCTCGATTTTATCCTTTAATATTTGATGGTGATTGAGCTTCATAATTTTTTCATATAATTGAAAATCTTGTATCTCAGTGATTCCCTTCAACTAGAACTTTTGTCTTACAATTAATAGGAAAACTATATTCTCATAAGTCTTCACATATGCAATTATTTTTTGGCAAAGTCCTACCATCTTAGCGATGTTTTTTTATATAGCTTAGTTGACCTAAAATCCTTAATCTCAATGATTTTCTTCAACTAGAACCTTGGTTTTATAGCTATTAGGAGAACTATATTCGCACAACTATTCTCCTTTGCAATTGTTTTAAGGTAGAGTCATGTCATTTCAATGACTTTTTTTTTTTAGCTTAGTTGATCTGAAATTATACATCTCAATGATTCCCTTCAACTAGAACCTTGGGGAATCATATGAGGGCTTGGTACGTAATGAGATAAATCATGTACCAAATCATTACTAGTTTAAACACTCAGCAATAATTAGTTGGGGTTTACATAAACTTGAACCTTGACTCAAGTCATAAAGTAAGCTGTTAGTGCCCTACAAAATCTAAAGCTTTATAGTGTGTGACCTCATGAATAATATTAATGATGCATGAAAGCCTTTCATCCACATCCAATATATTATGTATGACAAGATGTAAAAAGAATGCATGCTAATGCTCTTAAACAAAGTAAATCATTCATAGCTAAAAAATAAATAAACATCAATCTTCACAGCGCATAAATAAACAAAACAAAGCATGGTCCAAGGTTCCCTAGTGGAGTCACCATCTAATCATACCCTTCACGAGACCGCGATGTCGTAACGACCCTTCTTATATAGGTTTAAGGTCTTTTGTTGGATAAGAAGTCGTCACCTGATATTATGGTTATTAGAAACCCTAACTGGTCTTTAGATATTTTAGGTAAGGGACTAGTTGTGTAAATGGAAGGTATTAACACTTCTAGTATGCTCTACCTATTAGAAACCCTAATTGGTCTTTAGATATTTTAGGTAAGGGACTAGTTGTGTAAATGGAAGGTATTAACACTTCTAGTATGCTCTACCTAAGGTAAACTGCATTGTTTTTCTCTGTTTATGGTTGCTATGATTTGATGATGTTTTCATTTCTATTAGTGTATCCATGATGGGATTGTTAGAATGAACGAGCCTTGGTTTTCTAAGTTAATAACTTTGCATGAAAGATATCTAAAGAAAACTGGTCTATTTACAACTTATACATTACAAATGAACCAAAGACAGAAATCCAAAGACATTAAATGATTTTTTTTTCTCTTTTCTCTTTCGTATTTTGGATGTCCATGACTCTTGTATCATGGACATAAGTTGAAATATCCTCAATTATTATTGAGGCTTCTTTCGAGATAAACTTGGAATTTTTAGCTACTGCATCATTCCAAATAGTATTTCAGATAAATGTTTTTGCAATTTTTATCCTTATATTAGAATTGAATGACTTGTATTACTTACATTAATATTTTAGATATTAACCTCATACATATTTTTTATCTTTATATTAAAAGAGAGTAACAAATTTTTCTAAAAATAATTTTTAATATTTTTTGAAATATAAGCCAAAATCCTTTGAAATTTTACAAACTGGTTATAAAATTCATACAATGCTTTTTTATATTTTTAAACATGCAGAAATATTTTTTGAATTTTTTTTTAATTTTAAGACATACTCCAATATTCTTTGTTAGGATTTTTTGCCATATACAAGGAATCCTATTTTTTTTAAAAGCTACATTTTTATATTTTTTATATTTTTATATTTTTTTAAAATAATTTTTAAGAGTTTGTTTGGCAAAACCCCATTTTTTTTCTTTAAATAAAACTACCAAAATAGATCTAAGGGCATGTTGTTTGTCAAACACACTCTTAAGCCAAAGATTCCTTATAAAAACAAGTTGAAAACTAAACAAGCCCTTACCCAAATGACTGAATTTGATCTGGTTAGGTTGACCAGAAATCTTTGTTTCAACTTTAAACTAAATAAAAAACCTGAAAACAAACCAAAACCAAAACTTAAAACAAGTCAAAAATGCAAAAAAAAAAAACAAAAAACAAAAACATGAAAAGTTTTGTTAAAAACGGATCAAAACACAAAAAACTCAAGAACATGAAGAACAAATAAAGAACATCAAGAACATGCCCAACAACATAAATCAAGATCCAGACCAGATCTGAGCAAACTAAAGATATAGACATGTTAGAAATCAATCACGGAACAATAATCAAACATCAAACATCAAACATCAAACATCAATGATTATCAACCAATAATCATGATTTGATCAAACTAGATTTTAGTGCAAAAACAAAACTCTCGGATAAAAACTCAGAAAAAACAATTATCGATACTAACCCTAGAATATTGATTAACGAATTCATGTGAAGATGTTGGTGCAAAAAAGCAAAGCAAAAATGGCTAAAATCAAGTAGCCAAGGCAATGTTCATACGAAGATCATTGCCCAAAATCTGCTCAGAAATGCAGAGATGTTATTCAACCTATAACTGGCCTTTTAGGCCTCCCAACCTCTTGTTTTTTGTTCCCATAAACCACATTTTCATAGTTACACATTTTTTTAATAAAACAAACAACAAATCATATAAAACATGCATGGGGTTTTAATTTTTAAAATTATCAAACCTAAACAACAAGCATATTCAATAATTTTAGAGTTCAAAATTGATATTTTGACACTGAAAAGGACTTGGCGTAAACTCAGGAACCTAGAACATGCCATATTTGGTAGATTTCAAACCTATCTTATTTCACCAAAAACAACTTTCCAAATATTTTCTTAACATCCAACAAACATTAGCAACCAACTCACAACAAGATTAAGCAAAGAAAAACAATATTTTTTTATGCATTAATCAAAATCTAAGATCAACACAATATAACACCAAAATAAGTCCAAAATATCATTAAAACATGTAACAGAGAGCTAAAGGTGTACCTTATGGACATCACCTCCTAAGTTAGAGGAAGTTTATACCTTCAAAGCTCACTAATGGTTGCTGCCCTTTATGCTTTTGTTTTGCAAAGTTTACCTTTACCACACTCAAAGTTTAAGAAATCTTTGTGCTAAGCTCTTGAACTTTCACATTTAGTTTTCTTATCAAGATTTTCCTCCCTTATTTTTTTTCTATTTTTTCAGTGGGTATTTATAGGCTTTTACTAGGATTTTTTGATGGGTTCAATTAAGGATTGTTCATAATTGATCAATTTTTGACCTTTGATCAAAATGAGAAGGTTTTTGTGTGATTTTAACAGCTAGAAACTCTGTACTTTACTGGTTTTGCAACAAACTTGCTTTTAGAGATTCTTGGTGGTTATGCTAAACTTATAGGCCAATGAGTTATTTTTAACCTTTTGATCTTGAGAGAAATGCGACCAACCTAAGATAAGAACCCATTGAGAAGGTTTGTAGTGTGAATACATGAAAAAAAATCAGTGGTTTTGCACAATAGATATCACAGATATAACTGACTGAGTTGACCACTTTCAAAGTTTCGCTGGAGCAACTCCAATGTAAACATCATTGGAGACCACTTGAAGTTGATAGAGGAGGTGCACATCTTTTTTTTTTTTTTTATCTAACCTTGCTCAATTTAGAGGTTTGTAGCTTCACATTAATTTCTGTTAATTGCCTTTAAACTTTCAATTTTGATTCTTCCTGGCCAGTCTTTAACAATTTTCTGAGCATTCTTCATGTTCTCTCCATTGATATATATATATATATATATATATATATATATATATATATATATATATATATATAATTTTTTCAACCTTTTAACTTTTTTGTATTTTTCTTTTCCTATTTGTTTATTTTTTCTCTTTTCTATTTTATTGTATATTTAAGTGGGCTCTAAAAATAGATAACAACAACTAGCATATGTGTCAAACATTGAGAAGACCCTTCAACTAATCTAAAATATAATCTGAAGTTTTTGTTGGAGACTAGAACAACTGGTGGACTTGATAGGAATCAGGTTTATAATATTTTTTGACTACAACCTAAGATATAAGGGCAGGTTGTAGTGTCTTGAACATAAACACCCACAATCCGACTTGGTTTAGCCATTACCACCTATTCAGAAGTTGGTTCAATAACAAATTATTGTTGCATTAACTGATCTAAGAGCTGAACTAGAGGTGCAGTACGCTGAACAAAGTAGAAAGCAATGAGAGAAGATGATGGAATACTTGTTAACTTATTATGCTCCCTCTTATGAATCTCCAAAAGACTCTCCCCTTTCACCTCTACCTGTAGCTTTAACTTTTTTCTAATGTATAAAGATATTTTTAAATAATTTTACTATTAAATTAATAACATAAAATATGTTTTTCAATTTAATTTATTTGTTTAAAATTTAATATCGAATTGTTTGTTCCAAATAAGCATGCATTGAAAAATATCATTGACATACCGACAAAATCATCGATGAACATAAAAATTTTATCGGTGATTCCATTAGTCATAAATAATCATTTTTCTTTGAAGAATTGTTTTGATTTAAACTAATGGATTCACAAGTAATCTTTATGTCGGTGATTTCATTTGGGAATGCTTCAGTGATACATGATCCATTACCAATAGGTATTTTGTCATTGATTTATCGATAATATTTATTGTGAATATTCTATATAGGTTTCCATTAGTAAGTAACTACTTCAACTGAGTTACTGATGGACTTAATATCCCTAACAAAAAACTCGTCGATAACAAGTTTCCATCGAGGAATCCATTAGTGATTTATATACTGATGGAAATACATTTTAAATGCCAACAAAATATTTTATTGGTTTTGGGTTAATTAGATTTGATCAAAATAATATTTTACATAATTTTACTACAAACTCAATCTAGATTAAATCTTGAATAATTGAGTTTTTAGAATAATCTTGTAAATTACAACTATAATTAAGATATCACATAGGTGGAAAATGAAATATTAAAAAAAGCTAAAACTAGTTGGGAAATTACTGTAAATTTAGACTCATTAGCACTCTTCACGAAAACAGTATAATGACGTCTTTTCCCCTCACACCAAAAAAAATATAACTAGTTATTGAGAGCTTTATATTCTTTTAATGAGATGCATTAGTCATTTTCAAATTGATTAGAGGCAATTACGTCTCTTTCCATTTCAAAAGGATAGTGAAAAGACTGAAAAGTTTTTACAAGCAAAATTTTCAATACTAGCATCGAAGGAAATTTTGGTACTTTCAAAATGGTTTTTTGTGATTATAGTTTAAGGTGAGGGTAAATTTTGTATTTGAAAAATTACATATATAAAAAAATCAAAAGCATAATGAAGAACAAAATGCCCTTAAAAGTATAAAAAGTAAACTTGACCTCAAGGGGATTTTTCATCTAATGCCAAAGGTTTTTTTGTTATTAACATGTCAGATCAAGGACAATTTGATGCATACAGAGGTTTGTGGGAGGTGTCGATGCCATTTGGGAGGTGTATGCGACACCCTCCCAACATCCAAACAGACCCTTCTGTTATGTTATTGAAAGCGTTGTCTTGTCCTCTTTCTATTGGTGCGACATGTATATCTAGTGGTGGTAGGTTTGTCGTCAATGAGCCTTTTTTTCCTTCTTTTCTCTCTCCTCCCCTAAAAATTACAAATTGACCATCTTGGTTGTTGGTATTTCAACTTTAGTTCTTATTCTTTAAATTTTTTTTATCTTGGCTCTTTTGTAGAAGTTTTATTTGTTTTCAATTTCATCCTTCAATCCCAATTTATCAATTATTGCATTCTCCAATTTCATTCTTATTCTTTGGATTTCTAATATTTTTTTCCTTGGCCCTTTTGTAAAAAATTTATTGGTTTTTGATTAATCTTTTAATTCTAATTGATGGTATTATATTTTCTGATTTGGACCTTATTGTTTCGATTTTTTATTTTTTTTTGTCGGCCCTTTTGTCAAAGTTATTAATTCTTTTCAATTTCACCTTTCAATAAAAACATTGTTTTTGTTTTTTATGTCAATTTTCATCCTCATTCTTTTGAATTTTTTTGTCCTTTTACTAAATTTATTTTTCTTTCCAATTTTACTTTTCAATCAAATATAAAATTTATTTTTTTTTCAATTTTGATTCTCATTCTTGTAATTGCTATTTTCTTGAATCCCTTTGTACAATGAAAATTTATTTTTTTTTCAATTTCATCCTTCAATATTTGATTAATTGAGAATTGATGGTTTTTCTAGATTGGGAGCTTCGGGTCTAATGAACAGGTTCACGAGTTTGAAAAGTTAACACAATTGTTTTTTTTAAGTTTTATAATCCTTCTTATTTTTTTAACGGTTTATTCTAATTTCATAATTTGATTCACATGTTTAGTGAGATGTCTTGAGTTGATTCAACCTTAATTATCATGATTACAAGTTTGTTATGCTAACTTGCGTTAATTAAGACTGATTTTTTTATATTTTTTTACTCAATTTCAGTATATAAATATTATTTTTTATATAAAAAATAATTATAAGAAAAATAATCCAACCCAATAGCAACGCGATTCTAGTACATATACTACTTCACCATGGCCGGATAAGAAAAGTTTAGCATGAAAAAAATTTAAACCTAGTTGAAGGCACGTGGATTGTGGAGACTGGAGACCATAGTTTGAAAAAATTTAAAATGAGTAAAACAAAAACAAACAAAAAGAAAGAAGAAGAGTAAAAGGCACACCAAGTGGCAAGAAATTTCAGTTCCCAGGAACTGATAGCGGAACCTAACACGGGCAACAAAATGCACCTTGAAAACAATGCGACGTGACCTTGAATGCAAAACCATTAAACTATGAATTTACCCATTTAATTATTTTCTCCCTTTCACCAAGAAAATGGGACAGAATCAAACGAACCTACTGTATCCCTTCCCAATTTTGGCCTGCTAATTCTATTCATTTGGCATCCTATAACTCATCATGTAGAAAGACAGTGATATAATTAATTCAATGAAGCCTTGGTGCCAATTATAACTTCTTAAATGTTTGGGATCAATCAATTCCTTGAACTTTGAAGAATTAAAATTATGGAAATCTATAGTGATGTGATAGTTGGAGGAGAAGTCGAATTAATCGAGTCCAAGTCGATCGAGGAAACATCAAAACTTTAAATTAGGTATGGTATCTTTGACTGTGCATGCAATTTACTGCCCAGAAAACAGTACTGGCCGGCGGGTTCCCTCACGCTCACCTAACTTAGCTCCACGCGGCATTTATACACTCACTCATTTTCGGCATTCGAATTAAATAAAACACAGCACTACTTCTCACTATGCCAGATTTCATTCTCGCTTTCTCACCTTAATTCAATTTCAAACACTTTAACTTTGACTTGGCCTGCACCTAAGTTGATGCCACCCTCCCTCTCCTTGTCTCTCTAGCCGTCACGCATTAGTGCATGAATTTCTCTCTCTATAACGCTTGTTATGTGTTTGCGTTTGTGTATATATTAGCCCGTGCCAACACCCATCAAACCTGTTAAACTAGAGCCATCTCCTTAATCTTTTCTCTGCTTCAAACCAAACCCAAGAATCCATCTTCTTTCTTCGACAAAAGAACCCATATTTATTCTTCCAAAAAACCCAGATCACATCATCTCTCATCCTCTGTTTTATGGCTCGTTTTGGTGCTGTGGTTTTCATTTTCTTCTTCTCATTTGCTGCATTTATGTCAAATATAGAGGGTAGAAAGTTGTTGATGAGTACTAGTGCACAGGAGAGCAACAGCAACAACTGGGACAAAAGGAGAGTCAGCTCTTTTGCGAGTTTGGTTCTTAGTGCCCTCCCTAAGGGTAAAGTGCCGTCATCTTCTTCTCCTAGCAAGAAGGGTCATGCCACTCTAGATAATGAACAGATCTTTGCAAGGCATCTTGCTAGTATCGATCGGATTCTGCGGTCTGTTCCAAGTCCAGGAGTTGGCAATTAATTATCTTCACTTAATTTCTTACATTCCTGACAAGTCTTATAATTTGTTAATCATTACAGTTTTGATAATTTCGTTTTTTTAGTTCCTACCTTTTATTTTGAGGAGTCTTTTTTCTTTTTCTTTCTTTTTCTTGAAGAGTTGTTTTGAGGAGTTTAGATGCACACAGAAGTGTATTTCTCCTGCTATTGTATAGACACCAAGAAAAATATATGTGTGTGGGATTGATTTATTTGCATGCATCCCTATATATCAATTAATGAGAATTAATTTTTTCGTGCGTCATAGCATTCATTATATTGAAATCTTATTTCTTTCTTTATGGTAATGTTTTGGAATTTGGATTCATAGAAAATATATTGTTCCTCGCTGTCAATGCCATTGTAAAATTTGTTAGATATATGTCAATGTCTAAGAAATTGGACTTTTCATTCCTCCTCACTTCAGGCCA
>Ga0325404_1008717_pt1 | contig 10404 bp, 4 predicted proteins | sample PopdelMetagenome_18_FD_205664 | JGI IMG/M metagenome (GOLD analysis project Ga0325404, IMG submission 205664) | Populus deltoides microbial communities from Bellville, Georgia, United States - Xylem-Control-R1 | ecosystem: Host-associated > Plants > Phyllosphere > Stem > Wood/Secondary xylem...
ACAAAGTTTAATCTGTTCAGACAGCATGCAGTTGCAAACAAGATTAGCGATCAGTTTGATACATACTTGTGGTTAGACGTGGTGATGATTGCGCATGCATTAATTCTATTTAAGCTGACAGCTGCTTATTATTTTCTGTGGAAAATGCGGTACGTATAACCATCTAAATGATTTATAATCGTGCAAGTACCCCTAAAAGTCTCATATGTAACGACTAATTTTTGTTGGTTTGTCCATCGATAGATATTACCGATCGATATATTGTCAATAAATCTCATATTTCCAAGGATAATCAGCAGAATTATTGACAACAGATCTCTATCGATGATTATCTTGGTATAAATCAAATTAAACACTAAACAACTTTATGTGATTCTCCAATGAAAATCGACGCATTTAACCAATGAAGTTTTTATTTTTGTTGGTAATTTAGTGAATAATTTTTTTAATGCTATCACAAAACAATTTGACATTAAAAAATATCATACCAAAAATTTAACTTAAATAATACATTTAATAACTATTGAGAGTAAATATTTATATTTTTAACATTAATTTAACACTAATATTGATGACAATCATTGGTGAAACTTTTTGTTTTTACATTTCATATATAAACATTTAATTCCACCTCCACTAATTTCTTTGGATTTGAAATTCAAAATTAATAAAAGTCTCAATCCCTTTACAATAATCTTCCATACACAACCCTTGTGGTTAATCTCGATACATCCAATAATGATTATTCATTACTTAGAAAACATATATAAAATAATGATGACAACATTTCTTAATAATATAACGATTAATTCAAAATTTAACTTTGGTAATTAAAAATTAATTCACAATCTAATAATTAATAATAATTTTTTTTTACAAAAATGCAATGATCGATGCGTCAAAATATTAACAAATTAAATCCAATTAACAATATTTAATCGGTATCCAACTAATTATCTATTATTTGTTCAATTCAAACTTATTCAATCTAAATTAATACCATTTAATTGTTATCAATTCAATAAAAAAATCAATTGCCCCAAAATTAACAACATAACAATAAAACTAACAAAATATTTTTGTTACCCATTAAAGTTTACATCATTTCTTTCATTATAACACACCTAATTAAGTTTCAAAATCAATTTCGTCAAATTACAAATAAAAAAATCAAATTTTCCCAATTCACAAACAAACCCTAACATACAAGTCAAACTTTAATTTTATATGAAAAGGTTGTTGAACACTTAAATATACAAGCAAACTATACTACAAATACTTCATCTCAAATTAATACATTATCTTAAAACATATGTGGGTAGATTTACTTACTTGATATAGAAAATATTTTAAAAAAATGGTACCTAGAAAATGATGCTCACATTACAAAGTGTTGGATGGTCAAATTTATGATGATAGGGCTAGATTTATAGCAAAATGGGTGGCAGGAGTTGCTATTTTGATTTGCAGTTTAAGAAGAAGAAGGGGACTGGGGTTTTATAAAACTTTTAGATTTACCGATAAGATTTTTGACGGATTATTGCGATGGAAAATACCAAAAGTAAATTTGTTGAAAAATAATGATGTGTCATATTAATGATGAAATCACCAATATAATATTTTTTTATTATTATATTATGTTGGTGATTTTATTGGTAATTAACAACATAATATATTATGTTGGAAATGGCTTATAGAAATATTTTGTCACTATTATAATAAAAAAATTACTGTTATAAAATATTATATTAGTAATTTTGTTGTTATTTTACAATTTTATGGTAGAAGTAATCGAGGAGTATAATAATTAAATGCATATAGTCATAAATTCATGATCATCAAGTGAACATATGTAACTATACAAGTGCAGGGAAAAAAATCATATTACTTAAAATAGCTATTTTCTACTTTTAAAAATCATAAGTTACTGTTTTAACCAGCTTTAACTATAAACCATACATTTTACTTTTTTGACTATTACTTAAAATAGCATCTTAACACTACTTGGTAACAAACAACTAACGCAAAGACTAAGACAAAAAAAAATGGAATGTCTTGAACCAGATTAAGGGATTAATGTTAAATATTAAGACTGATATCTGTAAAGTATTAAAACTGATATGCACACACAATTAATTAACTCTCCCTTCTCGTTCTCTTTTCGTTACATGGTCCACACACACACACACACACACACACACATTGGTTATACACTGGTTATAGAAGTCCAGTGTAGGTATGACTTTGGATGAAGCTAAAATTCATCCTCAGGATAGGATTACATCAAATCAGAGTTGTAGTAGGTTTTAAACATCGGAAGTATAGGTAGCAGATTCTCTTGAATTTCCAGCAGTAGCATTATCCATTATACACCCCCTTCAAGATTGAACTGCCATCAAGCAGGCCAATCTTGCTACATAAATATCACGGTCTTTGTAGGGATAGCGGTTTGGTAAGCAAATCGGCTAACTAATCTTGTGTATGCACATGTCGAACTTGAAAGCGCCCTTGACTAACCAGCTCACGCACAAAATGAAGGTCAATCTGAATGTGTTTCATGCGTGTGTGATTGACAGGATTGAAGCTAAAATGTGTGGCACCAAGATTGTCGCCCAACAGCGTTGGAGTCTGCGAAAATAAGAGACCAATCTCAATGAATAGGATCTGCAGCCACTAAGTTTCAGAGGCAGCATTTGCTAGTGCACGATATTCAGCTTCTGTAAAAGAGCGAGCAATTGCTCTTTGTTTGTTTGATTTTCAAGAAATTGGTGAAACCCTGAGAAAAAATATATAGGCAGAAGTGGAGGTTCTGTCATCAAGGTTTCCAACTCAGTCAGCATTAAAGAAAGTATTAAGGGTAAGAGTACCAGCTTTGGAGATTTTAATACCAACACAGGAGCTGTTTTGTTGCAGTCCAGTGATTTTGGGATGGTTTGTACATGAATTGTGAAAGTTTGTTGACAACGAAGCAAATATCTAGACGTGTGAACAAGAGATATTGAAGGCTCCCGATAATGCTGCGAAACTAAGAGTTATTCGTGGGTGTTGTACCATCCTGTAAGTGAAGAGAATGACTTGTGGAAAGGGGAGTGGAGACGTCTTTAGCGCCTAACATATTGGCATGGGATAGAAGATCATGAATATACTTATGTTACGTTAAGAACAGACTAGCGTGAGTTTGGATCACCTCGACACCTAAAAAAAATGCAAATCACCCAAGTCTTTTAGGTGGAACCGGGTACTAAGGTGTCAAATGACACTAGTGACAAAGACTGTATTGTTGCCTGTAATGACCAAATCATCAACATAAACCAATAAATAACATTTGAGAGAGTCAGTCGAATATATAAACAGGGATAGGTCCGTCTTGGATTGAAGAAAATATAGATGAGTGATAACAGCCTTGAGAGTAGTAGACCAAGCTCAAGGAGCTTGTTTTAGACCATAAATGACTTTCTTTAGACGGCACACATGATCTGGTTTTGATGGATCTTTGAACCTAGATAGTTGAAGCATAAAAACTACTTTGGAGAGATCACCATGTAAAAAGGCATTGTGGACATCCATCTGTCGTAAACTTCAGCTATGCATAACAACAATTATCAGAACAAGCCGAATGGTTGTAGGTTTAACGACAAGACTAAATATATCTGTGTAATCCAAACTTGGTCGTTGGTTGTAACCCTTAGCAACAAGGCGAGCTTTGAACATGTCAATGGAACCATCAAGACGATGTTTTACCCAAAAAACCCATTTACACCCCCACTAGTTTTGAGGAAGCAGAACAAGGAACTAATTCCCAAGTGTCATGGCACATTAAGGTTGTAAGTTCAGAGCACATGGCTTCTCATCACTGTGGATTGGAAAGAGCTTGAGTGACACTAGATGGTTTTATGGTCTTAGGTAAGGGGTGTTTAGTCACAAGGTTAAGTTGTTTTGGTTTAAAAAAATTATTCATGGACCTGGTGATCATAGGGTAAACACGGGATGGGGATGCAACGGGAGCAGAGTTATTGAGTTTGAGGATGGTTAGTAGGGGAAGGAAAGGGCATGATAGAAGGGGAGGGATTGCACGTTGATTGTGATTGAGAATGTGATAAGAAATGAGATGAAGAGGATGAAGAAGTGGAGATATTACCTAAGGGAGAGGCAGCAATGGTAGTGTCACCTTCCTATGGAAATGATGGAGATGAGTACGAAGACACAGTGGCTGATGGTAAGCATTGGACATCAATAAAAAGAGGCGAGGAAGAGGGGGACAATGATTGCAAGGACACATTAGGTGAAATGGGAGGAATATGTTGGTTTTCATTGAATAGAACATGGTGAGAGAAAAATAGTCTGTTAGTGGTGACATCTAAGCATTTGTATGCATTTTGAGTTTGAGAATGGCCAAGAAAAACACAAGGGCAAGATTTAGGCTGAAGTTTGTTGGTGTTGTATGGATGAGTGAAAGGGTTGCAGAGACACCTAAATTTTCTTAGCTTAAGGTAATTTGGATGCTGACCAAAAAGATATTTAAAAGGAGATTAATTCTGCAAGAGAGGGGTATGATGACAATTAATAAGATAAGAGGCTATGTGAAACGCATGTGGTCAGTAGGAAAGATCAAGTTTGGCATCATGAAGTAATGTAAGACCTATTTCAACAAGATGATGATGTCAATGTTCAGTGACATCATTTTATTGTGGAGGTATGAGGGGCGGTGGTATAATGACTTATCCTATTAGTAGAGAAAATTGATCGTAAAGTAATGAATTCGCCACCATTGGCAGAATAGAGCGACTTTATCTTTGTTTGAAACCGTGTTTCAACGAATTTTTTGAAATGTGAAAAGATTATCGAGACATCAAACTTTTTGACCATTAGATAGAACCAGATGTATTTACTAAAATGATATACAAAGATGGCATAATAGCGAGAACCATCAATGCTAGTAAAAGAGGCAGGTCCCCACACATTAGTGTAAATTAAATCAAGTGGAGCCTGACTCGTGAGACTATTCTGACAAAAAGAAAGTTGATATGCTTTATTGATAGAGCAAGAATTACATAAAGAATAAAGTTTGGAAGATGAACTGGAAGGAAAAAATTCTTGACTAGATGAGCGACTATTTTATGAGAAGAATGTCCAAGACGTTTATGCCAACCATTGGTGGAAGTTCGTTCATGAGCTAAAGCAAGAAATTTAGAAGAGGATGACACCACTAGTTTCAGGAAGGCGTACACACCATTGCTACATGTTCCTCTTAGTAGAAGTACCCCTTGTGTATTTGTCCTTCACCAAAAAATAGAGAGGATGAAGTTCAACTAAAACATCATTGTGTTTTGTGAGATGATAAACTGAGATTAAATTTTTACACAGATATGGAACGCACAATGTATTAGGTAAACAAAAAATTTTCTTGGGAAATTTTAAAGATAAAGAGCCAATGTGAGAAATTTTCAAACCTAAACCATCACCTAAAATTACTTTGTTAGAGCCATCATATTTTGAGTGTGTAGTGAGATTTGCAAGATCACTCGTAATATTGTGAGAAGCTCCTAAGTCAATGAGCCAAGGTTTTTCCATGGCACTGGATGTTTGAGTGGAGTTTATCGTGGTAGCGTTGGAGTTGAATTGAGAACATGTCTTTGTGGTACGTCCCAAGTGATCATATATTTGGCATCAGGGTTGATAACGACGATTTAATCTGTTTGGCCGATTAGATCCATAAGAGGCCCAATGATTTTCTTGTGGATAAGTTGGAGAACGAGGTTATCCATGTGAGATCCATCGATTGTCATGGGTTTTAATTGGGGAGCGGGATTGTCGATTGGTTTTGTTGAAACACCTGGTGGAGTAACTACTGTATAGACTCTGCTTTGGGCGATTTGTGTAGTTTGTAGAGACTACTAGCTACTGAGTGGCAGCTTCTAGGCGACACAGGTAAGTTTCATGACCTATTGGAAGATCATATAATTCTTAAAAGGTTAGGGAATTCTCTTATGCACAAATAGGAGCAACAATCTCCCTAAAGTTGGCTCTTAATCCATGAAGGATGTGGAGCCTAAAATCATCATCCGAGAGTGGTTAATCAATAATGACAATTTCATCTTCCAACGTCTTCACAGTATGCAGATAGTTGGTGATTGTTCTGTTTCCTTGTTGAATTAAAGTAAGCTTTTCCTTTAGCTGCATGACTCTAGTTCTAGACTGTCTAGCATAAAAGGCGTGAAGTTTTTGCCAGGCTTGTTGAGATGTTTTTGCAGTAGCTATGAGAGGGGTGATCTTTGTCGATGTAAAGGCTAGGATGGCGCTGAGAATGAGTTTGTCATGTCGGACCTAATGTGTTTTATTTGGGTTTGCAAAGGAACTGAGATCAGTTGAAGGGCAGAGGATATCGTCATTTACGTAATCAATCAGCAGTGCTTCAAATTGAACACGCCACCGTGGAAAGGTGGACGGAGTTAATTTTTTGTTGATTTATGTAGTGATATTTAGAGCAATTAAAGATTTTCCAGATTCAAAGGAGGGGAATATGTTAGAACTGAGATTTTGGCTTTGATTTGAAGATAAAGACATGATAGGATTTATGTTGTTTTAGTGAGAGATTTTTGGCTTTGATACCATATTAAATATTAAAACTGATATCTATAAAGTATTAAAACTGATATGCACACACAATTAATTAACTCTTCCCTCTCGTTCTCTTTGCATTTACATGTTCCACACACACTGGTTATACAGTGGTTATAAAAGTCTTGTGTAGATAGGATTTTGGATGAAGCTAAGCTTTATCCTCAGGTTATAATTACATCAAATTAGAGTTGCAGCAGGTTTTAAACAGTAAAAATATAGGTAATAGATTCTCTTGAATTTCCATCATCCATTATAATTAATTGCCAGGGAAAAAAATGTTATTTGTTTAATTCAAGTCATTTTATGTAAATATAAAATAAAAATTAACTATTAGAATAATAAAGCATAGAATTGTATTAAATTAAATGAGCATAAAATAAATTATATGGTTTAAAGTAATTTTTTTTAACTATAGCAGGAAAGACAGTTAAAGAAAGTAGAAGGAAGACAGAAGAGGCACAAGAGCAGATTGTTCCATCCTGAATAGCACCAAACCCTTATTTATATAGAAAATTAATGATGTTAAATAACAAAAAATATTTTTTTCAAATTAAAATATTATTTTGCAATCAACCAAGATCCCAATCAGGGCAGCGTTTGAGTAATTTAAGTTGAAAGCTCACATAACATAGGCCTCCCCCACTCTAAAAGTTTTGATATTCGAGGAATTTAATTTCAAATTTTTAAATTTTAACTATATAAACCACATGAAAATCTTGTAATTTTTTAATGTGAAATTGAGAGTTTAGCTTTGAAAAAAATAAAAATTGTCAGTCAAAGATTTTTTTAAGATGAATTTCTCGTTCATGTGCAATTTGAAATTTGAACCCTTTTTCATTATAGAATGTGAACCATTTCACAATATTAATATTGTTATATATTATATATTGATCCGAAAAGGAAAGGAAATTTCTTATATTTGAGGAGCATGCATGCCCAGAACTTGATGGCATGTGTATATTGGACACCGACACCGTATTGTATCCATCCAAATCACGCTGTAATGTAGGAGTACAAGGTTCGCTTTCCCCTTCTTGTTCTTTGTTTATCAACCAAAGAAAAGTAATTATTTTAGTTTTAGTTTGTACGAGTGCTTGACTCGTGGAATTGACAACGCGGATCTTGACTCAGTTAAGATCCAAACAGTGAGGAGGGGGACCTATTCTCTTCCTCGAGGGCTATAAAAATCGTCACCAAAGTAATTATGAATTCCCAGTGCAGTCACCTCTGGGGACAATCTTGAATAGTATTCTTGTTCGTTTCTCAAGTAAGAATTAGTATTAAGGCTTGAATCTCGAGAAGAAGAATATTGTAGTGCTATTAATTGAGTCGATTCGAGAAGAAGAATATTAAAACTTTGCGGGGCGACTCAAACCGGTCCATAATTTTTCATTTCGAAGAAATCTTAGTAGTGTTCGTTTAATTAATCATCAAGGCTTGTACTCTCTAAGATGATAAACATTCAAGAATTTGCATGAATTATAGTAAAAAACTGAGCATAAGCACTAATTGGGTACATTGATGCTGATCCATGCTTGAAATCCACTTGCTAATGGAACTTTCGCCTCATATATGCATGCTTTTTCTTGTCTCCTTCTTCTTTTTACTTTTTATATCTAAAAAGAAATGTATATTGTTTTTCTTTTTTTATTTAGTGTTAGAGAATAATATAAATCATATTCTGGAACTTCATTTAAAAACTTAAGCTATTGGGTTGAATTTGTTCTTTTATATGGTATCAGAATCTTTATGATCAAATGGTCATAAGTTCGAATCTTACTTGTGCAAGTTTCAAGCCTAAAAAACTTTCACTTGAGGGGATGTGTTAGAGAATAATATAAATCATATCATGAGACCTCACTTAACAATTTAAGTTATTGGGTTGATATGGTTCTTTGACATTTAGTGCATGTTTGTTGTTATAATAGCTTCTTTTTTTAATAATTTTTTATGTATTTTTGATAATTTTTATGTGCTGATGATAAAAAATAAAAAAAATTATAAAAAAAATATTTTAATATATTTTCAATTAAAAGCTATTTTCATTAATTATATCTTTATACGTATTTAATTACTTCTATTATATCCATCATTCGTAGTAAAATCTTGGAAAGTTCTTCCGATGACAGTTAGACTCTACATTAGAGGAAATTATACATGTAATTTGGACATAAACTATAAGTTTACAAGAAGATGCAAGTAAACACACAGGAAGGAGGCTAGGAGCCATGGAGGCAACGGTGCTTTCCTTCTATTTTATTTTATTAATTTTTCTGCCCTGAGCAAGCTTGCTCTGTTTGTAATTGGGCCTATACTAAAGGTTAATGTCCCAATCGGCTTCAAGCTTTGTTATCTTAAGAATTTGACCATGTTTTATGGGCTTTCATGCTCTCAAAAAAGAGTGCATGTCTCAGAAATATCAGTGATTTGCCTCCGTGTCTTAAGAATATGTGTTTAGATAATGTTTTATAATAAATAAATGGATAAAAAAATAAATATATATATATTTAATTAAAAATAAAAATAAATTTCTTTCTAGAATATATATTTAATTAAAATATATGTATATTTTAAGGTTCTTCTCATTTAACAAGGGTTTTTGCTTGAAACGTGAGCTGCCGATACTTTGCTTGCTTGCTTGCTTGCTTGAGCATATAATAAAATGTCGGCTAACCCCACCAGCGGTCTATTTCCAGCTAAGGTGATATATAGCTGTCTCTTGGTTGGCTTGAATCCAACTACTACAAATTGATGTTGAGATTCTGATATTGTTCCCGAAGGAAGGAAAAAAAAAAAGATAATTCAAGTTTCCTAAAACAAAATCTGAAGGGATCACTACTTCACCTGATAATCTAGAACGAATATAAGAGGTAATTTTAGATTAATGTTTTCTTTTCTTTTCTTTTCCTTCTCTTGGATACAAAAATAAAACTTCAGAATGAATTTATATGGTAAAAGAACCATTTCATCAAAAAAAAAAATATTAAATTGAAATTTTAAGATATAATTTATATAATTCTATAACACACGCATTCGAGTAAAAACTTTTCGAGTTTGAAACTTATACGAGCTCTCACACTACTTTATATTTAATTTTTATTAAATAAAATAAGAGTATTAAAAATTAAATTCGTAACCACTTAGTCAATAATATTATGATACAATATCAAATAACCATGACAGCTTAATAATTTAAAATGTCAAATAAAACTTCAAGATATAATTTTATATTATTTTATAATATATCATGTGAAAATCATTAAATTTAAAACAAAGCAATATTATCTGTATTGGACATCGATTGATGTTGTTGACATAACTCTATCTTGAGCAAAAAAACTTTGGGGTTATTCTGCGATTCCGTCTAAGACAAGAATATATATATATATATATATATATATATATATATATATATATTGTAAAGTGAGTAAATAATTAGTGACTATCAAAAAAGCAATATTAGGCAGCGATAGATGGGGTCCAATAACATTGTACAGCCATGATTTTAGTGTCTTTATAGCACTTTTTAATAGATTTGTTATTGCTAGTTGATGGTGATTGAATATTGTAATAATCTAACAATTTTGAATTTTAAAATTTTTAACTAATCAATTATGTGAGTTTTTTAATATTAAATCTTTGAAATTCAAAATTCACTTTTTATAACTTTAATTACCATTAACTATAAATTGAGGATTAGCCATGCTTTTTTCTTTTCAAGATTGAAGTATTTTTTGGATTAGTTTTTCTTAATGGAAACTAAATCCCAACTTAAAAATGAGT
>Ga0325404_1008720_pt1 | contig 10403 bp, 3 predicted proteins | sample PopdelMetagenome_18_FD_205664 | JGI IMG/M metagenome (GOLD analysis project Ga0325404, IMG submission 205664) | Populus deltoides microbial communities from Bellville, Georgia, United States - Xylem-Control-R1 | ecosystem: Host-associated > Plants > Phyllosphere > Stem > Wood/Secondary xylem...
AACTAAGAAATCGGTTCCTGCAAGGGTCATGGATCCACTTGTTTCATAACTTCCTCAATTGCCATTCTGGAGAAGTTGCAACAGCATTTTGTTTATGAATCAGAAGGTAAACAAAAGGTTCGTGTTTTTGCCTGCCTCTTCTATATTTCTCTCAAAGTTATCTTACTTCGTTGTATCCTATATGATTATTTTGCCTGACAAGGGGTTTCATGACAGAAAAAGCTCAGATTTTTGCAGAAAGCTGTAGTCTCTCTCTCTCTCTCTCACTCTCTCTCTTGTATCTATCATCCACACTAACTCTCCAACATCTTTCTTTCTTATGTGATTTGGAGGCAAGGCCTTCTAAATAGAGTTGGACTAAGGGGTGACCAAACCATTGAGCAAACCTGATTCCTTTTCTAATTCGCTCTTTTATAGTTTACATTTCCTTTCCCTTTTTCTTAAGATGATAGAAGGGTAATTAAAGAGTATAAAAAAAATGAAAGCATTCCCCGCTAATGGTAAACAATATTGAGAGTTTAAGGTTGGAGAAGAGAACAATAGCTGAATAGTCTGCTCAAGAAGACCCATCATGATAACGTAGTAAAATGATTCAATTTGCCAGCGTCAGATGAAATTGTTCCAAGATACCATGCAGATAAAGAGAGAAGAATAGAATAAGTCTTCATATCAGAGATTGTTAGCTCAATTCTGATGAGAGGCAACCGGGGTCAAGCCAACCAGAGAGAAAGTATCTGCCCCCAGCAAGATTATTTAGGAAACTATCAATGAGTAGCGATTTCATTTTTTTGCTTTTCTTTTTGATAATTTCATATTGCCTTCTTGAGTAACACTAGATTATCTACTTATTACAAATTATTTGATTTTCCTTTTTCCAGGCAAGTTGATCTGGTCTCATGTAACCTTGCATTTCAAAAGACCATTTTTGCATTTGAGGGTTACAACTCTAAGTTTGTAGACCTCTCTTCGAGATACTTGTAGAATCCATGGATCTCATTGTTGAAAAACTTCACGTGAGTCCCTTGTCGGCAACCTGGGTGGAGGAAAAACTTCTTTTCTTCCTCTGATACCAGATGCATTGATTTATTGAGTCCGGACTGCTTCTTAAGATCATTCTATCAAGATCACGGCATTTATATCACGGCATTTATGATCTGTTCCTGTCCATTAATGCTTTTGGTTTATGGCAAATGCTTTTAAATGTTATGACAAAACTAGACATACCAGGTTTGCTTACAACACTGCTGACCACTGTTAGGTGTTCGATCTGTCCGCATTTGCTTCTGATATCGTTGGTCACTTTCAATCACAAGAATTATTTATTATTATTGTAGATAATCTGGCTAATTAAGGAATGGCCTAGTCGCCAGACTAAAATTCAGGGTGCTTGTTCTGCCATTGAAAGAAGCTTGTTTCATCGCTAAATTCCCCTTCACAACCGAAATTCTTGCTCATGCTCGAACTTTGGTCCTAGACGTTCCCAAATGCACATAGCTATTTAATGCAAGCCGGCTTCAACCTAAAGAGTCACTTGGAGAATGGCTTAAAGTCTTCACTGATGAGATACTAAAAAATAAGTAGTTTAGGATCAAAGTTTACATGGCAGATAAGCTGTTAATCTTTTAATTTTAATAATTTGATTTATTTTTTTTAGTTAAGGTAATTAATAGTTTATACTTAATGCCTAATAAGTCAAGGTGGTTAGTAGTTATTACCTTCAAGAGGATTTTTTTAATGGATATGAGGAGCTTAAGTATCTGTTTAGAAAGAGAAATAACAATTATATTTAAAATTTAAAAATACATATGTTAAAAATATTAATAATGACAAGATTGAGAACCTAAATCTTAAAGGATTCATAGGGTATTTATAATTATGAGTCTTATCCTTTATCTTTTAGTGGAGATAAAAAGATGAATTACATTAATGTAATGGAAGAATAATAAAGCATTGAGAGATTTTTATACACTTAAAAGTAAAGAAAGTTAAATATAAAATATAACTGAATTTAAGAGAGTTGAGTTCTTTTCTTCTCTGAGCTCAAGGAAGCTGGACAATCTCCCATGGCCATGCTAAAGACGACCGAGTTCTTCCCTTGGCCATAAGAAAGCCTGAAAGTTTTTTAGTGTTTTTTAAGACCAATAAATTTGGATTTATAACCCCCTTAACAAGAAAAACTCAAAAAATATATAAGATATATTTATCAATTATGTGTTATAAAATAAAAATTATCTTTACATAACCAAAAAAAAACCTTCGAGTACGAAATAAAGATTGCCAAAGGCTCTACTTGTCAGCCATACATAAAAATAACAATATTTTTTTAAAAAATAATTTTAAATTCCTCTTTTATAGTTTTGCGTAAAGTTTTCGTTCATCTTAAATCTGCTTTGCTTTGATATGTGCTTTCTCAGATCCAGGAAGAGGATGCGTGAGAGAGAGAGCTTTTGCAGGTGTAGGATAACAGTTGCCATGCCCACCAAGAAATTGTTAAATTTATTCTGATGATCGGGCTATGAGCCATTCTCAGATTAGTTTGCAGCTGCAACATATATGGCCCACTGGGCAGTTCAAAAGATTTATCCAAGGGTAGCTGGGCTCACAAACTGTGGATTGTGATTTTTTTTATATTTAAAAATATGTAATTAATGACAATTCCCTACCTTCCAAGGAGGTTTTACAAAATCTTTAAATAAACTAGAAAATTTGTCTTTAAAAAAAGAAATTAGAATTTAAAAGCATAAAGAAAATTAACACAAAATCTTAAATAGAACACTAAATCCAGAAAACTCAAGGAAAATAATAAAATTAGTCTTTCTTGAACCTAATGTTAGGAGATCTAAGGGTTCAATAACCGAAAAAATAGATTTTAATATTTAATTAGATTTAAGATTGCTTTGACGGTCAGATATTTTGTTATGAGTTTTTTTTAATTATTATTCTAATATTCTGGTGTGATAGATATTTCCTTGAATTTAAATTTATAACACTACTAATCTATAAAAATATATATTAGACGATATTCAAATTCAAATAATCTGGACGTAGCATATTCCCATTTACTTGTGGGGAATTTTCGTTAAAATGCCCCTGGACCTTCCGTTTCTACAAGTTCTATTGCTTCAAACCTCTTCCTAGAAGTCCTGCATTAGTTGATTTGTTTGGCAGTGTGGTTGCGGGTACTTTTCAAATAATTTTTTGTGTTAAAATACATGCCAATGATATTTTTTCATTTTTTAAAAATTATTTTTAATATCAGCACATCAAAACGATCCAAAACGTACAAACCATATTAAATTTTAACAAAAACAAATTCTAATTTTTTAGGAACGCAGCCGCAGCCACGTTCCCAAACATGCTCTTAGAAAAGTCAATTTCTCATGTGGTGCGTTGTCGGTAGTTTATTTTCAGTCACGCACAGCCCTGATACCCTTTTTTTAATGTGGTAGTTATTACCTTTTATTTTAAAATATATTAAAATAATTTTTTTTATTTTTTTTAAATTATTTTATCACATCAAAGAGATCTGACCAAAAAATCAATTAAAATGATTAAAGAATTTTTTTAAAAATATTTAGTTTGTTTCGGTTTCAAAAACTAAAACTAAATTAACTTGACCAAACGGGTCCAAAGGGGTGCTATAAATAAATAAATAAAAATTGTATCCTGACCCTAGCAATCAGCAAACCAGCCGCCCGCACCATCCCAGCCTAACAAACTCCCTGTCTCTAACTCGAAGCTGCTCCTCCAAGCTCTCTGCTTCTCTCAATCTCTCACCTAAGCGTCCAAAAAATATGTAACCCTAAATCATTCTTATTGAACCCACACTTGAGCTTATATTGTCGCTTCTCCGCAGCAGTAGCGGTAGCGCCCCCACCCAGGACGTTTTCTTCTCGTTGTTGCTTTGGTAAGATCCAAAGACTCCAATGGCAATATCGGCTTCAATGTTGTTTCTTCTTAAGAAAGACTTTTAATGGGAATAAATTTCTTTATTCGTCAAGTTTGTAATGCTTTGCAAATTTAAATTTTATTAACCAGTTGTTGTGTGTTGTGAAATTTCTTCTACCATTAATGGAGATTTGGAGTTCTGTTAAAGAAAAATTAGACCATATATATATTAGAATAAGTATTTTACAACCAAAATCCAAAAAAAAAAAAAACTTGTATTTTTATTAATCACCCTAATATAATATCCATGCATGAATCTAATCTAATTAAAAGATAGAGATAGTAAAAAAAAAAAAAAAACCCTAAAATTGATTAAATATATAGGAGTATCTTTCTTGATCATCGTTCAAGCCTTCTCTTACATCTCTGTCTTTATGTTTGACAAAATAGAAGATCCTGATATTTTACGACTGAAGTTGTTGTTTTTAATTTTTTAATATATATCTTCTAAACTACCCTTATTTAATTAATAAATGGGCCTTAATTGCAAATACAAAAACAATTATTTTTTTCTTTTTTGGCTTTCAGAAAACTAGAACGCCCAAACAATTATGTGTACCCAAGCTGGTCGATCGCGTGGTAGACAAAAGAAAAGGCCCAAATATATATATATATATATAATTAAACGACAAGCAATAAGATTTCATAACGACAAACCTGATCTGTCCTAATAATTCATGAGCTCATACAATATGGTTTTCAGACACACAATCTGGTCTTCATCAGAGGGTACTTAATTAGCACTGTCCAAAGTGTGAAATCAAAATATATAGCTGTAGTGCTCAGAGTCACAGAAGTAATCCATCCATCATCCAGGCTCCAAAAATAGAAAGAAATGTGTATCTCTTGCTAGCAGTTTATTTGTTAATAAAATTAATATCTTCCTTCTTAATTATATGTATAATGAACCTCAGCAATGAAGGCCAAAGCAAGGGGAACTTGTATAATCACTCCATTTTTTTAAATTATTAATATGGAATTAAATGCTAATATAAGCTGTAAATAACTATTCCTCCAAGATTTTAATTACAATGATTGGCATTCTTCTTTCCATGCTATTTTTAAAACCCCAACATCAAGCGAGAAATAATATTTTGTTCTTAATTTGCCAAGCTTGACACAATATAAAATGACATGTATCATCCAACAACATTAATATATAATTAGACAGACAGGCAAGCAGACGTAAAGCGGGAGAGAACAATTATTTATGATCCTATTCAAAGAAATTCAATTGCTTTAAAAAAAAATTATGAAGAAGAAACCGAGTAATGTACCCCACCACTTCTCTAGATAGTAAATTAATATTACAATTTAAAAAAAAAAAAAACAACGCACACAGAAATATATGATCCAAACTTACAAGGAAATTAAGGATACATATTCATAAAGAATAACAAATGTTTTTTTTTTTCATTTACTGCATGTAACCTTTTTTCACAAAGACGGGATTTAATTACTTCTTGATGACGAGTCACGGCTTTGGTGGCTCTGCTTCCTCCACCTTGGCAGGTGTTTCAGCCACAGCTGTAGGTGGTTCAGTCTTCTCTGAAGCCTCCGCTACTACTGCCTCTTCTTTCTTCTCTTCCTCAACTACTATCTCCTTCTCTGTGCTAGTAGTTGCTTCCTCGGTTTTTGTTTCGGGTGCTGGTGCTGGTGCCTCGACTGCCTTTTCCTCTACCGGAATAAAGGTTGAGACTTTTTCAAAGACGAAGAAAATAGGACCCGAAACATAGGCTGGTCCATATTTTGAAGATGCTTCAGATACTAGTTTTGATCCTGGAAACTCTGTGCATGCAAAAATACAGCAAAGTAAATAGAGGTGGTAAAAAAATTAACGCTTATTAAATCTTTAAAGAAGCCAAGGGAGGAAGAGAGGGTAGATTTTCTATATATATACCGATTTTAACAAGCTCATCAAGGAACTTTTGAACTGAAGTAGATTGCTTCTTTAATCCTGCTTCTTTGGGGTCCTTAACTAAGGTCTGTTTCAGGTTAATTATATATTTACAAGATCATGTTAGTATTTTGTTTCATGTATATATATATAAATATACAGGTAGCTAGATTTATTTGTGCGTGTGTGATTGACTGACCTTGATTTCAGCTGATGAAGCTTCATAGATTTCTATCACTTTAGGTTCAAGTTCAGTCTTCTTCTCTTCAAACTCCTTACTGATTTCTTCCTATTAATTAAAGCAAGAAAGATATTGCAAGTTCATTATAAAACAGATACACAGCAGTACATCTACATGCTTCAATTAACATAGTAAATATTTTGTAAGCTTCTTTCTTGCTAGTTATAATATTCTTGTCGAAAAAAGAAGAAATTCAAGAGTTTAAATTCAAGTTAGAAAGAGGACCTTCGATTCATCAAAGGTCTTGCAAGCTTCAGCTCCAGCTGCCTTCTTGGCACTGTCCTTCTCAAAAACCTTCTTGATCTTTGGAAGAACCTTTGATTTCCAATACCCCATTTCTCTCTTGTCTCAACTCAACAGATTAATCCAAACAACAAAATCTATCCAACAAAAAAATATGTGTGTGAATAATAAGCTAAAGAAGCAAAGTTGATGAAGTAGCCCAACGAGTCTGTGTGTATATTTTCTCACTTACTTTCGAACTGTGTGTAATGCCTCCGGGTTAAAGGAACATGATGCTAAAGAGCATGGCATCATATAGATACACTTGTAACAAAACAACCCCTTGTTTTCCAACTAAATTACCATAAATACCAGCTTAGTCATTCCCACCCGCCAACCTCACCATGCCAATGACCCTCTCTGACCCTCTGCTTCCCTACCAAAGGACAGTCCATGCAGGGCTATGAATGTCCACAAATCTGGGTAGATATGATTGAAAGAAAGGGTGGTTTTGTAAATAAACAAGTGAAGGGAAGGATAAAATAAGGTGGAGATGCCAGTTGGCAATCAACCTCAACGAAAGGTGGCAAATATGAGAAGTGGGTCCTCACTCAAATGTTGATGTTGACGTGTAACAAAATATGTCTCTTTCTTTGGCTTCTCACGTGGCTCCGCTGGTACTACTACTTTCACGCCGTCAATGACTGCCCCCGCTCCTCTTCCTCCTCCTCAAGCAAACAAATTAAAACCTCTTGATTCGACAGCTCTAGTCCATGGTCATGATATTCCAACATTCATCTCCAATTTGCATTTTTATGAATCTTTTAATTTTTTTTATTGATTGATTGCGTTTGTACCATTTTTCTATGGTGATTTATGGGATTGAATCAATCAAATTCGGTAATTTAATCGTTAATTGATTGTTTATACTTATTCCTGTATGATATGTGTGTGTGTGTATAAAATGTGTAATGTTTCATATTTTATCTTTTATATGCATTTTTCTAAAATAAGTTTCGAGTTTTTCTTAAATTTGATAGCCTTATTTAAATAAATTTTGTAATCTCATTTTCTTTTCTATTAAGAGATTTTAACCCAGAATTTATTGAAGAAAAGAAATATAAATATCAATATTAGAGTTCCAAATCATTTTACTCGATCAACTTGATCATATATAGTTTAATTGAGGATTTTACCTTCAAATAAATTGTAGCCTCTTCCTACACATTAAATGATTATATTCCATTATAAATATTAACTCGTGGTGTTTTTGAGTTGCCGAGTCATTGTAAAATAATTAGATCGATGGGATGCTCGAACATACAAATTAAGGGGATGACAAACATACTTATATGCGTAATAAATGGGGTTCTGAAAATCTAAAATTCAATATATATATATAATTCAAGAGAAATGAGGTGGAAAAGAAGAAGAAGAAGAAGAAGAAACATATATAGCTAGCTCGCAGTCGCATGCACATGGGGTGCTTGATTACAATTTCTGCGTCGGCAAAAACAAGGAGTGGAAGACAAGAAAAAGGATTAGTTAATGGTGGGGTTGATGCTAATGAAAGTTTTTATCTATTATTTGATACCTTGAGACATTATGAAATATTGGATTTAGTACGTCATGCGTTGTTAATTAGCAGGAGGCTACAGCTAGATTACTTGACAAATATTATGTTGCAAACGCAGGTTGTTGGTATGTTTGTTTATGCTTAGGGTAATAATATAACAAAGATTGAACTGTCCTTCATTTGTAGATATCTGTCAACAGCTCTAAACTTTGATATATATATATATATATATATATATATATATATATATATATATATATATATATATATCGTGGTGTTAAGCAACAGATGCACCTCATTGATCAGTCATTTAGGCAGTCTTAGACACCATGGATTGAATATAATTAGATTATGTCTATTTTTAACTATGGTTTTGTAGACTAACAAAAACTTTGACAAGAATAATTATCAATTATGCTTAATTTGTTCAACTTAATTCTATCCACGATTCTGCTCTTGTCATCAAAGATTTATATTCTAATTTTTTTTTAAAAAAAAAGTTTGAAAGATTCCGGCCTACAGAAAAGGAAAAGGAGAGAGTGAGATTCTACAGGTAATAATATTCAAGAGATTTGAATGAGCAATACTTTTGTAGTGTTTGTTTAGGAGGTTGTATTTGGGTTTTGCTTAAAATATGAATGCAACATATTTGGTAATAAAAAAAATATAGTTTATTGTTTATAGGTTCCACAAAATTTTGCATTTGAAACGTAGGGGGAAGGAAAGCAAGGAGTTGCTTCCTGCACGGATGACTCAACGTTTTAGGTGAATGGTGGAGAATGGCTCCACTGTTCCGGTCGGATCGGATCCGGTCCAAAGCTTAAAATACATTAAACCGAGTCTGACCCAGTAAAATAAAAATATATATTTTTTTATTTTTTTATTTTGTTTTATTAAAAAAACTAGTGTTTAACATTATTCAATGACACTATATAAATTAGACGAAGAGCGATTGAACACGTAATAGAATTTGATCGCAATCTCAAATTGTAGATAGTTTAATGTAACAATAAGAAATATTTTATATAAAATATTATTTATTTCATGATGTAATAGCAATAGTTAAATCTACAATGTTTAAATTCAAAACCATTAATATTAATATATATTTTTTAAAATTATTTTATAATCTTAATTTCAACCATAGTTTTAATCAAATATACATAAATATCAAATTAATTTAAAAAAAAAATGTTTTTTATAAAATAACTTTTTTTAAACTATACCCATTAAAATTATTACAATACCAAATAGACTAGCTTTGGCTTCAATTTCACAAGCTATTGTTCTCCCAAGAACAAGAAAAGAGGATATTTCACAGGTTAATCCGCAGGTAAGATGGGGTTTTGACTTCCCATGTGTCATTCCCCTTTCAGAACCATCAACATTAGATGTCATTCCCCTTCCATGCTACAGTATTTTTGAAAGTTACACCAGGGCTTCTCACTCAATGCATTAGATGATATTAATTTTACGTCATAGGAACAAGGACATTCCCCTTTCAGAACCATCAACATTTTAATTTATGGGCTCCCAGTCACTTGGTATATATTTTGGTCATAGGAAACTAGGTATTCAGAGCAAAAAAAAAAAAGAAGAAAAAGAAATCAAGTATAATTTGATTTATGATCTTGATGACACATGCCTCTCGAATGTATATATTTCCTTGATCAAGCTCTTTCGGTTCCTATATATATATATATACATACATATACATATATATATATATATATATATATATTATTAACATGGGTGTTCAGACCAGTTTACGTGTACCTCGACTAATTCCACAGATTCTTAAGCTAATGACCATGTAAGCCTCTAATAATCATCATATTAACAACCACAGGACTCAAACTTGAGATTATAGGGAAAATAAATTTTTTAATCTTTAACTCTTATTAATTAGATGACTAATACATTATTTTAAAATATCCAACTGTTATTTTCGTGTAATATAAAATAGTTAAAAAAATAATATTTGTCAAATCATGTGAGGGGACCTGATCCAAAAAAATATATAATTGATAAAGACATGCTTCCAATGAGGCACAAATTCAAACGTTAATTTTATATCCTTTAACATTTCTATTTCAGTTTGGTCCTCCTATCATTTTCTGATGACACAAATAGTAAAAAGAAAAAAAAATTCCTATAACATTTGTTAGTACTGGCGTGATTTAAGAAAAAGAAAAATTAATCCCCAAAAACTTACAACCCATATCTCAATAAAATTTTTTATTGATTTGGTCCCTCAAGGTTTTAGAATATTTAATGAAGTCCTTAATTCATATATATCGCTAGTGGGTTGTGTTCAAGAGTACTGTGTATTTAATTTCTTCAGTGAAGAAGTAGCTAGTTTATCTGGAATTTGTTTTTAACCAATAACAAATATAATAATTTGAGATGGAAGGACTCAATTGAGAATATCTAAACCTTTAGAGTCTTAATTGACAAAAAAAAATTATGAATTAATTGAGAGTCACTGTAATAATGTATTTGAAGTTTGCCCTTTCATT
>Ga0325404_1008721_pt1 | contig 10402 bp, 3 predicted proteins | sample PopdelMetagenome_18_FD_205664 | JGI IMG/M metagenome (GOLD analysis project Ga0325404, IMG submission 205664) | Populus deltoides microbial communities from Bellville, Georgia, United States - Xylem-Control-R1 | ecosystem: Host-associated > Plants > Phyllosphere > Stem > Wood/Secondary xylem...
AGTAATTGATATTCGATCAAAACAATGACACTGTTTTTTACTTTTTCAGCAAATGAAATGGAGAAAATCAGTCTCTAGATTTCATTGAGTAGTTTCTTAGGATTTTTGGTGCACTGCGCAGTTTCATAAAATTTTAATTTTTTTTGATGTAATAATATAAAAAATAAATTTTAAAAAATAAATATATATATATTTTTAATGCATTCTCAAATAAAAAACTTTTTAAAAAACCATCATTACCATTGCCTTAAGAAAAAAATCAATCATTATTTTTCATTGAAAGCTGTGTTTTACAACCGATTTATTTTTATATTTCAAAAATGTTTTGTAAAAAAATAAAATTTTTATTTTTCTTATTTCAAATTAATTTTTTTATATTTTCGGATTATTTTTAATGTACTGACTTAAAAATAAATTTTAAAAAATAAAAAGAATTATTTTAATATATTATTAAATAAAATATTTTTTGAAAACCAACAATATAAAGTATTGATATATTTATTATCTTTCCAATATTTTTCTACCAGGTTTGCAGTCTCAACTCTCAATGGACAGTTCCTGTCATGGGTAGGTGTGGACGGGCATGAACCATGACGCTAATAAGTGCTATCTTTCTATTAACTTGTCTTTTGCCAAGCTGACGTGGGTGACATCTACTGGCTAAGCATCTCTGCATCTCCCTCCTTCCACCAATGGCACCCTTACACATTGTATAATCGTACCCGTTCAAGCTCTGAGTGGGGTTTCCTGGCCCATCTCTGGTGCATGAACCTGTTAAATTTGGACCTAAAACGTGTGCAAGATCATGAGTCACTCACTGCCAATGTGGTCATTTCGTGATTTGGAATAAATACAAAAGGCTGTGGTGGTTATTATAATAAAGACTCATTACGTTGCCTTATAAGAAATAAATTAATTGGCATGGATATTTTACTGTTTCATTTCTTTTAATAACCATAGTTTTTTTTTTTCAGTTAAGTCCTTTGACAGTTATCTATCTTGGTTGAGAATTGGCTTTATAATCCCTCAATCTATAATAAAATTTTAATTGAATCCCAATTTTCAATCCAGGGCAAGCTCTATTTTTTTAATTTTGTCTCTATTTTTGTAATGACTCTTAATTTAATCTAAAGTTTTATCTAACCTGAGGCTAATGAAAGGTACATCACGAGGAATAAAAAAAAATTAAAAAAAAAGACAACTAGCAAACTAGGTTAGTGTATTATGGTCATGCTCGTTAATCAGGTTGTTTTTCTTCCATGTTGTTTTGAGAATTTTTTATATTTCAAGTTTGTTTTTACTTTGATCATTATTTTTTTCTTATCATTTCATATTACATTGATCAGGGATTAAACTTGATAATTTGTGATGCAAGAGCTTCTTAGAAGAAAAAATATTTTTCTTAGTTAATTTTATTATTTTCTATTTTTGTTTTCTTGCTTTTTCAGTTTTTTCTTTCTTATTTTAAGAGAATAGTTTCCTATTTTAGTTTTTTCTGTTCAATATTATTAGGGTTTTCTAGTTTTTTTTTTCTATATAAAGAGATGTTATAGAATTTTGAAAAGTGAAGACATAAATGAATAAATTATGTATTTTAAGAGTCTCCTTATATTTATAGTGTTCTTGGTCTTTGAAAGTTTTAACTTATAACAAACATCATAATCATTAGCTCTTGTTTGCATCAATTTGTTTTATATTTCTTTCTAAGGAGTTATCATGGACTAAAAAAAACATCTTGACATTTTGGTTAGTTCTTGATTTTACAAAAATAAATTTAAATTTATTGTTTGTGATAAATTAAAAATAAGTTAAAACTAGAATTGGTGATGAGGCAAAAATACAGGCTTTTTTTACATTGTTCTTTAATCAATTTTTTAAAAGAATTTTCCCTTCAGATGTTTTTCATTTCAATTTCTTTCTTAATCCTTCTACTTTGATAATTTTATGTGTTTGAAACAATACTTTACTTAATTCATATTTCATTCCTCGACCTTGAGAGAGGTTAAAGAATTATTGAAAAATAGTAAAGGAAAGAAAAGGCAATTAGTAGGAAATTACAAAAATTTGGTGTCAATGTATTCCTGTTGATGAAAGGAGCATCATTGAGATGTTTTTGAGCTTTTATATTACAATAATAATTAAAAAAAAAATAGATTAGAGTTGATAAATTTTTGTTTTTTTACATATTTAAGGTGTTTTTAGTCGAGAACAAATCTATTAAGATTCTAAAATTGTTTATTAGATGTTTTTAAATTAAAATAGGTTTAAAAAATAGATTCTTGGATTCAAAATATCTTAGATTGATTTTCCAACCACATCTCTAGTAGCTGGGATTTGGACAATCAAACGGAGTGTCGTCTACTACTCTACCATAGTAAACAACTTAGCTTTTTTTTTTTTTTTGTTAGGTCAGCTATGCAAGCCCTATCCATGTTGCTTTGATGCTTGGCCCCTTTGTTTTTGTGTTGTGACCTTAAAAGTGATTGGAATTAATAGGACTAGACTGGAGCTGCTAAACATTTTATTTAAAATCTAGGTTAAATGAAGAGTTGGGTTGAAAGTTTTTTATACCAAGTTTATTTGACAATGTCAAAATATTTTGTATGATCTAAATATTATATTTTTATGCTCAATTTTTATTTTTATTTTGACCTAAGCCACAAAATATCCTAGACAAAAACACACAAGTGTTCTGAAAATTTAACACACTAACTTATTTAATATACGTATGTATGGCGCACAGAGTACTTTACAAGGAAAAGGTTAAATTCGAAAAAGCAAAGCCATTAATCAATCACCGACTAGCTGAATATATAATATTACGATATTAGCGTCAGTTAATATAAAATAAAAAAAATGTACTTATCAGCAGCAATATTGCGCCAACGCCTCCACTGGCTAGCGAATTTCGTGCAAGCTTAATTAGACTGGAATTTCTTATTCGAAATCAGGGGTTTGATGAGTTCTTTTTTCCCCTTTTCTTTTTTCTTTTCTTTTATTTATTTATTTATTTTATTATGAAAAATGTCCTTTATTATCCATGCGAAATCTTTGATTAATTTTAAAATATCTATATTTTTTTTAATGACCATGCATGATTTTATGTTAAAATGAAGGATGTGAATTCTGTTCTAGTAAGTGTTTCGTTTTTTCAATTAGAACGAAATATTTCAGTTTTGGAATGTTTCGACGTGCCGTTTCAGAGTTGTACTGTTCATATATATATATATATATATATTCTACAAACATAATTCAAATTTAAGATAAATTAATTATAAATTATGCAATACAAACACAATACCAAACAAATATAATTTCAAAATTTAAAATATTCCTAAATAGTCAAGATTAAATAGGTTTTTAACTTAAAGTAATTCAACTTAAACAAAATATCAAAATATTATAAAAATAAATATTTTACATACAAATATTTTAAATATAAAGTTAAGTCAATGTTATCAATGCTAATGGAATCTAAAACATCTATTGTTTTGCTCAAATTCTTACAAAGTATAAATATGAAAAAAACAACATGAATATAAACCATATATATTAGTAATAAATCTAATTTTAAAAAATCAATATCATTGTTAATGAAAATAGTAATAATAATTTTCAATATTATTATCAATATCATTGTTATTGAAAATAATAATGAAAAAGAGTTTTTTATAATTGGGTGGTTTAATTAATTAAATTGAACAAGGTTCATTTTGATTCAATGGTTTTTCAAGAGCGGAACGGAATATGTGGAATGAAACCGGAACGTTCTGGACAAAATTTAACCAAAAAATCCGGAACAGACCGAGATTTAAAATGAGATAATTTTTTTTTTATTTTATTCTATTTTTTAAACTGATATAAAATATTTTAATCATTTCAAATAAAACTGAACAGAATTAATAACCTACAATCAAATAGCTTATCTGAATTCTTTTGATCAAATTAAAAGTCATGATTGAAACAATGCACCCACTCTCTTGCTTTATCACTCTCTTGCTTTATCGTTGACGGATTGGTGGGATGTGCTTCACTGCCTTAGATGGAAAATTGTGTCATTTTAAAAATATAATTGTTTGTTACTTTTTAAACTACTTTTTATTTATAAATATATTAAAATAATATTTTTTATTTTTAATATTAGGACATCAAAATGATCTAAAAACACTAAAAAAAATTAATTTTAAATAAAAAAATTAAAATTAATTTTTTTTTAAAATGTAAAAACAATGAAGAATTAGTTATACTATGAAATCTCAGCTTGCCCATATATATATATGTGTGTGTGTGTGTGTGGTGCCCTCTATTGTATAGATACATAAATAAATAACAAAAGGAGGGAGAGGGCAGACGTGGGGATATGTTTTTTTTTTTGTTTATTTATTTATTTTTTGTTTTTTCTTTGGGAGGGGGGCGGAAAGAAATTGATTAGTGCATAATTCTATTCTAACTCAAATTTACAGCTATGAAATAAATAAATAAATAAATAATTCGAGGCCCTGATCCTCTCACTCATGTCATGTGCGCACCTAAACTTGTAGAGGCATATATCAGTTAATTATAATAATCCTATGGGATATTGTCCCTTTTTCTTTGTGAATAATACACAAGAATATTGATTAATATTATAACAAGGAGATAATGGAAAGATAATTCGAGACAAGCTAGCCCCATGATCCATTCAAACCTTGACGAATTAGCATGAGTCTAAGAACAAATCAATAAAAGGAAAAGCTGACCTCTTTGCCATTCAAGTTCTCTTTGCCTAAAACAACAACAACATTAGAGATCGATCGATCTCACCAACAAATTAATCTCTATCATCAATGATCTGCCCGCCCAGTGTCACCCCATACTTGTCGAACAACAATAATTTGCTCCTGTTTTACTACCTAACATCCCCCCCCCCTCCAATAACAATATCAATAGTGTATTCAAGATCGTGATATAGTGGAGAAAAAGACTTGTTTTTTTTTTTTTATTCAAGTTCGATCTTTTTTGTACATGCCTGTCATCCTCACGGTATTTTACATGCCTACTGGACTTACAGGATGTTCAGTGAACCCGGAGATTAGTTGTGGTGCGCGTAAACTGACTCGGATATCCTGGGTTATTAAAAAAAAAACAGTGGTTATACCTAGCAATGGTCTCAACCGTTTAAAGCGTGTTTGTTAGTGTATTAGTAATTATTTTTAAATTATTTTTTATTTGAAAATATATTAAAATAAAACTCCTTTAAAATTAAAAAATCATTAATTATTGTAATTTTTTTTTTGTAAGTCATGTGCGAGCCACATGTGAAAATCCATTACCGTGAATATAAAGTTTAACATAAAAACATATTGGAGTTTTGTTTATATATATATATAATTTATTTTTTTTAAATGTACTTTTAAGTATTTATCTCTTAAATATTAGCTTTCAAGCTCTATTTTCTTGTTTAAGCGTAACTTTGAGTTTTTATCTCAAGATAATATATAAATTTTTGATAAATAGGATAAAAGCCGCATTATCAAAGACTCTTGAAGTGACTCATCATTCTATCAAATGGATGGCAATGGTTGTGTGGTGACACAGCCACAGGAAAACACTGCACACTTGCAATAGCAATCTCATTGGCTGCCGCTGTTCTTTTTGGGTTTTAAAAATAATTCTAAAAAAGTTTATTTTTTTTATTTTTAAATTATTTTAATATGTTTTATCAAAAATAATTTTTAAAAAATAAAAAAAAATATTATTTTGATATTTTTTTGAGTAAAAAGTATTTTGAAAAGTAACAACAATCACATTTCTAAACTAGGAGCGATCATTTTCGATTCGGTTCGGTTTTTATCAAAAAAAGTAATCAAACTGATTTATTTTTTTAAAAACCGAAACCGGTTCAAACCAACCGATTTCGGTTCAGTTCGGTTTTTAGATCAAAAACCGGTTCAAACAGGTTTGGCTCGGTTTTTTTCTGTTTGGATTCGGTTTGATTTTTTCGGTTTTAGACTTATAAAACAGAAACCAAACCGAACCAGCTAGTTTTTTAAAAATTTTAATCGATTTAATCAAATTTTTTTTAACGGTTCAGTTTTTTCAGTTATTTTTTTTAATTTTTTTAATTTTCTTAGTTTTTTTATCACCCCTATCCTAAACTTTAAAGGGAGGGAGGGAGGGCATTTTTGGACATTTCACGCGTACTCATTGGTTGTTGCTGAGATTAGGTTTTTCTACCCTCTTAAAGACGCCTTCTGGTTTCTTTATAGTCAATTAATAAGATCACAGATGGCTTCCTACGGTGCATTGTATTGCTCCAATCATGCACCCTATCATCTCAGATGTACACGTGGCGTGATGAAGATCGTATGGACTTTTTGAAACTAATACAACCAAGTCTCGATTTTATTTTAAAGAAAGGTTTATTTATTTTTAAGATTCATGTCATCTAGGCATCAATAAATCTTTGTGATGAATTATAAAATAAAAAAATAATAGAATTTTTTATGTTTAAATGAAAGCAATGCATTTTTTTTTAATTTTTTCTATTGATTCACAAGTGAAATAGGATTGAGTGAAATGAATGATTTAATTGATTAATTTTTTTTCTTAATAAAAATAGATATTTAACACATTTATATTCCATAATTAATTATCTTCGCATGTGTAATTTGATCATTTTCGGGTTAATAAAAAAATCAACTCAATTTCTAAAGATTAACCAACAAATCTTTAATGAAAGGTGAAAACTAGGATCATAAAAAAAATAAAGGATATAAAATATGTAAAGACAAAAAAAAGAGAGAGAAAAAAAGAAGAAGTTATTAAACAATGAAAACGAGGTTTTTGTTTTTAATTTTTTTTTTTGTCTTTCAGTGTGAGTTCTTACACGCAACAATTTAACCTTAAAGCAGACTTTAAAAAGGAAGAAGCGAAGAAGACCGGTCGATCATGGACCAGCACCAGGTGTGAGTTTTGCTTGGGACCCACCTATGCTCTGAATAATACCTTTTGCATACTTTTTTTTTTTTTTGTCTACTCTACCCAAATTAAATTAATATTAGATAGAAGACCCGCGGCTATGACGCGTCCAAATATTATTTTTTTCTACCACGGTGAAAAGACCATGTCAATTCATGGAGAATGATTTAGAGTGTCTGGCAATGTGGTTGTAGTTGTTTTTCAAATAATTTTTTGTGTTAAAATACATGCTAATGATGTTTTTTTATTTTTTAAAAATCATTTTTGACATCAGCATATCAAAATAATTTGAAAACACTAAAAACATATTAATTTAAAGTTAATAAAAAAATAAAAAAATTTCAAATTTTATCAAAAGTACTTTTGAAACGCAAAAACAAACAGAGCTTTAGTTATTTTATTATGTTTTAAAAATATAAAAAAATAAGTTCCTTCTTAACTGCCAATGAACATTATAAAAAGATTATATTATTTTTAATAGTTAATTCATTGATTTTTTTTAGAAGAATAAATATACATCTATCATGATTTACTGAAGTTTTCCTTTTTAAATCTTAATTTTAATATAAGATGTTTTCTTGTTAACAGTGGCGTGAAGCCAGCTCTAAATTGAGAAAATTACTTGTAACGGTCCAACATTTTCACAATAAAGGTCGAATGAGAGCAACCTCAGAATTACGTGGCAAGCCCAAAACCTTATGTGTAATGAGAGGGAAGGAACGAAAAAGAAAAGAAAGGTTTTTTCTTCTTCCAAGAAATCATTGCATCAAGATCATCGGGTTAAGCCATGATTTTTTAGGCATTGGATGGATGCCGAACGATTATGTGTTGTCTTCATTGCTTTCTTACTGGAAGAACCTTCAAATTACAAAATAAATAAATAAATGAGCTAATCTTTTATTGTGGTTGTAGACACCAAAAAAAATTATGGATTGGAATAATAGAAATATAATTTTATCCTTGCTGAAAAAATTGATTAAGTAATTAGGGGTAAAAATGTTTTTTTCATGGAATATATTTTTCATCGCAAAATTAATGAGGGACAAAATGATCTGAACATTTCCTTTTGTTACAGTGTAATAACTATTTTGCTTTTAAAAACAAAAAAAAATAATAATAATCTTTGGGTGAGGGTTCCTGTTTTTTTTTTTAAAATAAATAGTTGAATTACGGTCATGCCCTTAAAGGGGCTTCTCCGTCTTTTTCTTTTTTAAAAAACAATAAAATTACAAAACTAGCTTTGAAACTTGAAAAAACAAAAGCTATTTACGACGAGGGTGTTTTGATCTTTTTAGACTAATTTTGCTGTTATTTTTAGATTTTTTCATGGTCAACTTAATAATTTTTAAGTTTTCAAATATTATTAAAACAAAGTTGTTGACATGCGTGTCATGGCCTCCGCGCCATTCAAGTGGCGCGCGAGAGATCGTGTGGTGGCCAAAATCCTGCTTCGATCGTAGTGCTGGTAACAACACATCATCCACTTTCTAACAGTGTGGTGAGTGCTTATAGAGAAGGTCACAGAGGTTTTTTTCTTTTCTCTTTTCTCTCTCACTTCATAGAAAGATGCGCTTGAACTTCTAAAAAAAATTGTGCTCTTAGGTTTGTAATCTTATCGATTATGATTCTTTTTCTTTTAATTACTGTTTATTTGGCTTTTGATGCTTTTTGAAATTTGGATTTTTTTAAATTTCAACCTTAGGTATTTTTTCAATTTGATTTTTTTTTTCTGATTTGGTCTCTCTACTTTTAATTGCTCCATTTTTATACTATATACTTTTCTTGATTATTATTTTTTGCAATTTCATCCCTTTTAATTTTATTGTATTTGTTTTCTTAATTCATTTTTTGTCCTTGTTCTTTTGATTTCTATGTTCTTATCCTTTTCTTGATTTGTCTTTTTTTTTTTCAAAATTTCAATAACTTTTCTTTATCATTTTCTTAGTTTTTTTTTTCTATTTAGCCCCTAATTATTTTCTTTCATTTTTTATACCATGTTTGGTCTATATTGTTTGAGTTTTACATTGTTTTACGGTTGAATATTTTACTTTGTTATTTTTTCGTAGTTACCTTTCAACAAAGCAATTTTTTATTGAAAATTATTTTTTTTTTCAAATTCATCATTTGAAATTTAGTTATTAAGCCCTTAACTTCTTTTTTTTTGTGCTTTTTTTTTTGTTGAGTTATCACGATCTTATATCTCAGGTAATAGGTGGGTCAAGTTAACCATGATCGCTTCAAATTGTTTTTCCTCAAATTTTTTTTATGAAATTGATTTTTTTTAACAATTTCATACTTTGATGTTAAATTATTGGCTCTTGAGCTATGTGATTTTTTACTTTTCTTTCCGTGAGGTTTATTTCGAGAGCAGGCTGGTCAAGCAAACCTGGGTCAGCTTGCATTTCATTCACTATATTTTTTTTATTTAACTTGTACATTTTTTATTAGGCCCGTCCTTTAGAGATCTAATTTTTTTTTATCTCAATCTCACATCGCATGTAGAGGGTTAGTCGAGTTAACCCGGATTGACTTACATTTTTTTCCCTTGATTTTTCTATGACCTTTTTTCTTTTAGTTTCATTCTTTTACATTGAATTATTTGTCTTTAAGCTTTGTCATTTTTTTTTTACTTTTCTTACTGTTTGGTTATTCCGAGAGCGGGTTGGTAGAATTAACCCGAATTGACTCATGGGTTTTTTGATTTTTTTTATTGAACTTTGGTTTTTTTACTATGTCATCCTTTTGAAATTATTATTTTTTTTTTATTTTGATCTCATATCATAGGTTGTTGGTTCATCAAGTTAACTCGAGTTGACTCGATTTTTCTTCTTCGGCGTTGTATTTTTTTTTAAGTTTTGTTTTTCATCCTTGACTTTAGGTTATTTGGTCTTGAACTTTACAATTTTTTTTACGGGTTCTTTCGGTCTCATATCCTAAGTCACGTTTTGGTTAATTTAACTCGGGTTGTCTTAGATTATCGTCGCATGAATATTTTTTATTTTGCGTATGAATATTTTTTATTTTGCGTTGAAAAAGTTTGGTTTGACCTACCGTGTGGTGCACACTACCTATCTAGTCTAATTGTTGTGCTGCCTCAAGTCATGAAGATTTTCATAGTTCATTATTGGGGAGTGAAATTGAATAGGGTTCACTCCCTAGCTAACTTAATTTCAAACTCAACAAAATTTATCAAATTCATGGGATATCTATATGCCCAAACACTATTATGTCCTCTTATTTTTTTATTTTAAATTTGTAATAGAAACAATACTAGTTTACACGTCGCGCTGTACCGTAGGTCTAATATATATATATATATATATATATATATATTACTTAACAGAAAATATCCAGGTCATATAAAAATATTTGGGATTGTTATTAAATTCGGCTCAGCGAGTTAACCTTGAAACCTCCTTATCCAACTTTTTATTTAGCCTGA
>Ga0325404_1008722_pt1 | contig 10400 bp, 2 predicted proteins | sample PopdelMetagenome_18_FD_205664 | JGI IMG/M metagenome (GOLD analysis project Ga0325404, IMG submission 205664) | Populus deltoides microbial communities from Bellville, Georgia, United States - Xylem-Control-R1 | ecosystem: Host-associated > Plants > Phyllosphere > Stem > Wood/Secondary xylem...
AGAAGAAGAAGAAGAAGAAGAAGAAGAAGAAGAGAGCCAGCCTATCTGTTATGATTTTAAGATTTTGGTGTTTTAATTTGGGTTTTTTTTTTTACCAACAGGATGGAAATGATACATAATGCTGTAGTTATAGGATCCACTATATATGCAATGTTATGTATAAAACTAGATGTATCTTATACTTTGAGTATAATGAGTGTTTACCAATATAATCTAGATGGGGTTCACTATAGATAGTTAAAAATATTATTAAGTACTTAAGAAAAACTAAAAATGTCTTTATGATTTATGAAGGAGATGAATAAGAAGTTTATGGTTATTTAGATGCCAATTTTTAATTAGATATTTATGATAAAAAAATCTCAGTTATGATATGTTTTTATTCTAAATGGGGGTGTTGTAAGTTATAAGAGTTTCAAATAAGAGATCATGAAAAATTATATAGCTGAAGCTGAATGCATCTTTGGGGTTTAAGGCGACAAAAATATGTTGTTTGGATAAAAAAGTTTATTTGAACTACATGTGGTTCCTTGTATTGTTGATCCAATATCCTTGTACCGTGATAATAATGGAGTCATTACACAAGCAAAGAAACCAATGTCTCATCGATGATCTAAACATGTACTTAGACAATTCCATTTGATTAAAGAAATCGTATAAATAAAAGATGTAAAGATAAAGTGAGTACCCACTAAAAAGAATCTTCTAGATCCTGTGACTAAGGCACTACTTTGAAAAAAGCATGATCACTATATGGAGTGATATGATATTAGATACACGAGTGATTGATTTTAGTGCAAGTGGAAGGTTATTAGTGTATATGCCCTATAACTAATTAGTTGGTTACACATGACACTAACTTTGTACATGCAAAATATATTTATTATTAATAAAGATATTCTTTATTGTTAATGAATATATGCTTGATTAATGAGTTTAGAGTAAAAATAAAGTCTTTAGATAAAAAAATACTTTGCAAAGAAAATTATAAAGTTGTTATAATTACGAGATTTCTATTGCTTCAAAACATTATTCCTAAATGTTCGTGTTCAATGCTCTATTAAGACTGGACATTAATTATAGTCATTGAAACTAATACATATTATATTTTTTTCCTTTATGAAAGAAAGTTGCTGTTCTAAAAAATTAAAGTATAACTGATACCTAGAACTAATATATATGTGCTTGTTAGATGACCATATTAAACCGATCCATATAAAGATTCTATATGGAGAGATCACTTGCGCTATGAAAAGGCTCACATGACAATTGTGTAAGTGATTTTTAGGCTTGAGATCAATCAGTTATCTTATATAGAGAATGTAATGGTTTAATCTTAACTATATATTGTCCTAATCAAGGATAAGAAACGGGCAAATATTGGGTATGATATGAACTATATAAAAGTATCTGAGTGATCAAAAGAGAATTCATCACCCTATGTGAATTAAAAAAAAATGTTTCACTATTCTCGAGTAGTATTGATGGCAAAATCCTTATACGAGGTGGAATGAGATTTGAAAAAAAAATTAAATTTTATTTAAAAAATCAATGACAATGATGTTGAGAACAAATATGATTTGATAGAGCAAACACACTCCATGCCATAATGTCTACATCATAACATTCTTGAAGAAATGACAATAATTATATTGAGAAACTAGTAACTGAAAAATTAAGTTAAATCATATATGACTTTCATAATTTTTTAGAGCTCATGACATTTTGCTAGATAGAGCGTTTGATTTTCAAACATAAATTAATTAATTATTAAATGAATAATAAATTAATTCATTTTATTTATGTAATCTGATTTTGATCAAGTTTTTGATTTATATTTGGACTAACATTTAGGAATCTAATGGGTTGCACATATTAAGAATCATTTGTCATTAAATTTAGACGATTAATTAAATGTGTCTTGGTTGTAAAAAATTTAGAAATTGAGTACTATAATTAATTAATATATGTATTACAATTCTAGAGTTAGAAAAATCAAGTAGGGAGTTGATTGAATAAATTTTTAAAACTATCATGATATAATATATGTAATATTATTTAAAGAGTGAATTGATATTTTACCATTTATAGGGTTATCAGTTTTCCTATAAATAGAATATTATACCTCATATATTTGTGTGAAAAAAATTTATGTTAAAGAATATACGGTACAGAGAAACAAGATAGCGATCACTCTCTTCTAAAAGAGTTTTAGGAGATTTATCACTAATAGTTCATGTGAATTAGTTTTAGAGATCAAATATTTGGATGACTTGTGATTTACAGTAACCTAATCTTGAAGAAGTTGATAAAACCTTAGAAGTAAAATCTAATTTTTAGGTAATTTTTAAATAAACTCTAAACAACCCTTAATTATTTGATTAGATTCATAGGACTCTTCAAAGATTTTTAAGATTTATCATTGATTATCTAAAAGTTGAAGATATTATAAAAACCTTCTTTTATATTTAAAATACCCTTATTATTAAAAAAGGAACAATTACAAAAATATTAAGGATATTTAGAATATAATAATGGATTTTGTAGACAGACATCGGGTATAATTAACATAATCGACGTGTTGATTTTTTAACAAACAAATGTTAAGTCTGTTAGTAACTCTTAAAAAATAATTATTTGATTGATCACCAAACGTGGTCGTTTGACTGCTCGAAACCACTGACTAGCTAGGGTTTTAATTGATGCTGCCCACGCCCAAAACAGGCCCATCTCCCTACTTCAGTTTCTTTCGCCCGTTGCTGCTGTGAGCGTGCAGATTTGGGATTGCTCTAGAGGGAATAGAAAATGGGTGCGTAAGCGTTTATTTATTTATTTATTTTCTTCAGTTCAAATTTTATACTTGGTTAAAAATAGTTTTGTATGGATTGACTGGTTCGTAGGGATTTCTCGTGATTCTATGCACAAGAGACGTGCTACTGGAGGCAAAAAGAAAGCTTGGAGGAAAAAGAGAAAGTGAGCAACTTTTTTATTTTCTGTTTTAATGTGCTTTGCTGGTTACTATTTTAATTTCTTTGTTGAGAGCAGCAGCATGTTTGATGTATGCATTTCCACTTGTTATTAAACACATAGAGTTCCAGCAATGAATACGATAGGCACTGAATAAATTGCTCTTGGAAGACTGATATTTATGATATCAAATTGCTGAAAGATGCTAGTTTGCAGTATAGGGCTCTTGCGAATTTCTTACATCGTGATGCTTTGACCTTTTCAGTTACTTTGATCAACTTTAGTTTAGGAGAGTCATTGCTATTACCTTGATTGATTAAATGTCAGTGGGGATTTTTTAAGGGAGGAGAGGGGCAGGGAAGAAAATAGTCTTTAGTTCTTTGGATTTCTAACTAGGTGAATGGAAGTTAAATTTTTTTCTTTATTTGCTTAGAGGATGGGAATGAGATGTTTTGTTATTAGATTATATTTATGTCCTTGGATAGAGTTTCATAAATAAATAACAAGGATATAACATAAATTTAGACCAACATCTTTTAAGTATTCCTTCCCCTCCATTACTTCCAATTCCCCAATTTGGAGGAGACATTTTAATAGAAAGGAAAGGAATGGAGTTTGAAAAAACTTCCTTCCCTCCTATTAAAATGTTTACCCAAATAAATTAACTTATTAGTTCCCCTCAACTGATCTCCTTCCTAAACAAACTGTATTGAGAAAAAAAAAATTAAGAAGTTTGAAGTCAGTGTTGTCAAAGGTGGAAAGTGCTAAAAGGCACCGAGACTGTAAAATGCCCGAGGCACTAGGCGCTCGCCTAAATGAACCATGGCAACATGCTATAAAAAAAAAATGTATATAATTATATTATAATATATCAATCTAAAATATGTATCTTCTCAATTAAGATTAGATCATTGGAAAATAAAAAAATATAAAATACCATAATAGAGTCATATAAAGTTATATTTTTCATCCCTAAAACAAAATGAGACAATTTAAAGTAGTATCAATGTTGTCAAAGGTGAAAAGTGCTAAAAGGCGCCAAGCCTGTAAAATGCTTGAGGTGCTTGGCGCTTGGCGCTTGCCTAGGCAACGCTTCATTGAATATCATCACCCAAGGCCTCGCCTGTAGCGCTTAAGCGAGCGCCTAACCGCCTTTTGACAACATTGTTCGAAGTAAGTCCCCATCTGTCTTTTTATTATCATTGTTGGAAGTTACATGGTTCACATAGTGTCTTTTATGTTATTGTCATATGGTTTTTAGTAGGAGATGAGCGCTTAAATTCCTCGATCAGAGATTTTGGAAAAAGAACTCACAAATGTTTAGAGAATAAAGAAATCAATGAATGATTTGGTAATCTTGGTGCTTTTTCACACAAAGTTATGTCTTTTTATATGTTTTGATGAATGAAAAGGACCCCCTTAGGCAAGCCAAAGCATAGCCCCAACAAGACCATTTAAAGACCTTGACAAAGTGAAGCTGGGGAGGTCTTGTGGTCTAAAGTAGGTCCACTAACAATAAGTCTGAACAACGTGGCTGTTTGAAGCCATGTTTTAGTGTTCAGATTTCCCACTCTTAAGACTGACCATGCCAACTACCTTTTATAAACGCCTCTCAAAGAGAACAATAGTATCATCTTGTGTCCTTTTTCTCCCTAAACAATAGTATCGTCTTGCATTTTTGTCCCCCAAACGATCTTGTCACTTTTAAATTCTAGCTCTATTTCTTTAACTACAATCTCAATTTTCAAAATGCTTAGTTTTCTTGAAAATCTAGCCAGGCAAGTGTTTCTTCTAACATTTCTAGCGAAACCCAGATTGGTACCTCAACTTAAGAAAAATTCTTAATATAGTCCTTTCATCCAGTTTCTAGATACTTTTCGACACTTGGCCTGACATGTGCTAGACACATGTCTCCACCATATTAAGAAATAATCTAGAGTAGATGGACCAACTAAATAAAAAATGGGCAGAGAGGCCGTGATAAAAAAGGTCAAGAGCGCAGATCAAATACATGATTAATACTTATAAATTCGATGGTTAAAGTAGTGAACACCATTGATTTGAACACCAATGGTTTTTTTTTTTTTTTTTGTGATATGCCTGAATCATTGCTCAAAATTTGTGTTACAATCTGCTTATTTGGATACCAACAAATTTGATTTTTTATTCCTATGATTGGTGGCAACTTGACTGAGCTCTTAGAACTATCTTTATATAGAAATCAATCATTTGACATGATTCTCGAGTTTATTGCAAATTGTCAAAAATTGCAATTCTCTTTTCGATTACATGTTGAGGGGTTCTTTCTACTTTGCCTAAGAGTCTAACCTATATTGGAAGCCTTTTTGATTGATTTGCCAATCATGATAGTCTTGAGGGGTTGCATTCCTTTAGGTTTTGACAATTGTAAGAATTTATAAACTTTAGATTTGTCATTCAATAGCTTTAGTTTTTTTTTTTTTTTTAAATTTAGAGCCTGTTCGGCCTCTTGTTTTTCTAGATTTTACTGCTTTGATTTAAATCAGAGCAATTAAAAGTACCAAAAAAGTCTTTGGTAAAGATTTTAAAAATTAGTTGTATAACTTTTGAGATTGAGGTGATTTTTATAAAAGCAAGTTAAATGCATTTTAGCTTTCACTTCAACAAGCATGGGAAGTGATGTTTTTTGAGATGGAAGGATGCTTATTTTATTTAAAAGACAAAAATAACCTTAAATATTTTAGAATTACAAACATGTGCGCGCTCGCGCGTGTAATGTAGTTTACCCTAACACACTAGATTTCTAAATTAAATTATTTGGTAGCTCTATTTACTTAAAAAAAAATCATGTAATGTTTTTATTCTTGTTTCTTTTTTTTGCCTTTTTTTTTACTTATGTTTATGAAATTTGTGTGGTGTTGAAAGAAAGAATTCATTTCAAAAACAATTTTATTTTAATTTCTTGAAGAAAATGTGTAATTTAAATTATTTCCTTGATAGTAATTTTAATCCAAACAGCAACATAGTAGATTACCAAACAACTAAGTGATTTTTCTCATAGAACAACATAGCAGTTCATTACCAAATAGTTTAATCTCACAACACAACATAACAAAGCACTCACAGCACATCACAACAACCATAGTAGGGGCCAAAGAGGCTCTTAGACATTGTGGTAGCTTCAGAACCTTGGCCATTATCCTTGTTAACTTAGTACCATACCATCATCCTTTGCCCAAATAAAATTTCTTCTTACCTGGATCTCTTGAGAATAAGTTGTCTAGGAGGGTTCCTCTTGAACCCCCTTGACTTGACAACCTTAGATTTATAGACAAATCAACTTGAGGGAGAAATTCCGAGTGAATTGGGAGGCTAGGTCAGTTAGAGGGCCTCAATTTGTTTAATAATTAATAATTTCCTTTGAGATCAATTAATTTAGATTTTATACAGTACTTCTCTTGATAGGTTCCTTTAAAAAATTGAGCTTTAAGCTGGATAAGTTACAATATGTTTATAGTACAATTCTTGTGTCCATGGTTTGTGTACCATACTAGTGTGTCAATGGCCTTTTGCCTACACCATGTTTGAAAGCGGTCATGCGATTAGTCTCTTATTTCTAAATGTGGAAGGACTGTATCTGTGAAGATTAGTCTCTTATTTCTAAACGTGGAAGGATTGTATCTGTAAAAAGTACAGATGCTTGGGAGGCTATTTCAGTTAGAGGGCCTCAAATTGTTTAATAATTAATAATTTCCTTTGAGATCAATTAGTTTAGATTTTATATGGTGCTCTTCTTGATGGGTTCCTTTACAATTCTTGTGTCCACGGTTTATGTACCCTTCTAGTTTGCCAATGGCTGTTTCCCTACATGTGTGAAAGCGGTCATACTGGCATGCAATCGGTCTTTTAATTCAAATTGTGGAAGGATTGTATCTGTAAAAAGTACAAATAGCATCATATATATGTTGGTCGTTCTATACTGGGCAAACTATGCTTTTCCCTTATAGATTTGTCAATGTTTCACCTCTACGCTCATAGTTTAAAATTTCTGAATGCTACACCTATAGTCTGAAGAAAGTTCTAATTTTCCCCTTTAATGCTAAATAACTAACAAAGAAACTTTTTTTCATTTTTTTCTTTTTTCGCACTCAATTTCCCTCTCAAATCCCCGATATGTTATAATATCTCACAAAAACACAAAAAACAAAAAATTCTCAAACCAAATTCAAAAGGTAAGATATTTAATGGTTAAGGGCAACATTGGAACTTTCCAAAACTAGAAGGGTAACATTCGGAAATTTTAAAGTATGAGTAGAAGTGAAACATTAATGAATCTGCAGGGGCAAGAAGCCAACAATGTTTACCTTTTTATATTTTATCACGTGTACTTAACTAGAGATCTTGATTCATGTCTTCTTCTGTTTGAAGGTATGAGCTCGGAAGGCAACCTGCAAGCACTAAATTGTCAAGCAACAAGACAGTCAGGAGGATTAGGGTTCGAGGAGGAAATGTAAAGTGGCGTGCTCTGAGGCTTGATACTGGAAACTACTCATGGGGCAGTGAGGCTGTGACCCGAAAGACCAGAATTCTTGATGTGGTGTACAATGCATCTAACAATGAACTGGTTCGTACTCAGACTTTAGTGAAGAGTGCCATTGTTCAGGTTGATGCTGCGCCTTTCAAGCAGTGGTATCTCCAGCACTATGGTATTGACATTGGCCGGAAGAAGAAAACCACAGCTGTAAAGAAGGAAGGAGAGGTATGAGCTTGAAATAGTTTTTCCTTCCAGGCACATCATTTCCTTTTTTTAGGCTGCTTTTGAATCTCGATTTTATATGGGTATATAAAGATTTATATATTTTCCATAGTGTTGCCAATGCCTTGTGATACTAGTAGATTTTATGTTCCTCAATCTTCTTTCAGCCAGAAAATGCCAATTTAATTCATTGTTGTTATTGGTTGTTGATGCTTGTGGAATACTTGTCTCATTGTGTAGCATCAGTAAACTTGATGGGTTTTTACTTATTTTGTCAATTCTGAAGCACTATAGAAGGAATTGTGAGCACTTGTCATTTTCATAGACAAATATATAAAAAAATGTTCATTTTTAGACTTGAGTCTTAATGGTCAGCCTTTTTTGGAGATTTGGATGACTGAGGAAAAAATGAACACCTCTGAAAAATTATATGCGATATATATGCCTTTTGAGTTCTGACTGTACAAGTGCCATTCATCTTAGTGGTATTATGCTTTGGTAATGGCTTGTAAATGAACCATAAATTCTTTCTTTGTTTATAGGAAGGTGAAGCTGTTACTGAGGAGGTCAAGAAGAGCAACCATGTACTGAGAAAGTTGGAAAAGAGACAACAGATTCGCAAGCTTGACCCACATATTGAAGAGCAATTTGGCAGTGGCCGTTTATTAGCTAGTATTTCATCACGTCCTGGTCAGTGTGGCCGTGCTGATGGGTATGTAACCCGTCTCCTGCATCTATTTCTTGTAGTTGTTAAATACGGCTAGAGGAAGATAATAGAAGTTGACGTTTTCAGTTCCTTGGAAGTGTTCTTTTCCTCTAAAAATCTCTTACATGAATTTTTTTTTTTTTTGGTGGCAGGTATATCTTGGAGGGCAAAGAGTTGGAGTTCTACTTGAAGAAGATACAGAGGAAGAAGGGCAAGGGAGCTGGTGCATAAAATTTTGTTTCCCAAACTTGTAATTTCCGAGTAGGCTTCTTCAACCTTCACCTTATATTTTCCCTTCTTTTGGATGTTGAACTGATGGTGAGATGAGAAATTGAACTTTGAAAACCTATAAAATTGTTGAGCTGTCCATTAGAATCATAGTTTGGTCCCTGTCCAGTAATACTCGTGTTTTGGTTTTGACTCAATGAATTACTAATGGTTCTTGTCCAGTAATGCTCATGTCGTGTTTTGATTTTGACTCAATGAATTACTAAAATTATTTACGGTTTAGGCGTCGGTCCCGTTAATAATTTGAGTTCTCTTCCTAGCCGTTGCTATGTTGCCTGTCTTGGAAAATTTATTATTGTTCATGTCACTATGAATTTACTAAACGCTAAATTGTTTGAAAATAAATAAAATAATAAAGAGAGTAAGGTTCGATTAGTATGGAAAAATTGACATGATCTCTATCAACAAAAAACAAAGGTATTTGTGTGTGTGTGTGTGTGTGTTAGATCCAGGAGAAGAAAATTGAGCAATTTCTATTTTCTTCTAACAATATTGATATATAAGATACTATCAAGAAAAAAAAAAAGAAAAAAATATTATGAATCAATTAATTTACTTTTTACAAACACCACCCAAGAAAAAAGTGTTATGTAATTTTTTGAAATATTTAAAATATCATAAGAATATAATCCATAAAAATTATGATTATTAAGCTCCTTTTTTCTGTTTGATTCAATGGTGATGCTGTTGAGTTCTTACGCTTTCATGTTTACAATTTAGTTCATCCTATCACTACAAGTATGAACCCAAGTCGAAATAGGAGTTGTAAAAGAAAATACTTATTAAACCGATCACAAGAATACTAGTAACAATATCTATTATCCGAAGAGAAATCTTTCCAAAGAGAAATCCTTCCATTAGTAGTGGTCATTTATCTCACTTTCCTCAATATTTAATCAAGTTGTGAACAATCATAGATAATTATATGATGATATCCTTCCAATGAGATAAGTGAATTTATGCTCTTATTTACTATTTTAATACTCTTTTCTTTTAATTTTTTTAATTATATATTAATTAAATAGATAATTAGAAGATAAAACAATTAGTACAAAAATGAGTAATAACCCCTATTAGAGACTAGTACGATTCAATTCAATGTTTTATTCGTTTGAGTTTGATTGTATCATAGCTCTATAATTAATTCATATTAGGTTTATTATTGGATGAACTGCATTGCTGATATTAACTCTAAAAAAGAAACGGTAGGTACAACTAGTTTGTGAACAACAAGCCATTGCACTGTAAAAATTGGATAGGTTCGATCTATAGTTCTTGGGCCTTCCTAACACGATCAAAAGATTGATGTCTTCTCCCAAGTGCAGGAGTGTTGAAGTAATAAATAACCCGGCAAGACCGGGGTCGAATCACAGGGAGGTTAACTATATAAATTATAAATAGTAACAACAACAACAACAACAACAACAACAACAAGAAGAAGTTAAAGAGAGCTTTGAGATGTGATATTGATGTAAGGATTAAACAAGAATAAAATAATTGTCAAGGTTAGAGGATCCACTAATGGTTTTTTAAACAAGTATAATATAAACTCTTTTTATTACTCAACTGAAAACCACACACAAAGGAGGTTCCAATCGGATTATAAATTGTTAACATGATTACATTAGTTATCTTATTCGAATAATGCTAATACTTGTAAATGTTGTCAGGCATTCATGATTATAACTTATGTTAATAACAAAT
>Ga0325404_1008723_pt1 | contig 10400 bp, 9 predicted proteins | sample PopdelMetagenome_18_FD_205664 | JGI IMG/M metagenome (GOLD analysis project Ga0325404, IMG submission 205664) | Populus deltoides microbial communities from Bellville, Georgia, United States - Xylem-Control-R1 | ecosystem: Host-associated > Plants > Phyllosphere > Stem > Wood/Secondary xylem...
GCTGGTTACAGTTTCCAAAAACCTCACTTTCTTTGTCATTAACTCACACTCGCACCAAGAATTAAAAGAAAAAAAGAAATAGAAACATTGCCTCATCCTTTCTTTTGCTATTGGAATTTTTGGCTAGCTTATAAGTAAAAAGGGGGAGGAGCTATTTTCTGTATAATTATAAAACTGTCAATGTTTTGGTTTTTAACATCAGTAGTTTCCGTAAAGCCCTTAATAACGAAATCTTCTCTACACATCTTTACTTTTATTTCATCCAGAATTAATATCCATTTAGGGCATTTACCCCTAATCACAATAAAATCCCTCATAATTTTTACTTTTTTTTTTTGTAAAAATCACTTAGTATGGATTTTATATCCACGGTTAATATTATTCACGGATAGATTTATATTTTTATTTATTCAGTGTTCCATTATATTTTTCTCTAAAGATTTTTGCTCAATTCATGAATTTTCTAAAAATAATATATTATTCGGTTGAAATTTATTCAATTTATTGTGAAGTCCACCATGCCATGTTATTAATTTCATATCGAGGGTTTATAAGTTTGATCATCCACGATTGAAGTTATAGTCTTTTTGAAATTACTTAGCCTAGATATTCTAAATTAACTCATTAAATATATATTTAAACTTTTTTTTATTATTATTAATCTTGTAATTGGCCCAACTAAAACTCCTAATAGATTATTTGGTGTAATTTGTATAGCATCATAATTGTCTATATTATGCACTTTTTTTTTTTTTGCAAATACATAAACACTGCTGCTTAAGTTTCTAAAGTGGCTTTTCTTAATTAGCCATTGTTGATACAGGAAAAACCCCATCTCCTCTATGGGAAGGTCTTTCTTATAATGAAGTCAATACAAGTCAACTAGCTTCGTAGGTAAGTTTAAAATAAAGTAAGTAACAACTTCATAGCTAAGTTTGAAATAAAGCAACAAAGCAGGAGATTCTCAAATTTAGATAGAAAGGCTATTTATAATATATTCATTCATTTTCTCAATTACTTTGATCAATGATATGCATGTGGTACGAGTATCTGTATCATCTGATTTCTCATTTCCTCACGTACAATACCAGCAGACCACGCCGCACCACCTTTGTTCTCTTCACATTCCTTGCAACTCCCGGTTTTAATTTTGACAAACTCCCTCTTCCCACCCTCCCTCTCAAATAAAAATCAGTCCAGTAATCAAATTCGCCATTTTTAAGGTTTCGAAAGGTAAAATCTCTCTCTCCCTCTCTAGTTTTTCTACAATCACTTTAACCTGATTCGGTTTTTTCTTCCAAGGTTAACTATTTTCTGTTTTGGTGATTACATCTCTTTTAATGATTTTTTTCTGAAATTATTCTCGCCTTTTTGTGTGGTTTTCGTAGGGTTCTTAAGGCAATCGTGCTGTTTTGTTTTAATTTATGCACTGTTTTACACTAAATATCGATTTTTATTAAGTTTAATATCCTCTGTTTTTCATTTTCTCTACTGGCTGTGCTCTTTATTGGTGTTTAACTTCAAAATACGATCTTGGTTTTCATTTTTCTTACGTGTGTGTTTCGGTTTTGAAAAAAATTCAATTTTTGTTTTATTTTATGAGATTCCGTCTGTGCATGGGTTCTCTCTGTTTCTTTCTTGTTTTCGATGCTCTGTTTCTCTTTCTTTCATTTTCAATTACGCTTTAAAGATTCTTTTTCTTCAATCTTTTTTCTTACAATGTGAAGTTTTCTTCTTCTTGTTTTTTTTTAATTGTTGTATCATGTGAAAGTGTGATATGTATAAATTTTTATGTTTTGGAAGAAATCGATACCGTTCGTGTGCGCTTCAAATGCTTTCTAAGTTCTGTTCTTTAGCGCTTTACTTGCTCTCTGTTTCTTTCCTTTTTACAATTTTTTGTTTGGGGTTCTTTTACAGTTTTAAGGCTTTGTTGGTGGGTTTTGTTTCTTTATTTTTTTTTCTTTTTATACGTTATTATCTGTTTGGATTCTGGGAAATACATGAAAAGCAGATGAATGAAAGCAGGAGAATGGGAAAGAAATCATATAAATTGAAATACGTGTGATTCGGTTACGCGATAAGTGAACAGTTAAAAGAATCTTGCGACTCCAGAAAGCAATTGTGATACTGAAATTCGTGTGGGTTTTCATGATATGAATCTGAAACGTTTAATAATATCTCGATAATCAAGAAAGCAAAACATACATGTGCTAGGTTTTCATTCATGTAAAGCTGCTTTCCACTTTTTTGACTTATATTTTTGTACGTCAAGTATTCGTGATTGAAGGTAATTAATTGGAGTTATGTCGGTTGCCTATCTGTTACCTTTCTAATCTATATTAAGAAAGAAAAATTAAAAAAAAAAATCCCCAAGGCCTAGACTGTAATGCTCTTATTCTCTTTTAAATATTTTTCATTTTGAATGGTTCACGTACGAAAATTAGCATATGATGGTAACAGAAAAGAATATTGGATTAGATCTGTTGTGTTGTGTTATTGATGGATAATATTATTCTTCTTTCAGTTATTATACAAGCATTTTGATGGGTTTTTTGTTATTACATTTGTCATATGTTGTTATGTCTTTTGATACTGTTATAATGAGAGGGAAGTTTGGGAACATTTAGGCAACTTTTGGGATACCAACGCAAGTTATTGATAATGCTCCACTCAAAGTCTGGCTGTCCTGAGAAAAAAACATGAAAACACAACAGTTGCCCTCAGACACTCTTGGCATTGAAGAATGAACAGCTCTTCTATTTTTAGTATCATTTATATTTATGAATGTATGTGTTATTTTGTTCCCCTCGAATTGATTATTTGCTTCATTTGATCGAAGATACGTGGCTGAGTTGGTGGAGACAAGCAAATGGAAGAAACAGAAGATGACCCCATCATGCCAGATGAAGTGGATCCATCTGAGGGAAGCTTGCAACAGATCATCAGTATCTCATCTCTCATGTTAATGGATGGGGGTTCAGCGGGTTCAAATGAAATGGTATGCTCCATTGAACTTATTATCAGATATTATGTCAATGTCTTAATGACAATAATGTGATTTGGTGTTTTTTTTTGGCTTCTGTTTTCTTAAGGAAGTCAACAATAAGGCCTTTAAATTAGTTTTGAGAAATAGTTGGAAACAGTGTAACTCCCAGTATGCTGGCTCAGTATCTATTTGAAATTAGTGCATTGTCCTTGCCTTGACCCTCGATTTGGAGGATGGTGGTATTATTCTTTTGTTTTCTGTCAGCAGTAATTGGATACATGATCTGTTTATCTATTTTTTCAATAAGTCTCTGAAATGAGGGACGATGTAGTGGAGAAAAGGAGCAATCTTTCATGTGATCTGAGACCTTGCTCTAGTTTCAGTAACTAATTTATAAAAGCCTTGTAGTCCCTCCTGGTACTGTCATGTGTCCCTTCATTTATGTTTAATCGTTATGAAAAAAGACTTTCTTTTGTGTATTGTTTGTCGTTGTGGTGGTTTTATGGAGACTATTAATTATCTTCTCCTTCGTTTGCAAATCCTTTAATAACTGCTCTTTTCTTCGTTTACAGATTCCAAGTTGTTCATACAAGTCCAGTTCTTACAGGAGTTCGGAAAACTGTGCTAAATTTCCTGACCACATAAAGCAGAAGGAGGACATGGAAATTCAAGATGTTGTTAGGCAGCATGCTCTCTGTTTCCTTCCAGCCAAGTCCTTATGCAGGTTCAAGACTGTTTCTAAAGAGTGGCTTAGGTGGATAAACTGTCCCTTTTTTTTCCACACGCAGACAAACCACTTCAGGCATATTTCTGGTCTTTTCTGTCAGTTTCCTGGCGAGAGTCCCTCCTTCATGTCACTCAATCCAGTTGCTTATGGCGTTCCTAACCCCACTCTCTGTTTCTTGCCTGAACCTGTTGACGCAAGAACCTCTTGCAATGGTTTACTTGGCTGCCAAAGCCGCCTTGGAGACAATGCCTACTACATCTGCAACCCTGTGACTGAGGGATGGAGGATGGTTCCAAAGCCAAATTTATATCATGGACCTGAAACAGCCATAGCACTTGCCTTTGAACCTGATATCCTCAACTTTGAAGCGCAATACGAGCTTGTTTGTGCAGTCACTTTACCTGACCGGACAGCTCTTCAGTTTGAAATATACTCTTCGAGGACAAACTCTTGGAGAGTCTGCAATGCTGTATTCTTGGAGCTGGATGCTCTGCCTCTGAATGGTGATGGTTTCTACACCAGAGGATTTGTCTATTGGGAAACCAAATCAGGTGCAGTTCTGGTTTTCGATTTAAAGGAAGAAGAGTATGGGATTGTCAGTCTCCCACCAAGCAGAAAACCAACTGGTGCTTTGACAGATATGCGGGGGGAGTTATGCTACCTCTTGCCTCACAAAGAAGATGATGCATGGTCAATTGAGGTCTACGGGAATATGGACATGAGCCTGCAGTGTATAATTCCTCTTCATTCTGAGTTTGTGGGACACCTTGTAGATGGAGAGTGCCGGGCTTTGGCATTTGTGAATGATGACACACTGATCATTACTCTTGGGACGAAAGTGATTGCTTATCATGCAAGAGCACACAGGATGGAATGGGTAAGTGATACCAGGACTGATGGTTTTGTGAAGTATTTTCCGTACGTGAACAGCCTTTGCACCTGTGGGCCATTTCATGCATGACGCAGCTTAGTATCCGTGAGATTTGATCCACAGTTAATCCACAAGTCTCTCTCAACCTGAATTTATTGATTCAAGGATGGATGTCTCAGGATTATTGACTATTAATATGCATATATATATATATATATATATATATATTGTAATTGTGAAGCATCAGACATGACTTCTGCTCAAATTCTGAATTTGGTGGAAGTTAAACATTGAATTTCCTTTTGAAGTTTGAATTCCAGTTCTTCATAGGGTACTTTCAATTGACGCTGGTGCTTTTAAAGCATTATGATTGAATGATGTAAATTTTCGTTTCTCTGATGTGCTATCGCTGTTGTGACGGGTTAATAAACTAGCTATGATAGATCAGGTTCATAAACGCCACCATCTTCCATTTGCAATACATGTTCCGCTGTTACCGTTGGTCTTTTCGAAGATATTGGATGATGCACTTGTAGAAAATATTCTTTTGTTCTTTATTTGATGAAAAAAGCTGAAGAAGAACGCCGCCATCTATATATGTTTGTTTAAAGGTAAAGAAAGAAATTTTCCTGACGAAGGGTTAGCAATTATTCTGAAGTCCTTGACAACTTAAAAGATTGGTAGTGCTGTCTTTACATATATCTTTTCTAATAATTTATTGCATTTATACCTTTTTGTAATTACAAAACGTTTGATATAGTTTGCATCGCAATGGCCGAGGTATACTGTATCTGGCATCAATTGTAATTATTTCAATGCATAGCTTTCTATATATAGATCAAATTAAGGATGACAAGGCATGGAGCAAATGCTATATTAGGGGAAAATCATGGCTGGAATGATCTCATTAGTCATAATTACGATTTCCAAGGGCTACCCTGAAAAGTAGCTGCAGCTGGCTAGAGGAAATAATGTTTTGCTTGATTTTGCCAGATTGAGTTTTTACCATATGCATGCCTCGTTATTCTTGGACTTCGTTTTTATAATTAACCATGCCTCTTGTGGATCAACCGAAAGCTTTACTAAAATGTTTTGTCTCTGACGCTGTGCTTCTTACAAGTGTGAAGAAAACCATCAATGGTGGACAGCTTTATATTTGAGCCTTAATATTTGCTATTATGTCCTAGGAAAGTTATTGGTTCAACGAGGGGAAAGCAGGAATACAGCAAAGAAATGGTAAAAAAAGTAACAAACTTCTAGGGTTGGAGACACAAGAAGGGGGGGGAGAGAGAGAGGTCCTCCTTTGTAGGAGTTACAGGTATCTCTTTCTAGAATTGGAATTCTACCCCTTTTCTTCTCTTACCTCTGAGATCCTACCTATCTTCTTCATTCAGGTATTTTTCTCCGTTTATAATATTATTCTCCGTCCAGTACTTGATTTACAATAATAATAATAATAAAAAACGTAAGATGATATTCCAGGGGGATCAACAGAAGGGAAATGTTAGAAATTACATGTGATATCTCCATAAGATCTCGTAGGAAAGGAGAACTAGTGAAGACATGAAGGTGGTTGAAGGAGAATAACCATGATCATGCTTTGTTAGGGGCAGCCTTAAAATAAACATTACTACTATTGTTTTGTTATATTTCTTGAATGCATGTTAGAATATGTGTTGTGATTCACTTGATTTCTTCTGATTCTGTCATTAATATTTTCAGGGATCGTAAAAAATCTTGAGAAGAGCACTTAGGGGATTCGTAGAGTTTCCGGCGTGTTTTTAAAGAGTGTTTCGGCACCAGATAACCTTTTGGCCGGAAGTTCTTCTACATGAGATAAAAAAGAAACATGTCTTCAACCCCTGATGCTCCCTCACCAGATTCTGGCTCCCCTCCTCCTCCACCAGCCTCATCACCCCCACCTCAGAATTCACCACCCCCACCCCCACCTCAGTCGGATTCTCCACCACCAGATGCATCATCTCCTCCACCACCTCCACCACCTACTAGTGATTCTCCTCCTCCACCCCCTCCTAAACACAGCAATGCTTCGCCACCTCCTCCACCCAATTCTAGATCATTGTCACCACCACCACCACCACCACCACCACCACCACCTCCTCCTCCTCCTCCTCCTCCGAATTCATCAAATAGTGGAGGTTCTTCGGATCAGATGAAAATTGTTGTTGGGGTGGCGGTTGGTGTTGGTATATTCCTTATTGCCATGATTTTCATATGTGCATATTGTTCTCGCAGGAAGAAGAGAAAAAATATGCATTATTATGGAGAAAATCCTCAAGGAGGTACAGATGCTAAATCATTAAACCTCATGTCTTAGTAAATCATTTCTATCACGATTGATTGCATTACAACACTACCAATCATCATGGTTGGATTGCATCGTCTCAACTGCAAATGTATGAAAAACCACATGTTTTCTGATAGTATGCTTTACGTACTTTCTTAATTTTCAAATAGAAAAAGTTCCAAGACCTGACTTCCCTGTTATATCTTGGAAAGAAGATTTAAAATGGTTCATCCGATTTCAGAATGGTTCGAGCTATTTGTTTCCTTTTACTAACTGTTATGGGAGAAGGGGTTAGTATTTTAACCTGGAGAGTCTAATTTAAGATTCAGAATATTACGCATGAAAAGCTTCTTAGTTTGTTGGTTCAATTCATTTTGAACCTGCTATGGATCATGTATAACCGTTCCAATCTACTGATAAAAATGAGGCCAGAGACTCCTTTATATATATGTGGAACATTTTTGAAGAGCGGCCAAGTAAAAATCTGGTTGAATACTTAAAGAGATTATTCCTGAATCTTGTTTCTGTATTTTTGCTCCAATTAGAAATCCATCCGATCGTTCGTTGATCATATACTATGTTCATGCACAGGAAGTGAACAATTTTCTTATAACAGCCCACAGCAATCAAACTGGCACAATGGTCTCCCAACAGAACATGGTATGAAGCTATCCCAATCACCAGGTCCAATGGGGTCTGGCTGGCCCGCACCACCTCCACCGATGATGAATAGTAGTGATATGAGCTCCAATTACTCTGGTCCATACCGCCCCCCCTTGCCGCCTCCATCACCAAATATTGCTCTTGGGTTCAACAAAAGTACCTTCACATATGATGAGTTAGCAGCAGCTACAAACGGGTTTGATCAAGCTAATCTATTGGGTCAAGGTGGGTTCGGTTATGTGCACAAAGGTGTGTTGCCTAATGGAAAGGATATTGCAGTTAAGAGCTTAAAGTTAGGTAGTGGACAGGGAGAGCGAGAATTCCAGGCTGAAGTTGATATCATTAGTCGTGTCCATCATCGACATCTTGTATCACTTGTTGGTTATTGTATTGCTGGAGGGCAAAGAATGTTGGTCTATGAGTTTGTTCCCAACAAGACCTTGGAACATCACCTTCATGGTAAGTTTCTGATTCCGCTTCTGCTTTTATGGTACCTCTCAATTGTTAAGTTTCTTGTTGAATGATGAAAGAAATTGATGGTGCCTTAACTGTAGCCTTTCTAAGATTAAAGAGAAGCCTGTCCAATCTTAAGGCATCAATAGATATAGATTTGACAAAAGAATGCATAGGCTTTAGATGTTGGACAATATGTCAAGCCTTCAAGCTTCAAGGCATCCTGATATGCATCAGCACAACCTCACACAACGAAATTTTGCAAAAAAAAAAAAAAAGAATTAACAAGATAATCTCAAACTTTCGTTTTGCAGGAAAGGGTCTTCCAGTCATGGATTGGCCAACTAGGCTCCGTATTGCATTAGGCTCTGCCAAAGGTCTTGCTTACCTTCATGAAGACTGTAAGAAATTCTACACTCCCTTTCTCTCCCATGCACATATATAGGCGCCCACACATTTTTCTGTTACTTAGTTGAAAAATATGTGCAGGCCATCCTCGGATTATCCACCGTGATATTAAAGCGGCTAACATCCTCATTGACAACAACTTTGAAGCCATGGTACCTTCTCCTGATAGAACTAGATTTATTCTTTATTCTATATGTACACACATTTACGATAGCCCTATAGCAGTAGCTCCATCAAAACAATGCTGATGTTGACTAAGCTAGTTGATCATGCTTTTTTGCTTATTCAGGTTGCTGATTTCGGACTGGCTAAGCTGTCTTCTGACAATTATACTCATGTATCTACCCGTGTCATGGGTACTTTCGGGTAAGCTATGATAAGGCATTCTTTTGTGAGTTGAGGGTGGACTAGAATCATTTTCGAAGCTATTTGGCAAAGTCTTAAGCATTTATTTTCCTTTTGGAAAATGATCAAGCTGTTACTGTTAATATGATGATATGAGAGAAAGTTTCGGCAAATGAACTTCCCGTGGACTATTAAACTAGTTTTCGAAACATTCTTATCTGTCAAAGAGAAGAAATATTTAAAATGAATTGACCCCCCTAATAACTTCTCCAATACGAATGCAGGTATTTGGCTCCTGAGTATGCATCAAGCGGCAAGCTGACTGATAAATCTGATGTTTTCTCATACGGAGTCATGCTCTTGGAACTCATAACAGGGAAGAAACCTGTTGATCCTTCAAGTGCAATGGAAGATAGCTTGGTGGACTGGGTTTGTGCTCTCTCTATTGCTATCTAAGTTTGACTAAAATGCTCTTCAGAATAAACCTTTCGAGTTTCAACAAAGTTTTTGAAATACTTGCCATCTTGTGTTATTCTGTGTCAGTAGATATAATATTTGTGTTTGTGTGATGGACAGGCTCGACCACTTATGATTACTTCATTGGACACAGGCAATTACAACGAGTTGGTCGATCCAATGTTGGAGAATAACTACAATCATCAAGAGATGCAAAGAATGATAGCTTGTGCTGCAGCCAGCATTCGTCATTCTGCAAGAAAGCGCCCAAAAATGAGCCAGGTATCATCAAATAACTTCACTGCCACTTGGTAATTTCTTAGTAATTATTACGAGTACACTACTTGACTTTTAGTGATTGTTCTGCAAAATAGGTAGCACGTGCATTAGAAGGAGATGTGTTACTGGATGACTTAAATGAGGGTACAAAGCCTGGCCAGAGCTCAGTCTTCTCCGGGTCGAACGGAAGCGCAGAGTATGATGCAAGCTCATATAATGCAGATATGAAGAAGTTCAGGCAGGTGGCATTAAATAGTCAAGAGTTTGGAAGCAATGAGCTTGGAACATCAAGCAACGAATCCCCAGTAACAGGCCCTTCAGGGATCCCACAGAAATAGCGAGTCTAATTACTAACCATAAAAATGGACAAGGTTTGAATGCCTAAATGTCAAATTATGAGCCAGTTTGGTGGTCAAGAACAAACAACGACCGCAGACATACTAATATACATGGTCATTGTTTTTCTTTCAAGTGATTCTGTTGATTTGGAACTTGTTTCTTTGTGTTTGTTTGAAGGATAAACTTCAGAGAGGAGAGACGAAATATTTAAGGGGTCCTAATGATTTTTTGCCATGTTTGTGAAAAAACATAGATGGCATTCACCAAGATACCCTAAATCTTGGTCTCATTGAATTTGTTTCTCTCATCATATGTGGGATTGCAAGAGTGAATATACCTGGGATTTCATATACTGAGCAGACACTAGCTTCTATTGTATGTGTGAGTTTTCTGTGTTATAACGTGTATCTTGTTCTACTATAAAAAGTACTATGTTGTTAAATTCTTTCTTCTGCTTCACCTCTTCCTGGTTTGTACAGTTCTTAAAATGTTACGCAGTGGACCTTCATTTGCATCTTCTGTTTTCTCTTTATATGTTGTCCAAATATCATCTTCCCAATCTGTT
>Ga0325404_1008725_pt1 | contig 10398 bp, 5 predicted proteins | sample PopdelMetagenome_18_FD_205664 | JGI IMG/M metagenome (GOLD analysis project Ga0325404, IMG submission 205664) | Populus deltoides microbial communities from Bellville, Georgia, United States - Xylem-Control-R1 | ecosystem: Host-associated > Plants > Phyllosphere > Stem > Wood/Secondary xylem...
AGGACCAATTAATAATTTTTTTATATAAATTATTAAGTTTTTCATAGGAAAATACGAATTACAAAATTCATTTTAATAAATAAAATCACATTATATTCTTATAAATTTATGTTCATTATAGTGATTTCAATAAATGATTATATATATATATATATATATATATAACAAATCACCTCTTATTACATCTTTTGTCATCTCTTAAGTAGAATAGTTGTTGTGAACTTTTATAAGGAGAAAAAGAACCCAAAAAAATTATAGTGAAAGAAAAAAGTTTAAGTCATGAGAATTTTTTTTTATGGTTAATAGGTCTACATCGAAATATCCTAGCCCATTTACTTCTTTATATTCAATCAAATAAAACAAAAACTACATCTATATTTATATTTAATAAATTAATTTAATTAAAAAATAAAATATTTTTTAAAAAACTTAAATTGAATAAATAATAACAAATAAAAAAATCAAGAATAACCAGAATTATTTAAAAAATCAATTAAAAATCCTATAGAAAGCAAGTAAAAAAAAATAACAAGATCCAATCTCTAATTAAATAAATGTTAAATAATAAAATTGAAAAAACAAGAACTAACAAAACATTATAAGATGAGTATCTCATGATTATATGCAATCAATTAATTTAATTTAATTAAAAAGTGTATCTTAAAAAAAATTAAATTTAACTTGTGTAGTGTATAGGTCATCAACTTTTTTTTAATAATATTTATATTTATTAAATTATATTTTTTCCTTAAATCAACCTAATAATAACAAAAAATCCCAAGCTAAATATAAAAATTTTGTTGAACATAAGCTTGATAAAAATCTACTTTTAAAGGTATTTAAATCAATTTATTTTTTTAAAAAAATAATAATATGAAAACACCCTTAGGTATTATTTTTTAAAAGTTTGATTTTAAGGTTTTATTGTGCACCATAAATGCAAAAAGATTGATTTTAAGTTTGATTTAAGGTTGTATTTGTGTAAAAAGATCATCCTATTTCTAATAATTAGTTATATAATTTTTAAATTATAAAATTTAATTTTTAATGAACTCAATGTTAAAGGATGAAATTGAAAAAAAAATCAATTATAAAAGAGAACATAAAAAATGACCTAAATAAACCTGAGTTAATCTGTCAAACTTATGACACAATTCATGAGACCGAGATAACCTCATATCATATCATGCTAACTCGAGTTGACCTAGGCCTTTTTTATTCTTTTTTTTTAATTTAATTTCGTGGTTCCAAGGTTTTTCTTTCTATGTTATCTTGATCCTTTTTTTATGTAAAATTTTGTCTATTTACTATCATTGTTTATTTTTTTATCATCTAATTAAAATAAAACCAACTTATATATTAATACAAATATATTGGCTGAACATGTTTCCAAGGTTAAAGGATCAATGGAGTGTTATAATCACATTACAAATGGCCGCAAAGCTGAGAGAACTAGATTCCCAACATGGAAATAAGCTTGCCTTAATTTATACAAGCAAATGACAACAACAAAAAAATAAAAATCACTGCGTTCCAAGTTAATTGACAACGAAGAATTACTAAAACCAAATACAAATGGCATCATAAGACTGCAAGATGAACACCAGCAAGAGTATTTTTTTGAAGTGATTTTCTAACAACATCAGGTCGTGATTCATGCTAGGACTCATCTGGAGTAAAATGACTCCATTCACCACCTCCGAGATAAACATTAGCCAAGGGACTGATAACAACTTGATCAAGGGATGTTGCACTTTTCAGTATATGCGTTATCAACTTCATTTCGAACAAGTTACCATTAAATCCATTCATCTGAACCTTCTTGAGTCTGCTATATGTGCATCCACAGAGATTTCGCATCTCTCTTTAATTTTTGTGGAATTCTTTGTTGGGGATTCCGGCTCCCCATGTACGGACCGGTGGTGTACTGATAGTTGCCCATTGGAGGCTAAGCACACTGAGACTCAATATTTAACGTGGTTCGGCAAAACCACCTACATCCACTGGAGAGTTCCATATTATTAGAGATATAGAGAAAGGGTTACAACACACATGATGGAGGAGGATCACTTCACTCAAACTCTACTCCTATTGCTCTCACACACACTGTTGCACAAGGCAGCAGGGCTGTTGCCCTTGGAAGCCCTTCTTTCTCTCTTGGTCTCTCTACTGCACTCACAATCTCTTTCAGTTTGCTCTGCTCTCTTGCTGCTTATTTATAGGCAAGAATGGTGCCACCAGCTCCAACTCTTCTTCAACAATGGTGGCTGCCAACTCTAGCTCTTCTTCAACAATGGTGGCTGCCAACCTTTGACATCTTGGATGGGTGCACATGGTTGGTGTAACTCCAGCTACAGGCTCTTGACAATGGCAACCCTCTCCTAGAGTAGGGCTGTTGCCACATAAATGGCAATATCCCAACAATCACCCCCTTTGCCATTTATGTGGGGCAATTGTCCTCTTGCTTCTTCAGCACAAGCTTGCATCCTGCAACTCTTCCAAGTTTACCATTCTTAGAGCATCTTCGACCAAGTTTACATGGTATTTGCCACACTTTTCAATCACTAGAGTCACCAAAGCACACCTTTTCTCACACAAAAGGATCACTTCAACCAGATGGTCTCCCACATCACATCTGAAGAGTGTTAACGTTTATCTCTAGGACAACATTCCCCTTCGAGCGTATCAACCATACTCGGTCCGGAATGAATTTTTCAAGCCTCACATCAAGGCTTAGAACACCCCCTCAAATGGAAATTTCTATTTCCAAGTGCGACAGTCATTATCTGAGTATCTCAATATGATCATGAACTCACCTCTCTTCGAAGAGTCTACTCATCAAGGAGTTGCGTCTGCCCTCTGTTCCACCCTAGGAACCACGCCTTACTTCTCCGTGAGTCTCTCGCTCTTAGTCCTAAGAGTCCAGGTAGCTCTCCACCTTTAACCATGGGGTAGCCCATTAAAGGTTGATCCATATATGTCTTGATACTCTAAGTATTACAATGTCATTACTGAGCTCACCACCTTGACAAGAGTCAACTTGTTCTCGGAACCTGCGCATGCCCTCTGCTCCTTCATAGCAGTCGCGTCTTAATGCTCCACAAGTCACCCACTTATTGTCTAAGACAAATGTCTTCTAGCTCATTGATCTTTAGCATGAGAGCAATATTTATGAAAGTCAATCTTGCATTTGTCTCCATACTCATCATAACCACTTCATTGGCTATACACCTGTCCACTCATATCTAGCCATCACATTGGCTCTAGATGTTTTGAACTGGGCATATATTGTGGCCCTCACACCTTTTCTAAGGTGTCTCCGCTCGTCGTCATGCGGCGGTCTGAACTAGGGCTCCTATTACGGCCCTCACACCTTCTCTAGAGGCGTCTTTGCCCGTTGTCATGGGGCGGTTTGAACTTGAGCTCATATCATGGCCCTCACACCTTCTCCAAGGTGTCTTCGCCTGTTGTTATAAGGCGGTCTGAACTGGGGCTCCTATTATAGCCCTCACACCTTCTCTAAGGTGCCCTCATGTCTCATATCATGGCCCTTACACCTCCTTTAAGGTGTCTTCGCCTTTCATTGGCGGTTGCATCTTCCTTCAGTTGAGATGCTTCAAAGTGGCTCCAAAATTCTCTACCACCATGTGGACTATGAGAGAGATTACTGCCATTGATTACATAGAAAGAGAAAGTTGCGATATACTCCTCGCAATCCTCCACCTCGATTTCTACGTTTGGAGCTTCTATGCCTTTCTGCTTGACAACTCCACCTACACTAACTCTCTGTGGTGTCTTCGCCTTTCATCATAAGTGGTCGCCTTTTATCATAGGTGTTTGCACCCCCTCAATTAGGTGCCTCTGCAACAGCTCTCTTTCTATCCTTGTATGTATTGGAAAGGTCTTCGCTTGTTGTCTTCATCAAGAGCACAAGAGACTTCCTATTGTACAACTTTTCACACAGTCTCTGCTCTAAGCTTCATCTGGGAACTCTTCTTCTCCTTGCACCTGTTGTCTCATCACAGTACCTCCTACGGGTAGTCCTTCACAATCTTCGTGTGCCTTCGTGCAATTTATGTTCTCTAGATTTCTCCCTATTCCTTGCTTATGTTTGACAGCAGCTCATCCTGTCACAACACTTGTCCAAGTCAAAATAGGGTGCCAATCTTTATCCCCTTGCTGTATTTCTCTTTCATTATCAGGGTCTTCATCAATTTTCCCCTCGAGAAATCACAATCACCGAATCTAACTTCTTTGGAGAAATCACCACTCCATCAGATCCTTGAACATACGGAACCCAACTATTTCCTTGTGCCGTCATCCTGCTAGTCTTTAACTGTTTCATTACAAACTGCTAAATATATGAAAATAGTACCATATGGATAATCCTTCCACTAAGCAAGTTCCTAGGAAAGATTGAAGGGGTCACACTGGTCCCGCTTAAAACCTAATCTCATAGACAGAACTTCTTAGGCCATATCTATCCATCATACTGTCTTTCAGTATATACAACTATTTGCTAGCTTTGTTGTGGCTTTTCTTTACAAGTGATCTGGAATATACTGGTTTAATACATGATTTCTCAACCTCTGACGAGACTACCAGTTCTTGGATTCGTCAAGATTGGTCTTCATCAATTTCCACTATACACCTCTAATTGTCCACATGATTGGGTGTCCAGAGTGTCCCAATTTTGCCTTCCCTCAAGGCAATTAAAATTCTCCCCACTTAGCAGTTCAACACATATAATTGGGTAAACATGTGCACCTTCTTCCTCTTCATCTCCATCGACCACCACGATGACTTTCAGATGGCTCCTAATCGGACAATCTCTTTTGTTAATTCACTACCACCACTTTCGGTCTTAAATCTCAATGATCGGACAATACCATTGCATCCAGAATGATCAAATTAGCTGGAAACAAGTCTAAAATCGTCCAAATCGCATTTCAGACGGCTAAGATTTGATTAAAACAATTCTCACCTGATGAGTGGCCTAGATTCAATCTCAGATCCGGTTGCACGTAGAATCAGCTCTACTGTATCCTATCCCTCGGGTCATGGCTCAGCTCCAACCCGGCTCGGCTTGTGGCTGATGACGTGGCAGGTGGGTCCCGCAATGATGACGTGTCAGTCGACTGGTCGCTGACATGGTATGCCTACTATGCATGATGACGTAACAATTACATCAGGCTGACATCATCCATAGCATGCCTACTGTGCATGTTGACATCATAGTTATGTCATGCTAACATCATCCTTATCCGGGTCAATCAAGTGGCGCGCGTCTATGCGCGTGCCCAGCCACCTCGCCGGCGCGTGAGGATGTTTTTGACATCTTATTTCAGCTTCGTTTTCACCAGTGGCTTCGTCTCTTCCTTCTCTACACAGTGGTATGGTCAAAACATAATTTTGACAACTTTCATTTTTGAGCAAAAATCAAACTCCACTTTAAACCATATGCTCTGATACCAATTATTGGGAATTCCAACCCCCATGTGCGGACCGGTGGTGTACTGATAGTTGCCCATTGGAGGCTAAGCACACTGAGACACAATATTTAACGTGGTTCGGTAAAACCTCCTACATCCACGGTAGAGTTCCATATTATTAGAGATATAGAGAAAGGGTTACAACACACATGGAGGAGGAGGATCACTTCACTCAAACTCTAATCCCATTGCTCTCACACACACTGTTGCACAAGGCATCAAAGATAATCTCAGGTATAAGGTGGGTGGCGGTAGAAGTATACTTTTTTGGAGGGATTGTTGGCTCTCGAATAAGCTATTGATGGAAGGGTTCACATGCCCATACAAGCTCTCAACAAATCTGTGTGGTAAGATTATGGAAATGGGCGAGTGGCGCGAAGGAGTTTGGCGCTGGAATATAGCTTAGTGTCGTGAGCTTTTTCAATATGAATCAGCTATGCTGACATCTCTTCTGCAGCTTCTAAGCGTTGTTCAACTAAATAAGGCAAATAAGTGGGTTTGGAGTTATATTTTGGATGAGAACTATATTGTGAAGTCAGGTACAAATTTGATTGACAGCCATGCTTGTTAAAAAAATTGAGCTACCTTAGTAATAGACATTTAAGAGCATGTATGGAACCGTGGAACTTATGAAGATCAAGACGCCCGGATGGCTGATATTCAAAAGTAGATTGAGTCTTTAGAGGACTTGAGTGAGGCTAGAGAGTTGTTAAGGGCGTTCTTTAGGCTCAGATTAGTAGGGGCAAGGGGAGGGTGTTGTGGATGTTTAGGAGGGGGAGGATAGGGATCAGTGAGTTTGAAGGATGCGTTTGCAGGTGTTTGAGAGGCGAGGTTGTACACGGTAGGTTTGAACGAGGTTGCTAGGACCTGGGTTGCAGGGGAAAGGGAAGGCTTTTTGGTTTGGAGCATTTTGGTTTTTTGTTTTTAATTATTACTTGAAAACCTTTCTTGGAGAGTGTATTACTCATCTGGAGTACGTGGATGACATCATGATTTTTTCAATTAGTGCGCGTAGGTTTCTTACATGTCTATCTTTTTTATGCCAAAAGGAGTTGCAAAATTGTTAACATCTATCCAGAGTATGTCTCAAATGTATGGCACAAGATGGCTCCTCTAAAAATTCAGATTTTCATAAGGCTTGCAGTCCAAAGGAAAATTAGCACCGATTTATTTCTAGCGTTGATGTCTTACTCTCAAGCCCTTTGTCTTTTCTGCAAAATCCACACTTGGAAAATTTGGTCTCGTTTTAAGACTCGGCTGTTTCTGTTTGTGGGTCTGAGTTTGTGGGGATCCCATGTTATATATGTTGTTTTTCAAGACTTTATTGATGTCATTTTCGTGTTTGTTACAGAAGTAAGATGAGCCTTCACTCTCCTTCGTTGTACTCTTACCTTTTCTTTTCTTTTAATTCCAAAAAAATGGAATACTGTGATTCTGAGGAATACTGTGATCATTATAAAAAAATGGACCACTGCACTATACTTTCACTCATCGTCTGCATTAATAGAGGAACAAATAATATGACGATGGTTTCAATTCTTAAGACTGTTGCACTCATCGTCATATTAATAGAGGAACATATTACTGTGATTCTGATTGCTGTTGGAATGGCCAGATGCAAGCATATATAGTTCTTGACTATGTCTTATGTTTGTTTATGGCAAATTAAGTATTGAAAGCAATTGTTTCTCTTTACACACTCACTCCTATCTGCAGCTTTCTGGAGATGCCTTGTTCATTCTTGCGTGTTTGTTCAGAACAAAACATTGACGTAATCAACATTTATATATTCTACAGGAACACATGGCTCTGGTTTAGGAAGCCCCGCCATATATTAATCAAATTATTATTATTATTATTCTTATTTTGTTTTTAGATTGTTGATATACTGATATTAAAAATAAATATTATGATAATGTATTTATAAATAAAAAATAACATTTATCGAATTTCTAAATAGACATTTTGTTAGAAGCCATGTTCGTAAAAGCATTTGATTACACAGTACAATCCACCAGCTGAGACCATGCATATGTGTGACTATTCATCATCCATCGAGACATCCTTTGGCCTTCAAGGCCCCATAACTCTTTTACTTATTTGGTTCTTCCACTTCTTCATCGAGACAACCCTTTTCTTGTGCTAACACATGACTATATATGGTACAGTTTTTACAAATATAAATGTATGGAAACCTTTGCTTTAGTATATGCATGATTAACTAATCCTGATAAATAATAATAAAATCAGACAATTTAATAGCAATTAAAAGTTAAGATTTCTATAAAAAGAAAACGAAAACAAAGTTTGGCAATAGAATCTTTACCAATTCTACCTTAGAAAGCATGACTTGTTCACTTTGTACAGTTGATGCCATCTTCATCCAACGATGATGCATATTTTTAGTCTGTATAGTACATCCCTTGCAATATTCCAAAAGAGAGGAGGAACGGGGAAGGTGAGAAGGTTGGATATGGGAACCAAGAAATCTGCACTGTAGACAGATTCAAAGGTCCAGATCATTCAATAATAGTATACATGATATGAATATTGGGGGATGAGGTACTGCGTATACATATATTTCTATATGCATTTTGAGGTTCTTACTGCAATTTCAAGTAGAAAACGACACCAAAAGTACTTGCAGATTTCAAATTATTGATTTCCAGTGTTGCCCCCATTCCCTATCATGTTACCAATGCCATGTCAAAATAGAATATATATAGTCTTTAGCAATTTATGGTTTACAAATTAAAGGGTTTAACTCATGATATTATCAAATTTAACCGTTAAAACTAATCATAAACTTTGATAATTAGTCTAATGTTATAAACCACCTTGCTCAAGCAATTCAATTTTTTTTTAATAAATAAAGATTTTAAGAAAACAAACACTAGATTAATGACCTTTCATTCAATCTTATTCTTTTTAACAATTCGAATGAAAAAGAGAGAGTAATGATTGGGCTTTGTTGGAGATAAATATGATCTTTATCCTAAAGACATAGTGGCAGCTAAGATAAACTCAGTCAAAACATGATGACTATTCCTGATATCTTGCAGCAACAACTCTATTATGATTGTGAGAGTATTTTTTAGTTTTGAATAGCTAAAATATAAGAAGCAGTTATAAACGTTTGTGTTTAAATATACAATCAATGTACATACTACAATCAATGAAAAATAGAGGAACACTTTTCATTCATCTCTATCTCTCTCTGTATTAGTTAAGTTTGAGTTCTTTTATGGTATCAAAGCTTTTTTAAAGACTCATGTCTAAATCATTCTTCAAAATGTTTGCCTTCCCAAACTCATCAGCTTCCCCTAATATTGAAACTAATCTTCCCATCTTCAATCCATCTTCCCCCATTCACCTTACCAAACTCACACGGTTGAATTACCCTACATGGAAAGCAACAATGTCACCCTACCTCAAAGGCAAAAAATACCAGCTTATGATATTTGGGAAACTTAAGATAATCTTATTTTTAGCTGCATCAACTCTTCTCTCTCTGATGAAGTACTTGCCCAAGTTGCTCATTGTAGCACCTCCGCTATTGTTTGGCTGTCTCTCAGCTCTGCTTTTGCATCACAGTCTCGTGCTAAAGTAGTCCATGTTTGCTCTCAACTTTCCACTCTGCGAAAAGGTAATCAATCAGTAACTGAATACTTCATGACCATTAAACATCTCACGGATGAATTAGCATTTACTGGTTAACCATTAAACTGTGATGACATTATCACTTATTTGCTTGCTGGTCTTGGTCCTGAATATGATACTCTTCTTTCAATGACATCTCACCGAGATAATTCTCTCACCTTAGACGAGCTTTTCTTTATGCACCTAACGTGTGAAGCTCGCATTCAGCACCACAATCAAACCTTATTATTGCCTATGGCTTCAGCAAATATTGCAACTCGCCAGTAATATTATTCAGGAGGCAAGCGTCGAAACAAATTCTCTGCTCCTCAAGGCAGAGGGCGTCCTCAATTTATTGCTAACCGTGGAGGTTATCGTGGTAACAACCATATTTGTTGTCAATTATATGACACTCTTGCTCACACAACTTCTTGCTGCTGGAAGCGTTTTAATCCAAACTTCCAAACCCTGCCACCACATTCATGTCCTCAAGCAAACCTTGCCTCTCACAGATCTCAGTAACACTCAATTGAACAAGAATGACATCCTGACATTGGTGCGACCCATCATCTGACCAACAACATGAGCAACCTGAATATCCAAAGTAATGATTTTTCTGGCAATGAACAAATTTGCATTGGAGATGGTTCAGGTTTGAAAATCACTCATACTGGAACTGCATCTTTATCTACCTCTTCTTCTTCTTTTGTTCTTAATAACATTCTTGTCCTACCACAAAGTACCAAAAATCTTTTATCTGTTCAAAAATTTGCTCAAGACAATAATGTTTATTTTGAGTTTCATAATTTATTCTTTTTTTATTAAGGATTACTCGGGGAACGTCCTACATAAAGGCTTTATGTCTGATGGTCTCTATTCCTTCTCTTCACCACTTCAACACTGTCTTCCATTTGCTTTTGTTGGTGCTCGGATCTTTATCATAAACTAGCATCGCCGTCTTGGTCATGCCTCCTATAGTACTATTAAACATGTTCTGCACAATAATAATTTACCTGTTAGCTCTACTATGAGACAGAATATTTGTACTGAGTGTGCAATGGCTAAAAGCCATAATTTACCCTTTTCTACTTCTATTTCCTCTGTTTTCAGACCTCTTGAATTAATTTATTCTGATGTCTGGGGGCCCAGCTCGGTCGTTTCTACTTATGGATCTCGTTATTATGTTTGTTTTTTGGATGTTTTTACCAAATTTTATTTGGATATTTCCTTTAAAATTCAAAAATGATGTTGAACCTATTTTTCTTCA
>Ga0325404_1008728_pt1 | contig 10396 bp, 8 predicted proteins | sample PopdelMetagenome_18_FD_205664 | JGI IMG/M metagenome (GOLD analysis project Ga0325404, IMG submission 205664) | Populus deltoides microbial communities from Bellville, Georgia, United States - Xylem-Control-R1 | ecosystem: Host-associated > Plants > Phyllosphere > Stem > Wood/Secondary xylem...
AAACACTTGGCTCTTTTAGTATAATTTATGCCAACTCAGTACAACTTTTGGACTCAGAAGTTCTATATGGAAGAATTGGAAGCAGGCTTTGCAACAGGTATCCAGCTTAGTAATGCTAACAATTTAGTGTTGAAAGTTCTTACTGCAAAAGCTGGATGCTGATTTACAGCCACAATAGGCAGCCAGGGAATTTCTTTATTTTCTCCCATGGACTCAAAATAGTGGAGGAGAGGAGGGGTTGGAATCCTTGATGAAGACTTGTGCGAATGTTTCAGGTGCACAAGGCGCAAGTTTTTCTCTTGAGTCCAGCCAATATCATTGGACTTGTAGGCATAAAATGAAAGGGGAGCAATACAGAATACGATTCAGGTGAATCCAAGCAAAATTCTCTGACTACATTGGGTCCATCAAGAAGAACCTGAAGCTTTTCTTTTCAAGTAAAATTATGGAATACGAGAATGTTGAATTCAGATGGAATTAATCGATTATCTTATTCTAATTTCAAAGTTGTGTTTAATTTAGTGTGGTATGATAAAAAAAAAACTAAGACAAAAATAAAAACATAAAATAAATTCGTATCTCTGTAATAATTTTGACGTAAAAGATACAACAAGACAACATAAACATGGGACTCATCCCCATCGACACTGGCTCGTGAATGTGTTTTCATGTTCTCCAGCATCACTCATGAGGTTTTCAAGATTTTATCATTTGTAGTCCATCAAAGATTTGTATGGCATTTTCTTCCTTTGCATCATGTCGTGTTACGACCACAAGTAAAATCAGTAAATCTTTTTGACGGAAAACTATCAAAAGAAAGGCATGGTCCCCGAATTGTCTCTACCAGAAAATTTGGCAGGTTTTTTTTTTTATTCTTTTCTTTCCCATGTGACTGGAGAAATGCTTGGTTTCTGGTATCAGCATTATGATTATTGTTGTTTTGATGGGAAGACATCGAGATTTCTTTGAATTTAAAAACAATCAGAACTATAGCGAGACCATTTTTTATGCATGCAGCCCTTGCATATCCTGAATAAAATACTTGAGCATATGCCGATCAACAACTACAAAATGTTGTCCAAAAAAGAAATTGTTGCTGAGTTTGACGTTTATAATGAAATGAACAGAGATGTTTTGCACAGCAAGGGTGCATCAAATTTGAATTCAAAAGTCTGTATATCATGTAACTTTTTCCAGTGTCTTGCAGTGGAAAGTCCTTGATTAACAATCAACACAAATCTTGCTCCATTTTTATTGTCAAACGTCCTTAATATAAATCAATTATGCCACTTCCAATATGCCATTCAAAATGTTTGCAACACAAACAGCAGAATGTATCGCTTATTAGAAAAGCAGGGCATGGTCTTAGCAGAAACTATTGTACAGAAAACCGAAAGTTTGATCAAACCTACAAGGGCAAAATGCCAAAGAATGGTGCTGTAATGGAATCCCACGTTTCTTGCCTTCCGTGGTCTTTCCCTCTTCTTCTTCTTTTTATATCCTTTGCTTGAATGCCCTCTTTAACAAGTCCAAGAAGATGATCTCTTGAGCACAGGATTCATTTGCCTGTCCTCTTCCAAAGAAATCATCCCCAAGTGTGAAGGGTCCTCCAGCATCATCTTTGCCACCAAGTATCCAGCAATTGACCATGTCTGATATTTCCTTGCCTGTTTACCAATGTATCTGCCAAGTTTCCCATCATAATATTCCGGCCAGCTGTCTTTCAGTAGACGGGTCTCAGCAAGATCAATTGCTTTTCTTGCGATTTGGGGTCGTCCCGTTTTGATGCACGCAGCAGTCAGCAACCATAAAAGCACTGAAAGGAAAAGGAAAAAAAAAATATGGTGCAAAACAAAAGGACACGTTATGTACATACACATTATTTATTCTCTGCATATTATGTGAGAAAGACTTTTAAAATTAAGTTAAGAGAAACAGAAATAACAAACTGAAGGAAGTGTCATTGCTAAAATTTCTAAAGGAAGAGATTGGAGGCTTTTAGCTCATGAAAACGAGGAAGGAAATAGATTGGGCAGTGCCATTTATAGCAACTTGAATTCAGCTCCATTACACTCGTGTCTAAATCATTACAGTGAATGAGTGAGCAGCTCATCCTACTATTGGAAATTTGTTTACTGTATGCCCTTATGAACATATAAATTTATCTAACACAACCAATGCAGGCTACTTGCATGATCTCAGTATCCTTGATACTTAGGCACTGCTCAAATGTTATTATTGTTATTATTATTCAGGAGACTGCTCTATGTTGCAGGGATAAAAGCGAAAGAATAAGAAAACTACCAGTGCATGATAATGCAGGCAGAGCTTCTCAATAATTTACAATTTATGCATGCACTTCGGTCATGTTATTAATATTCAAAAAGCTGAGGACTTCATGGATCTATAAATTAGTGCAATCTGAGGATCACTGAAAGAAGATCACAGTCTGGGTAAAACTATCTCAGCATCTTATTAGTTTCCAGTTCCCACTTCCAGCACAATATCTATAAATGCAAAAAGTCTTCGGTATAACTAAATTGAATAATAGAAAAGGCAAAGGGGATACTGAATGCCATACTGCAGAACCAGACAGATAACCTAGACCATATGATTGGTTCTCTTTCTTTACTAGCTTCTAAATTTAAAATACAATTAAGGTTTCAGATTCAGATTCAGCCTTGTAAAACCAAATATAGTCAATGATTCTAAAAAAGTATGACAGAAGGACTCCTTATGGAAGGACATATTTATTAATTGATATACGTTAGTCACGAAAGAGAGTAGTAATCAATTAAACAGACAGAACAAGGAACAGACCTGGCCAAGATCCTCCATTATGATAGCTCCATCTAGTATTCTTGGGATCGCAACCAGTTACAATTCGCCATTCATGACTTTCTATTGCAGGATAAGCTATTTTTAGAGGCATTTCTCCCACTAGCTCCTCCCAGCGAGCTTCAATGAGATCCATGATAGCCATTGCTTGTTCATGAGTTGCAAGAGAAGACAGGATGGCAATGCAATTTCCTAAAGCAAACCATCTAAAATCCATCCTCGCGGGGCTAACATTGCCAATAAAGTAGCCTCCACGAGTTGGCATGAAATCAAATACCCAATCTGGGATTGAATCAGGAATAACGTTGAACTTATTTACAGCAGTGTGAGAATACTCCTCAGTCTTATATCTGTATATGTCATTCAGTTGTTGAAAGTCAAGCCAGAAGTAACTCCGCATGTGATAGCTCAAGGCATGCAAACGTTTCACAATTCTCTCAATACATTCTTTTCCTTCCTCGTCATGTTTCAACAATGAGCAAGCACATCTCAATGCCATGAAAAAAAGTGCTTGAATTTCAATAGGATAACCATAGATGCCCTGCAAATAAATCAATGCAGTTTGAACATGTAACAAGCTTGTACTTATCAAAACCCTATGAGGAAAACAGAACAACCTACAAGAGAAATTATACAACACTAAGAATTTTAATTTAGGAGTGCATGCACATGAGTGGTTGAGGGTGAAACGGAAACTAGATTATGATAATTTGGCCTCTATGCGAGTTATTGTTGCAAGGAAGATATCAAAGCACCATGCTGTCACAATGACTGGATGGGGTTGATTCAAGCAGAATGGTAGTCAATCCATGGAAATAGCAGATGAAAAGTGTGAATGCTCATGAGAAAAACTACGCCCACATTCACATAGAATGACAATTTCTTCCTTTTATTTTTTGTAATCAGTATTGATATTACTCTATGTTTATTTGACTGCATTTGTCTATAAAGAGAATACAGAAAGATGGCATCATCCGTTGTCTTAAAGCAAAGCTGGAAGGAAACAAAGAGTTAATTTCAAAGTGCTTCTGGGCTGCATATGACTTTATTTTACTACGAAATTGAAAATTGTGATATGATAAGCATGCTACATGACAATACAAACTGGAAAAAAAGAAAGATCCAGCTCTACATGATTGCATGCAGTACTTCACATTAAACAAAACAGGATACTTAGACTTTAGGGAACTTCCTAGGCTGCAGGAGCTTAATCAACACAAGCTATGTACGCTCCATTAGCATTTAACCAATGCCAAAAGGGTTTAGTGTATGTAACAGGGTGTTTAAATTTCACACATGCTCCATATGAAATCATAAACAGTAAGTTAATTTTAGGTTATGTTTAACTCCTTTATACTTATCGTTTGCAATTCTCCCAAAAATTCCCCTCCTGTTTAAAGAAAGGGGATGGATAGAAACAAGTAATTGATAGCTAAAACAAAGGTGTGGTGCACCCAGCTACCAATTTCATCAATGTATTATGTGTCTCATGTCTACTACTTGTTGGAGTTTGCTAGTTAGAAAAAAGATTATTTCAAGAAGTAAAGTAATTGTTCAAAAACAGAGTGATGCTCCAATTTTCTGGGAAGTTTCAGAAAAAAGAAAAACTGGAACTTCTTTTTCAAATGCAATATTTCTCTGTCTAGAAAACTGAAAAACTAGTTTTTCAGTTTTTTAAATTTATACCGAGTTTGGAAAGCATATTTAGAGGTTCCCCACAGCTTTTCTTTACAAGTTTTCCATTGTTTTTCAAATGAAGAAAAGACAAGCAATGCAATTTTTTTTCTTTTATATATAAGCACTTTTTTAGCAAAGTAAAATATTTTGTTTTTACATTTTCATATTTAGTTAGTGTAATAAATTTACTTTTTATTATAGATCTAATACAAAGATTTTTTTGAGTTAATAATGTAACTTTTTCATGATAATTTTTAATTTAAATGAAATAAAATTAATATTCTACAATTAGATTATCACGAATACAAAATATTAAGATGACTATTAACAATTATGGTTTTGACTTTAAAAAAAAAAAAAAAAAAACAGCTGTAATCTTGATGTATTTCTTTTTTATCTTTTTTTTTCTGGTTCTAAGACCTATAGTTCTAGCGACCAACTTGTTTTTCTTAAATTGTCTTTCATTATTAAGAAAGGGTAATGAAGATAAAATACAACCTTATTTTCACCTGTCTAGATAATATTTTTCCTTGTTCACTAATATAAAAAAAAATCATTTTTGTTCTCAACATATGAATACATTTTCCAATTTTAAATTCGAAAAGGAAAACTTAAAAGGAGAAGTAAAAGAAAACTCCAAATGGAAAAGGAAAATATTTTTCTGTTAATGAACAGACCAACTTGGCCTAATGACTACAATTATGAGAATGAATTAATTGGAATCTCCACCATTCTTTCAGAAGAAATCAAATCAGTTGATCTCTAAAGGCATTTGGTGTTGCATAATAGTAATTAACAACAACAGTCATATACATACACATGGGAAGGGATGAAGAAAGAGACATGAGGAAAACTTACCATTCTGCGATCAATCATAGAGCATCCATCGGCACATAGAAGGGTAGGGAAAGTATCAAACCCCTCTGACAAGCACAACGTCAATATGAGCCTCATTCCTTTCTGGCACTCTGGAGTTTCTGCTAGAGATAAATCTCCAGTAGACTTTGTATATGCTCGGAGCAGAATGATCCACCAAAAACCAGAGTCCACTGGAGCAACTCTTCCAATTGCGCTCTCACCAAAGTCTGCAACCAGAGAGTCTGTTTTTCGAATAGGATCGTGAAGAACTTTAAAGCTGGCTGGCATTGCCCCTTCACCAAGCTTGAATCGATCTATTCTCTTTTCCCATCCTTGGAGATGTAGTGTCTTCAGAAGGAATTGCTTGACTATTTCAGGCTCACCATTCATCAGAAAAGCTAGGGCACTGGGTACAAAGTCTCGTACAAAAACCTGGACAAAAGACCTCAAGAAAATCGTATAAATGATACTAAATTCATACCCCTGACAAATCCATACGATCACATTGCAACTGCCTTCTATTTGGAGAAGTCAGAAGCACGGGACTTATGAAATTTCCAATACATCATTTGCCAAAAACTAATGGCTCTTATCAGAGGATTTAGTTTTCAATTTATCACATGATCAAATCCCTGCCTTACTTTACTCTGTACTTCCACCTAAGGCATTCTTCAAACATTATCAGCTCATATGTTTAATGAATTTACATGCAGAGCAAATATAAGTCGACCATTTCCATCACTTTAAACATAATTTACAATTTAATGACATCCTTAGTATCATTGATTCCCAACCCCTAATGGGATTACCATCATCAGCTCAAAGCATTTATTTAAGCTTATTAAATGCTTAGTATTGAGCCTCCTCTCTTTGTGATGCATAAAATTAGCAAGATACAGTAACACCGTATAAAGACAATCTATCAAGTATCATAACATATTAACCATAGAAACAAATTAAACCAATTAGAAACATCCCAATGCCTGATGCTCCATTAATGACACAGAAAACCAACAAAACCATACAGAGAATTCCACATTTGGTAAAAAAGAATTACCTGATCATAGTTCAAGACCTCCTCTGAGGCATGGTCATACGCGGCAATAGTACCAACCGGTTGGCCTCTGAAGAAAACTAAAGACCGCCGTAGAGCCTCCCATGCATCAGCCACCATTGGGTGAGGATCAAACGAGTTGCGAGCAGATGAGGCTGGCGTGTTAAACCCGGACCTTCCACCAGGTGAATTCGTGGTCTCCAAGTTATCAATTCCTCTTGCAAGCCCGATCGAGAGCTCGCTAAGAGACCTCTCATCAAATGATCTCTGCCTCTCTATGTTCAACTTTGGCTTGTCAAGGAGGCGAGAGAAATCAATATCATCCGTTTCGGATATTGACCACACTGAGCTCCCATTCATAAGCCCCACCGTTTCTTTAGTCGCATCCATTTGTTTTTCTCTTTCAATACTTGATTGCTACAGAAAATGCTTTGTTTCTATCACCAAATGCAAAACAAGAATCACCAGCTTTAGAACATAAACATTCAACAGCAACATGCGAAGATATTATTTAACAATCACACAGAAATATCATCAACAGGAAAGTAAAAACCAGAAATTAAAACTTGGAAAGCTCAAAATAGAAAATGCAACATGCTATAAACTCTATTTATAAGAAAAATTTAAAACCTCTTATCCATTTAAATATACTCCAATAATTAACACTTATCCCTTCTTAGCTTTATAGACATTGAATGGGCTAAGAGGGAGAAGAAGAAATTTGAGACTTGTAAAACTTAAACAGTTCTCTTATGTCTCACCTAACTTCATAGGATTTAAAAAAAAAAAAAAAAGAACGAAAAACTAAACCATTAAAGACCAATTTAAACAATACAGAAAGCTACAAGACAAAAAAAATGGAAAACAAAAGTACCTTTTTTGTAATTTTACACAAAACACATACATTACACTTAAATTTCAATTACATTTTCCATTAAAATCCAGAAACGAAAACTTGAAAACCAACAGCAGTAGATCAAGATCCACAAAATATCAAAATAACGGAAGACAAAGACCTTTACTATCTTAAAATAAAAGATCACTTCAAGTAAAAATGTAAAAAAAAAAAGAGTCAAAATTGAGAGTTTCAACAAAGAAAGCAACAAAATTGAGAGACAAAAACCCAGATCTAAATACCTTCAACGAAATGCTTCTCTTTAATATCTACACAGAAAAAGAGACAAACAAAGAAAGAAGGAAAGACTTGAAGAAGAGAAAAACCTTCGCAATGAGAAAATGACTGGTGGAAAATCTCTCCGGCGACGGCAATTTCGCCGGCAAACGGTCGGTGAAGAGAGAAAGAAAAGGAGAAGACACGAGTAGGAGAGAGAGAGATATAGTTGAAAGAAAGAAAGAAGAGCTCGCCTGCAAGAGCTCATATTTATAGCTAGAGAGAGAGAGGGACGGGGACCTCCAAGGTTTTTCTGTAAGAAAGGAGACCGGTAATGGCCGGTTAACAGGGCACGAGGATAAATTGGTGCTGATTCGACGGTCTGACGTGGACAACACGACAGCGTTTAGTTTTTTGTCCTGATTTTCATGAGGAAGTCTTGGATTTTCCACTGGCCACTTGTTTTATCGGTTTCTGTGTGGGGATGTTGGTGCCCTATTGTTCATTGGTGTCATATGATAAGTGTCTACTAGTGTGTTGTTGATATTATTTTTTTTATCTTTTTATATAAAATATTAAAATTAAAAAAATATATATAAAAAAAATTAAAATTAAAAAGAAGTTCAATATTTTTTAAATGTTTGGTTCAACGTAATTCAAAACATCTCTTGGAACTAATTTAATATTAAAATAATATTTGAAAATGTGGTTAAAATCATGTTTTAAAAAAATTTTAAAAAGAAATTTTTTAAAAATATTATATTTTTATGTTTTTAAATTTTTGTTGATGTATTAATATCAAAAATTATTTTAAAAAATAAAAATTAAGAACACGGTTGAAATTATGTTTCTTAGAAATTTAAATTTTATTTTTTATTTAAAATTTATTTTTTATATATTTTTAGATTTTATATAAGCTAATGTTAAAAATAAATGTTAAAAATAAAAAATATATATTATTTTAATATATTTTTAAATAAAAAATACTTAAAATTATAATCATTATTATATACTCAAATAACATAACCCCAATTTGGGGAGTGATTGATTAAAGAAAGTACTATAAATTTGGTGCTGGCTCGTGTGAGTTGTGACAGATTGAGTTAACCTACGTGTCCATGTCCAGTTTTTAACTGTCTTGGATTGTTCAGTTGGAACTTGTTATAACTTATAACAGATATAAAGTGTAGGGTGGCTTTGAAATTCTGGCAGCGGTTACGGTGAAAATTTTAAGTGTTTTTTATTTAAAAATATATTAAAATATAATTTTTTTATTTTAAAAAAATTATTTTTAATATTAGAATATCAAAATAACATGAAAATATAAAAAAAAATATTTTAAAAAAATAAAATTTAAGAAAACGTGATTTGCACGGCGTTCACAATCACAACTTAAATCCAGTCGTTGCGAGGACATTTGTTTACGCGGCTGCGGCTGCTTTTAACGCAAATCACGTAAACAATGCATTTGGTAATAATAAAACACGAATTACTGTATACGTGGGGTTCGTTAAAAACGTTATTTCGTGAGAAGCAGGCTGCTTCTCACACGTCCACGTCTAATGTCCAGGTGAATTAATTCACCTCGGCACTGTTCACTTCAAGAGTGAACAGTGCCCTTGAAGTGAACAGTGCTATTCACTTGGCACTGTTCACAGTGAAAAAAAATTGTGTTTTTTTTGTGTTTTATTTAAAAAATTAAAAGGAAATCGCTTGATGATGTAACAAAAAATTCAGTTTTTGTTGTTGCGCGCTTAAGAAACCATGGAAAATATAGTCCTTGTTTGGTAAATTTCGTATGTGATGAAATTGCACATAGTTTAATGAAATAATAAAAAATATTTAATATCAATATTATTTATTTCATGATGTAATAACAGTAGTTAAATCTACAATATTTAAATTAAAAACCATCAATATTAATATATATTTTTTAATTATTTTATAACCTCAATTTGAAAAACATTCTTTTAACCAAACATATTAAATTACTTTTTGTTCAACCTCAATTTCAACCACAGTTTTAACCAACACATATATTTTTCCAAACCAACATCAACTAAAAATAATTTTTATAAAATAATTTTTTTCAAACCACAACCACAACAATTACCATAATACCAAACACGAAATTCAGAATCAAAAGTTTAAATTTTCAGTTAAACTGAGCATTGATATATACAGTTTTTATAATTCAAGTTTTTATAAGTTAACTTTCCAATCAGCTCTACTTCTCATTAGTTTATCTTACAAAATCATTTTTGAATGCGCTCAAGTTTATTGGTTTTTTTTATTAAAAAAAAAAGTTATTTAATAAGTTTTAATAGCTAGTATCATTTGTTAAATGTCAAATTAGAGTTTTAATGTAGATATTCAAATTCATGAAATTTAATAATTTTTTCATTTTGGTTTAATTTGTTAAATGTTAAATTGAAGTCCTAACATAGATAGATAGATTAACGATTAACTAACTCCTCATCTATTTTTACAGTTGAAAAATATTTTTGTAGAAATTTTTAAAAAAATTATTTTAAATTAATTTTTTAATATTTTTTTATCGTTTTTATATGCTGATATTTAAAATAAATTTTTTAAAAAATAAAAATAAATATTATTTTGATGTATTTAAAAAAAACTTTAAAAACAACTATTAAAACATAAACCAATATATTTATAACATTTGAGATCTTTTGAAAGGAATGAACATTGAAGTGCAATTCATTAAATAAATCTATAAAAAATAATTTGGATAGGGTGAAAAGTTGACTTAATATATTTATAAAATTTGAGATCTCTTTTTTTAAAAGAAAATTAATATCAATTGAAACACAATTCATTGAATTATTCTCAAAAAAAAA
>Ga0325404_1008741_pt1 | contig 10388 bp, 13 predicted proteins | sample PopdelMetagenome_18_FD_205664 | JGI IMG/M metagenome (GOLD analysis project Ga0325404, IMG submission 205664) | Populus deltoides microbial communities from Bellville, Georgia, United States - Xylem-Control-R1 | ecosystem: Host-associated > Plants > Phyllosphere > Stem > Wood/Secondary xylem...
TAAGAGTGTGTTTTGACAAACACACCCTTGGATTAAAACAAATTGGGCTGGATGGGCCTGAGGCCTAGGTCCATCCCGGTCTCAGCTGTTTTATATTTTTGCTTTTTTTTTCGGGCTGGGTCCAGCTTAGCGTGAACGGTCTAGGCTAGACCCAGTGGCTCAGCCCGGTCACTGGCCCAAGCCAGTGACCCAGCCCAAGCCAGTGACCCGGCTGCAGAAGGGAGCACGCGTGAAACACTTCATGTGCGCTCTGCACAGTAAGAGTGTAATTAAAATTGTGAGTAGGGGAAGAAAGACTCACCTGGTGCTGAAGGCTGGAGACGAAGACGATGGTGACGATCTAACCAGACGATGTCCTATCCCGTTTTCCGCTGATCTCCTACCCTTTTTATGTTCTCTAGGTCCTCTCATTCTCTCTCTAATCTTGTTCTACTTGTTTTTTCTTCTTCCCTCTCTCTCCGTTCTTTTTCTGTTTTTCTCCAGTATTTTGTCCCTGTTCTTGCGTCTGTGTATTAGTTTTGTGCCTTGTCCTCTATTGTCTTCCCCCTTGGTTTCCTTCTGTTTTGTTCCTTAGTGTTCGTTCGTCCCTCTGCTCGTTCTCTCCTTTCCTAGATCGTGGTCTTTCACTAGCTTTTATAAAGCCGGAGAATGCCATGTCGTCGCCTCAAGATTATGAGGCGACCGATCGTTGTTATTGTAGGACTAATGCATCGCGGGGAAGCTGGCAGGCGTGGTTCATGAATGAAGAAGTGATGAACAATTTTCTTTGAAACAACGTCGTTTTCACCTGAAATGTTTTTTTTTCAAATTTGCCCACTGAACTTCTGACATTTAGCAATTGGGTCCTTATGGAAATCTTTTTTAAAATTTTACCCCTAGATCAATTGCAATTGAACCCTTAGATTTTAGCGTCATTTACAAAACAATCATTGATTCTCAATTTAATCAATTCAGTCCTTAATTGGCTCTTCAACTTAAAATTATTTCAAAATTACCCCTAGAAAAATAAATTAACCCCCTACTGTATCACTGCCTATTGATTTTGGTCGTTGAATTTTAATTTATTGCAATTTGGACCCGAATCAGCCTCAAAGTTTGGTATTTCTTCAATTAAGCCCCTGATTTCATTAATTAAACTAATTTCAAGTTCAATTAAGTTCTCAAACTTATCAATTTTTTTAATTTCTACCAAAATCAACTTCCAAATTTTTAATTTCATCCCTATTCCAATTTATATTGTCTTGACCCAAATTTCAATTAATTCTTCATTCATTTTTTCCATCATTTTTATTTTTATTTTTATATAAAAATAAAATAAATAAAATAAAAGAATAAAAAATTGGGTTATGATAACCTTGAATCTACATTGTATCTCTTGTCTTGGGTACAACGGGATATAATTATGCTCCAAATTTGTTCAAAATTTTAGTCCTATTTTTTTATGTACCTGGGATTTTTTTCAACCAACTTTTACCACATTGTCAATCCTTTTGCTATTATTATTTTATTTTAAAAGGAAAAGGGGTAAATTTCAGGGAATAACCCAAAAATGGGTTATGACACTAGTCTTGAATATGTCCTTTGTCTTCTCATTCACGTCCATAACCATATTGAAAATGTTCTCAAACACGTTCTTTTATATGTGCATAACATCAAGGTTATGGTAGAGGAGATTGGTCTTCCAATAACGAAGCTCCCAAAAAATACTTTGCTTAACCTAATTGTGGGTCAAACCAAAACCAGGAAGCTTCTGCTTACTGGATTGAAAACCAAACACAATATCACCGTACTCTGACACCATATCATACAATTTCTCACCCAAAAAAATCGGCGATGCAATATCTCTTTTAGTTTGTTCCTTTCATGTAAAATGCTTCTATCTCATTTGACAATTCTATCATAACCGACCTCACTCAACCCATGATCTGACTTGATGGTGAACCTATGTGCAACGACCAATAATTTACTGTGATTTTTGCAACCATCATATATTGTTTGTCAAAATCTTTTAAAATATTAAAAAATCTAGCCGCATCTGCATTAGGTTCTTCATCTACGACTGGAAATTGACCGACATGATTCTGATTCATTCTCATTGCATCCATAACCATATTCTTATAATGAGTAGTATTATTATGTACAATTCCATGCACGTTGCTAGCATTAAAAGTTGACACAATCATCCTCTCTACCATGGTATCGTGAGGAACATATGGTTCTTCATGTGCATATCAACACATGTATTTCTTCATAAATCCTTTTTGTAGAAGATGCATCGATACAACATTTGAATCGATAATTTTTTTCTTACATCTTTTGTAAGAAAACCAAATGATTTGACAATATTGGTGCAACAAAAGGTCCTCGTCAACTTAATATCACCGACGACTTTTCAATCCATCAGTAAAATTCATCGACAAATTCGTTGGTAAACTATAAAAACTATTCATCATGTCAATTAAATATTACCGACGGACTCACCGATGGATTGAAAAGTCATAGGTTATATTTTGTGGTTTCTGAAATTTTTTTATTAAATTAAAAATTTAAAGTAAATATTATAAACGAAATCACCGATGAAATGATTAAAAATATTAATATTTAATTATCCGTTCGGTAAAACGCCCCAATAAAAAGCCTAGAATCCCTAATTTCACAACAGACCCGTCTCCTTTTTTCTTCTTCTTCTTCTTCTTCTTCTTTTTCCCCATGTGTAAAAAACATCAATATCCATTTCTTTTTCTTCTCTTCTCTTCTCCTTCATGCTCAGGTATGTCTTCTTCTCCTTTCTTGTTTTTCCTTCTCAATTTTTTTAATTAGTATACTTTAAAAAAAAAATTTCTTCTTAGCTTCACTTGCAACTACATTAAGGTAAGATTTTTTTTTCTTTTTTTTCATGTTTTTTTCACTATATTTGTTTTTTATTTTATTTTTAATTTTTTTTGTTCTTAATAATTGTATGAAAGTTGTTGTAGGATTTGTTTTTTCATATGAGATCAATTTTTAGTTGATTTATTTGTAAGATTTTTAAACTTTTTCATATAAATTTTTTTAGTTGAATTTATTTGTTGCAAATTTGTTTGAGTTGATTTTTTTCTTCTTTTTTCCAAGCATTTTGAGTATTATAGAGTGTTGATTTATATTAATTTAATTATTTTATAGTTTTGTAAAATAGATTTTTTAAATAATTACCGACGGAATTACATGCGGTATTTTGTCATATTGGGACCAAAATGGGTTCTCTATGTACGATTGGTACTGCACAAAGTTTGTCACACCCGGACATCGCGGCGACCAATTAAAAAATATCTTGGTTATGGAAAAAGAATAGATATCTGGCATCTTGTTCTTTTAGGAGAAAAGGTCTTGTTCAAGGAGTCGTCACCTAGTATTATGGTCACTAGGAACCCTAACTGGTCAACAGAAATTCTATGGTACGGGACTGGTTACGCAAAAGGAAAGATGTTATTACCCTTTAAGCGTCCTACCTAAGGCAGACTGCATTGCTGGTTTTGTCTAAAATTGCTAAGAATTTGTTCTCTTTTTTCCCTTTTTTTATTCTTCCTTTCATGTTCCTGACTCTGGCGTCAGTGAACAATTCCTATGAATATTTCCAACTCTGGTGTTGCTAAATATCGCACAAATCCTAAAAATACGATACTCTTGACTCTGGCGTCAGTGAATATTTTCACAAAAATGAATTTGAAGAAGAAATTTTCCATGTCATTTTTTTCTTGTTTATCCTTTATTATTATTTGCCCTTTTTAGATGGAAGTAAAAAAACATTGCACGACATATTGACATTTAACAGTAATAGTCCACATACCGATCACATCTACAAAAAATACAAACACAAAGAAAAAAAATAAAACAAAGTGTAAGGGGCCCACAAATAAATCAATGAAGGCCCCACATATTTTTTGGAATTTTCTGTTATCAAAAAGGGGTTCGTTTGGTCAAATATCAAATTCGAATAGGCATAAAACTATGGCCAACGCATAAGGGTGTGTTTTTTTCCAAACACACCCTTAGCAAACACACTTTGGGTCGGCTGGGCCTAAAGCCCAGACTCGGCCTACTCCTTTTTTCTTCTTTTTTTTTGGGCTAAGTCCAGCCCAGCCCGGTCACTGGCCCAAGCCAGTGACCCGGCTGGGCAGCAGGCACGCGTGCGCTGCACAGGGCGAAGGTAAATGAAGGCCTTACTTGGCGATGACGAAGACGAAGGCGGAGACGAAGATGGCAGTGATGGTTTTCTCCGAAGAATGTTTTTCTTTTCCCTGCTTTTTTTTTTTTTGTTATGGGTTCTCTTTTTCTTTGGTTTTTATGTTCCCCTGTTTTCTGCTCTCTTTTTTTTATTCGGTCTCTCCCCTGCCTTTTCTCTGTCTCTCCTCTCCTCCCTCTTTTTTCTTGTCTCCAGAGCTTTGTATTTATAGGGGACATGCCTGGTCTTCTCTTCGCGCACGGCTTGCCTTTGGATAAGCATGGCTGGGAGGGATGCGTTGGTGTTTCATTAGGATTCGAAATACCTGAGCTCGATCCTTATCTCCCCAGGGCATTTATCTTCATGAGGATAGGGATTAGTCTTTGTGTTTTAGCAGGACTGGGACGCTATCATTTGACATTTTTGCTCTTCTTTGCAGGTGGGTTTGCAACGCCAGAGGAAGAAGAAGAAGAAACTGTGCATGGCTAAAACGACGCTGTTTTGGACCGAAATTGACCATTTCTCAATTTGGTCCTTGCAGTTTCCAAATTTTGCATATAAACCTCTAATCTTTTCAATTTCAAATTTTAAACCCCTTAAAATTAGATTAAAAGGCAAATGGGTCAAAATTCAGGTTATAACAAAGTTATTGGATCACAAGTTAAATCTTGTTTTGTTATATATTTTCAAATTTTGTCATGGAGAGTTAGGAGGATTATTGGGTCCTAAATCCTAATCTCATGCAATTTTATGCTACAGTACTTGTTTGTCTAATTACAGTGCTTAATGAGCTAGTGAATATTAATATTTTGTAGAAAAAAACCTACCAAGTTTGTAGAAAGTGTCGCACGTGTACTACGTCGCAGCGATCGCCCACCACCCTCATCATCAGGTGTGGTATAATATCTATTCTGGCAAATATGGGGAGACAAGAAATTCTTGTCTCTTATCAGTGGAAAAAAAAAATAGAATGGGAGTCGCCACCTAGTTTTTGGTTACTAGGAACCCTAACTGGTCTCAAAGATCAGGTACAAAGACTGATTGCTTAAAGGGAAGGTATTAGCACTCCAAATACGCCCTATCTAAAATAAGCTGCATTGTTTCATTGTCTGATAAAAATCTAAGGTCTCAACAAGTTGGTCCTTCTATGGTTTAAGAAAAGCGCTCCTCAATAAGGAGGTTCTTATGTTATGAGAAAAACCTAACCGTTCTAATGTCTATAAAAGAACTATTGTTTTAATATAGGGAATACCTTTTACGTGTAAATTCATACTCTGGATACTAAAAGACAAACAAAATAAAATTTTTGTTGTATTTGAAATTTTGACCAATGTTCTCTTGACTTTAATAAACTGGTTATTAAAGCTAAAATGCATGCTAAAACATTTTTTTTATATATAAAAAAAACACCATGATTTTTTAGCTTTGAGACACTTGGTCGTATGCACAAAAACATTTTTTTCTTTTTGTTTTCATTTTTTTTGTATTTTGAAAGTTTTTACGAAAACCGGGTATTTTAATACTGGATTTTGTATTTTTAATGACATAAAAATACAGTCCGATATTGATCAAAAACAACGTAACAAATACACGAGAAAATTGTAAAAAATCCCAAGCAATATTTAGGGAAAGTTAAAAAAAAAGGAGTCGGGCCCGGCCCACCCATTCTGGGCTGGGCCTGCATTGGCCCAACTATAAGGCTGGCCTTAGCCCAGCCGCGTGGGCTGGGCTGATGTTCCAGCCCGCCAGACAACGGCTGGTTATTGTGCTGAGCATAGTAACCAGGTAAATATAATTAGGTAGTTACTGTGCTGAGCAAATTAGAGTAAGCTTCTAATCGATTCCTTATTATCAAGCAAATTCTAAATAAACTCGGATTTATTCCTATGATACCTTTCTAAAAAATTTAATATGTACTGTAATTTAAATAAAGAACTCCGACTTAATAAAAAACCTGAAACAAGTAATGAAGTTCGAAATATACAATACAGAATTTTCTATTTTTTAGCCATTAATTCATAAATTCTCTTAACATGTCCAACCCATAAACGAACTTTAATAGACTTAATTAATAATCTTAAAACACATGAAAAAACATAATGTAAAATGAATAAAATATATATGTATTTTGCACTTTAAAAACTTATTGTTTCTTGTTTTTTTTGGCCATGGATGATTGATAGATTGAGGATGCGGGGGTACTGCCCTAGAGGTAGTGGTATGATAAAGGGGTATTATTTATTTATTTATTTATTTATTTTTTGCATAGGTGAATTTAAACTAGAGAATTTGCACATAAAGTAAATCATTACACCTATGGTACAACCAATTGCGAGAGAATCAATTTTTTTTTTTTTTTTCTAGAGCGATACTCCTCCACAAACATAGCATACAATTCTTCGGTGTATTGCACTTTTTAAGTGTGGTTGTTCCCCTCTTTTTTTCTTGTCATGGTATATTAGTTCCTTGCAAGTTTCATTATCAAGAAGATCTCTGCAATGAACTTGTTTTCTCGTTCTACTTTATATGATCTAGAATTTAGAACTCTTGTACTTGTGAACAGAATTAAATGAAAGCCAAAATGATCTTTTATAGAGTTGACCCCGGTAGAAAAGGTCACAACAAAAGAAGCCATATTTTCCAAGAGGCAGGAACGAAAGGTCGACCAGACAAGAAACAATCACAGTGCAATATATTCAATCCCAAATGTAAATTTCAGTTGAGCTGTGTGTTCCCAGATCCAGTTCAGGCCTCAACGTCCTAAAAAAGAGAGGATAAGTATATCGTTCATTTCGTTTATTTGTGGAGATAGCTAATATTTGAGATTGTGGTAGTGGTAAAATAATTTTTTTATTTTTTAAAAATTATTTTTAACATCAGCACATTAAAATAATCTAAAATATAAAAAAATTATTTTAAATAAAAATAAAATTTTAAAATTTTTAAGATCACGGTGCAAAGATATCCGTAGAGTGGAGCACCACAAAATCTCCTTTAGCTGCATGTCTCAGCAAGAGACACTCTTTGGACTCAGCCTCTTGGCCCAAGAACTCCGCTGGTCCAGCTATTTTCTTCTTCTTTTTTGGGTCGCATGTCCTCTCCACTCGATTTTACTAGTAAGTTTCCCGCTGTGGGATGTTGTCTGCACATTACAATGAGTTTATTAAAAATCTATATTCCATATATATATATATATATATATATATATATATCTGACTTGTTTATCTTTATACGATTTGAAAAGATATTAAATTCAATGAAATAAAAGCTTATTCAAACTCAATGTTTATCCTTGTCTTTATTTTATTATTTTGTTAATATATGATGAGCACAAACATATTTTATGGAATATATTACAACGTGTAAGTCATCCATAATTTAATGTTTATTATTATAAAAAAAATTTCTCTATTCAAATGTAAATTTAATAATTATTCTTCAAAAAATAGTTTGGCAAATAGAACTTAACCGTATTTGTTTTCAGTCTTTTTATCATCAACACTATAATAAGAATAATAAAATAAATTTTCAACTTGATTTCAGTGATGCTTATAATTTGAAGACCTGAAATAACTTATGATTAATTCTCTTTTTTTTATAAGAAAATTAATTTTAAAACTTAAATATATATATATATATATATATATAAAATTTAATTGAGAGTGTCTATTACTAAGAAAGAAAATGAGGTTGGACTTGCCATGGGCATTTTTCTGCGAAGTTGATTGGTTCTTGAGTAGGATCGATGATGTATGTTGTTGCTACCCAATTTTTGACCCACCTTTTTGATAAAATTTTCGGAAAATCCAAAAATAGCGAAAAATAACGAAAATCCAAAAAAATATGTTTTTAATATATTTGCATCGTTTTTAGCATTTTCAACGTCGTCTAAAAAAGAATTTAAGTTTTCAAAGGTTTTTTGAACGCGTTCGACTTTTCACGCGTCATTTTTAAAATCATTGATTTTTCCTCATTTAAGTCGATGTTGATATTACTCGTTTTCAAAAAATATAAAAAAATCAAAAAAATCAAAATTTACAAAAGAAAAAAAGTTGAGGGACCAATTTTGAGGTCCGAACAACATTTTACCTATAAATATAGGTCCAAAACTCAAAGAGAGGGGGGGCAATTTTGACAACATCAGAAAAAAATACAAAAAAATACCTAACCCTAAACCCATCTTTTTCTCGAGGGCGCCCCCCTTCCCATTGAAAAAACCAAAAGGAGCAGGGGCGGCCGCAAGCCTCCCTTTCCCTGTTTACAGAGGCTGGCCGCCCCTCCCCTTTGATTTTCTTCTTCCCCTCAGCAGCCGGGAACAAGGGACCTCAAAATTGCGTCTTTTTCAAAACCAAACCGGGGCCAGCCCCCTCCCTGTCCTCTCATCTTCTTGAAGCCGCCTCCCTTCCCTTGGTAAGGAAACCAGAGCTCCGGTGGCTCCCTAAACACAGCCAGCCACCCCTCCTTTGGCAAAGAAGAGAACTGGAGAACCAAGGGGCGCCCTGGAACCTTCCCCTCTCTCAGCCGCTCACTCCCCTGCTCCCAGCACCTTCCTTCTTCTTCTTGCTCTCTCGGCCATCCACCGTTCTTCCCTCTCTCGGCCGACCCAACTCCAGCAGCAAGACCTCCAGCAGCGGTAGCTTCTGCCCACAGCCGACAGACCGGTCCTTCCACCTCCCTCAGCCTTTTTCCCAGCGGCTGCTCCTTATCCCTTAAACCAGCCGCCAGCTCCACCGTAGCTTCAACAGCCCTAGCTCAGCCCCACGCCGGACAGAGACCAGCGCCGTCCCCCTTCGCTCTCCTCTCTCATCGGCCGCCTGCTTCTCCTCCCCCGATCTCTTCATCTCCATCAACAACAAAGCCAGCCGGACGGACGACAACAGCTCAGTGAACACAACTGCAACCCCCTTTGCAACAGCTAGATCGGCCACCGGAAGCAGAGAAGAAGGCGAAACTAAAAGAAAGCAGATCCATAGAGAGAAAGCAGATCCAAAACAGAGAAGAAAAAAAGTAGATCCGTGACCAAGAACAAAAGCTAAAACCAACTGGATTGCGTCTTTTTCTTCTTTGCAGGTGATGTTGCTCCTCACTGCCAGTGTAGGAGGGAAGAGGAGATGAAGTCGGGTCGGATCCACTAGTTTGTTCTGGTTTGTCTGCAGCGGCGCGTGGGTCCACGCGACGCCAGTGGCGTGGCGCGTGTGGGGACGCGCCGCCACTGTTCCAGCGGTTCCAGAAGGCTTCCTGACACTGTTCTGGGAGGTTTTGGGTTATTCTGTAATTTTTAAAGTGTTTAATGTAATTTTTGTTTAGTTATTTTTTGAATTTGTATTGTGGATGTAAAAAAAAAAAGAAAAGAAAAAGAAAAATAATAGAAAAAGAGATGTGTGTTTGTGTATTTTTTTTTATGTATGTTATTGAATCAAAAGGAAAAAAAATGAATTTAATGTTTTATTTTATATGCACAATATCTAAAGGATAGATAAAAATCATGTTGTATTTTCCATAAAAATGTAGAACATGGATCTACATATATTTTGGGAACTAATAACTTATTTATCAAAGCCTTAGAATTGGGCTAAAATTTTATTTTTAAATCATATCAAGTCCACGAAGCTTGAAAGTGAATGTGTGGTTGAAAGTGAATGTGTGGTGTGTATTTTGTTTATGAATGTTTTTTTTAGGATAAAATTGCGAGAATAAAGAAGAATTTAATATTCTGATTTGCTCACGGATAAAGAATTACGAACTTACATGTAAGTGTAAGTTGTATTTTCTAAAATTCGATGAATGAACTGAATTTTAAAACTTCTTTAACACATCAAGTCCACGAAGCAGCTTACCTCAGGTAGGGTGCGTTAGGGGTGCTAATACCTTCCTTAACCACAACCAGTCCCTTACCAATGAATCTCTGACAAGACCAGTACATCAGGTTTCCTAGTAGCCCTCAATAAATTACTAGGTGGCGACTCCAACGAACCAATCAAAGCAAAACGAGAAGACGAAAAAGTCGCCAGCCGATGCCGCGCGGATTTTTTTGACGTGCGACATATGTTTTTTTCATAAACTAATTAAGATATCGCATGTATTTAACCTCTTATTTGGCTTGTAATATTTCTTGGTTTCCACTGCCCAGCTACGTACGTTAGGGATCTATAATCTATTGCTGAATATATCTTTTGTCTATTATTAT
>Ga0325404_1008742_pt1 | contig 10388 bp, 2 predicted proteins | sample PopdelMetagenome_18_FD_205664 | JGI IMG/M metagenome (GOLD analysis project Ga0325404, IMG submission 205664) | Populus deltoides microbial communities from Bellville, Georgia, United States - Xylem-Control-R1 | ecosystem: Host-associated > Plants > Phyllosphere > Stem > Wood/Secondary xylem...
CGTATTCACACCCACACACAGGTTTTGTCATGTGATTTTGCCATATGTATTATTCAACTATTATAGACTAGTTTGAATTATTTCTAACATTTATTAAATTGAGATGTTTGTTTCAAAATCTAAATAGTTTTTGTCTAAAGCTTGATAATTTATAATTAATTTGCAATTTTCCTTTATTTTTTTTGCATTTTAATTCTCGCCAACATTTTTTACTATCCCTTTTTTGTTCTTTATATGTTAAGAAGCAACTTGTTAACACTTTTCAAAAATTGATTAGAAACCAAACAAATATAAGTATGACAAGTTATTTGATCATGAAGGGAAAACCTTATGAAAAACTCTTTAAAAGATTATATAAAAAAACCCTTTAGGACAGCCAAACCCAAGACAGTAGTTTAGAAGACTGCAAGATGAGTATTTATGACTACAAATCCTTTGTAACTATAATACTTTACTTGTCAAGACAAACACTCTGTTTTGTTTTCTACTGCAGTAGCTTGCTAAAACACTTAAAGATCTTAAAACTATTGTCATCCTAATTGGAACATTCAGTTGCTAACATAGTAACACAGGAATTTCCCTTAGGAGTTTACAGGTCTTCTAACTATTTAGCGAACAATTCTCCTTGAGAATTTTCTTCACACTCATTTGTGTATCAAGAGTATATGTTGTGAAACTCTATGTAACTTCTTAGTTGGTTGGGCACTATTGCTCTATTGCCAGTGTTACTCTTGCCTTCTTAATGCTTCAGATTATCCTTCTTTATATACACATCCATGTGATAAGGATAAGAACATTATCTTCAAGTTTCTAGTTTATTAATTACATTTTTAACAGACTATTATTTATGTTTCACAACATTTTTAACAGACTATTATTTATGTTTCACAAAAACATGCACTTCTCTGACAGTTATCTTCGGATAACTTGTATTTATCTTATATCTGAACTTACAATCAATATAATTACAAAAATAATCATGCTATATCCTATAAGATAAACCTGACTGATTCTTTATCTAATTTGGATAAACAATCTAAATAATTTCATCGTAAATAATCCTTCACTAATCAAAGCCAATAATTTTAGCATTTATATTTTTTTTTCATTTGTGAAAAAAATAATAAGAATGAATTTTCATGCAAGTAGTTCAGATAGTTTGATATAAATAGATATTTTATTAAGGTATTCATGCAAGCACAATTGAAATAATGTTATTTAGTATGAGAATAGTTAATAATATGTATGCAACAATATTGACACAATCAAAGAGTTGATATCTTCTCCCAAGTGTAAGAGTGTCAAAATAATAAATAACCCGGTAAGACCGGGGTCGAACCATAAGGAGGTGAACTATATAAAATTATAAACAATAAATGAAAAGGAGATGAAGAGAACTTTCGAGATGTGATATTGATGTAAGGATTAAACAAGAATAAAATAATTGTCAAGGTTAGAGAATCCACTAATGATATTTCAAACAAGTATAGTATAAACTCTTTTTATTACTTGACTGAAACCACACACAAATGAGGTTCCAATCGGATTATAAATTATTAACATGATTACATTAATTATCTTATTCGAGTAATGCCAATACTTGTAAATATTATCAGGTATTCATGGTGATAACTTATGTTAACAACAAATCAAGTTCCTTTCATAGCTTAGGTGTCGATTATACCATACAGTTGGCTATGAAAGTGCTAAGTATTGTTGTACCAAGGGTTGTTCAACACAAATCTAGATTAACCATTTATCAAGTAAGGTATTAAGAGAGTAAGATAATAAATACAAAACATGTTAGTATCAAACATTAAAGTCCATGTTGAGTTTATACTATACTTATTCTTATACCATTAGTGTAACCTTGTCACCTTGACATAATAAACTTAGCTGAACATTATGAATAAGAGAAACATAGATAAACAAGATAAGAACATAATTATATAAGTATAGTAAAGGAAATAAAAAAACATAAACAAGATATTAAGAAAAATATAACATAGAACAAAACTTGAACGTTACAAAATACAAAGAAAGAGAGTAAGAGTAAGATCTTGATCTGAACAACCAAAATGCCTAAATACATGGCAAATGCCTCCTTTTATAGGCTAAAATTCAGAACTATTGATTTGATGACTAATTATTGAGTAGGTGGCCACCTCTTGACCTGGTAACAATCCTTATCTTCTTGTCTGCAGAAAACGCCATTGTTCATATCAGAATTTGAATAGATAGTCTTCATGAAAGTTCTGGGAAATTATCTCAGCTTTCCAACAAAACAAGAATGAGGTCATTTTGACTTTTAGAACTCGATATATAGGCTGAACACTAAACAGTGTCTGGGCTGTAAGACAAATTCCGACTTCTCTGTTGTTGCTACAATTTGAACTTGAAAATGATCCTTTTGAATTTGGACTCTTCATGAACGTTTTAGGCCTATGTCTTAGCTTTCTATTCATATAAACCAGACCTAAATCCAAGTTTTACGGCTCTAGTTATGATCCAATAATCAAATGGTGTTCCAATTTGAATTCAACCAGCATCTCATTTCTAAGCTTATCCCTCTCTTTGTCTTTTTAATTTCAGTAGTTAAACTCATCAATCAATCCTTTGATTTATATGATAGACCTGCATTTAAAATGAACATTTACCATAAATTAAAGGTATCTTATATTATCAGACTTGTTATTATAAAACATGCTCTAGTTAAGGAGTTATTGATACTTCAAGTGTAAAATGATGATATAAAACCTTGATAAAAATACACTTTTAAGTACTAATCAAATATCCTATAAGTTCCTAACATGTTTCATGAAAAACAATTCATAACTTAAAAACTTCACATGTTGCATCCTAATAGTTCATAATCTTTTCAAAAACTATTTTGTATCAGATACTGTTATACAATTATATGCTCAAGTTCCAAACGCTTCAAGTATTCAACATAGAGGATTCTTTGTAAAAATAACAATATTCAATTATTCTTTTTTTTAAAAAAAACTATAGGGTTGGCTGGCTTGGTTTAGTTGTTTTTTTTCTTTCCTTTCCCTTGCATGCATCCTTATCTCCCTCTTGTTTTGGCACTAATCTTATTCCTTATCTTTACCAAGAATAGTTTGATGCACATGTTCGACGTCCAACCTGAGTTGAATAAGTCTTTCATAAACTTGTACAATATCTTGTTGCATATCTATTAGCAACTTATCAACTACATCAATCTTTTGTTCCTACTTACCAGTAAAACTATCAAACTTATTTGATAGTACTTGCAATTGTTCTATTATAAAAGGGAGTAAGGGGCTGGTTTGAGAATTTTTTGGCTAAAAAAAGGTAGACTCTTCAAGATGTGATTTTTTTTATTGACTATAACTTCAAATTAAAAACAGTTACAATTAAGATTTTTCCATACATCTTAGTTATTAGCTCATTGTCATGCAAGGGTACTTTGGCCATGATTGCAAACCTAATTATCAACCCTCTAAAAGGCAGACTCATTTCCTTTCAGTTGCAGCTTTTTGTATGACAACAATAAAATGAGTGGCTAGGTCGATAGGAGCATTAGTATCAATAACATATATGAACTGAGCTTTTTCCTCTGTCAACTCAATATGTCTTGTAATAGGCTAGGGATTTGTTAGAACAATTTTTGCCAACAGATGGCAAGAAGTTAGCATAATATGTATAAGTAGTCTATATTTTTTAGAAAACCATTTTGATCTTGTAGGGCTAACAAATAGATCACTCATTTGAGTCTTGGAAGAGGCTCTTATTCTTTTATAAGGAAAGTCGGGATCTTTGATTTCAAGTAGCTCATATAACTTTCTAAGGACAACTAGAGATAACTAAAGGTTTTGACCTCTAATAGTAGAAGTAATAGAGTGGTCATTAAGATTAAAAGACTCATAATTTGCACTAAACTCCTTAACAACTTCAACATATGAAGTAGGTGCTCTTTCAATCAGTTTACCTTATTGTATTTTCTTTAAAATGTCCTTTATGAATGCAAGTGAGGGGTCAGAAAGACCACTTGCCGAAACTTCTCTTTCACATAGTACATTCTTATTAGAAAAGTTGTTTATGTAAGTCATCTCAACACTAGAGAAAATGAAACAGTTAGGTTTTCCAGACAATGCTACAAGTTTAGAGGAACCAGACACCACTTTGTCTTTTTTCTTTGTCCTTTGAAGTTTAGAGGGCTGGACTAGAGTCTTTTTAAGGGATAAGGTCTCATGTTCTTCCTCATTAGAAGAACTTGAAATAGGGGTTCCAAAATAAAATGGAAAAATTACTAAACTTTGGTTGGACTCTAAAATGAATAATGTAAATGCTACGGGGCAACCCCTACATTCTCTGAAATTAAAAAAAAATCATTTGCATCCTTGATAAATATAAAGAGACAAAGCTTCATTCTTATCCTTATCAAAAACTATAAAAAACACTTCCATCTCTATATGAACCTTACAAAGGGAAAATATTGCTTCCAAAAATAAAGAGTTTTCATTCTCCTTTCGCTTTTAAAGGGCCGACCACACACACACACACACACACATAGGGATAAGTTTTGTTAATTTCCACTATGTCCTTTATTTTATACCTTTTATGTTTTACAAGTAATATTTTTCATATCCCAATACTTATTTATACCAAATTTGACCTGAGTAATATCAAAATTCATTAAACTTTATCTCATAACATTTCTTTTCTGATATATTACTTTTATTTAGTTTTTATTTGCATTTATGTATTTTTTATTTTTCAGTCATTTTTCATATTTTTATTTTTGATATAATACATAAATATTTTATTTTAAATTCCCAAAATCTATTATCATCCTCTTAGTGTAAATAGTTAATTTACATGTTTAGCATATTATTTACTTCGCAATCCTTATGGATTTACCCTGGGGTTTACATACAACTCTCTCTCTTTATTTATAAGCCTATTCTTTTCTTTGTGTGGTGTTAATTGTTGTTATAGAGTATATAACCTTTAGTTAAGGTTTGAGGTCTTAGATCGTTAGAGGTGTTTTGAGTTGATAAATGTGTTTATTAAGGTACCAAGAATGTTTATTGGGTGTTTTGAGGTGAAAATATGTTAAAAAATATTTTTTAATAAAAAAACTGAAACCTGATTTTTTGAACACCTCTTCAGCGATCGAAATCTAAGCAAGCAAATGACTTATTATTATTGTCAACTATTTTTTTCAAAAAAGGCATAAAAAAAGGTCAAATACGTGGGCCTAGCCTTACAAGCCCAAGCATTTATGCCCTTCTTTTGTTAGGTTAGGCGCATAGCCCTAGCCTTGACCTAGCACTTTTATATATTTTTTTTTTCATTTTTTTGGATTTGAATTTAAATTCATTATAAAAAAACTTCGTATGATATTTTAATTATTATTCATGTTGCATCCGACATCGCGGTGGTCCTAAAAAATAATTCTCTTGAATTATGGAAAAAGATTAGATTCCTGGCATCTTGTTCTTTTAGGAAAAATGTATTGTTTGAGGAGTCGCCACCTAGTATTATGGTCACTAGGAACCCTAACTGGTCAACAGAGATTCTATGGTTCGGGACTGATTACGTAAAAGGAAAGATATTATCACCCCTTAAACGTTTTGCCTAAGGCAAACTACATTGCTGTTTTTTGTCTTAAAATGCTAAATTTTTTTTTATTGGTTTATGTTTTGATGATTTATTCACAATATTCCTGACTCTGGTGTCAGTGAATATTTGATTACGGATAATTCCAACTCTGGCGTTGGTAACTATTACGTAGCCATAAAAATAAATTTAGATTAATATATTTTTTTATTCCTGACTCTAACGCTAGTGAATAAACAAATAAATTAAATTCATTTTATTACGCATCCATATATTTTTTATATTTCTTATGTAAATGAAAGAAAAAAATAAATAAAATTAAATCAATGTTTTTTATTCCTGACTCTGGCGTCAGTGAATAAATAAATCAATTTATTTTTCATACATGCACATATATTTTTTTTCTTGATAAATAAAATAAAATATAATGAATAAGAATAATATAAACTTAAACCAGTATTTTAATCCCGACTCTAGCGTTGGTGAATAATCCGGTAAATTTATATTATTTTTATTCATGCTTAAACATATTTTTTCTATTTTTTCTTTTTCTCCTTTTTTTTAATTTTTTAATTTTTTTATTATTTTTGGGACTGGGCCCAGTTCAGCCTATATGGGCTGGACTAAGCCCAGCCGGCCTAGCCCAATCACTGGCCCAAGCTAGTGACCTGGCTGGGCCACAGCACGCATGAACTAGCTTCATGCGTGCATGGCGTTGTGCCAAGGTAATTAATTACCTTGGCACAGTGCCTAATGCACTGAACTTCCAAAAAAAAACGATGAAAACAGAGGAAGCCTACCTTGTTGCAGTTTGCTTCGCCGGAGTGCTAGCGTGTCGGGCAGCGATCAGTGGTGGCGTTCGTCAATAATAAGCTAGAATCTCTCCTTCAACCTCTGCCTTTCTGCCCTCTGTTTCCTCTGCCTTCGTCTGAAAAATTATCCCCGTGCTCTGTTTTTCAAGTTCTCCCAACTCTCTCTCGGTTCATTTTTGTTTTCGTAGTTTTAGGCCGGTGTTGGTGAGGGGAAGCTCGTTTTCGGTATGGGGTTCCAAAAATACTCAAAAAATATAGCTGGTGTCTTTGTGTTTTGGGTTTCTTTCTTCTCTCCCTCCTCTATTTCTTTTTCTATCACTCTCTCTACCAGCCTTGTTCTTCGGTGCTGCTCGGTTTATATAGGGCTCGGCGAGTTGATAACAGACGGTAGGTCAACGGTCGGCCACCATTAAGGCGCCCATAACTGAAGCTAACAGACGATGATTACTGCTGCAACGTTCGGCCTCCTTCACTGTAGAAAACGGTCACAGGCTTAAAGGAGAAGAAGATGAACAGCGTCTTCAAAACGACGTCGTTTAGCCATTTTTCGTTTTGATCCATGCAGTTTTGAAAGTCTTGTAATTAAACCCCTGGTTTAAACTGTAATTGGCCCCCTGCATTTGCGTCCCTTTTTCAATGTAGTCCTTGGATTTTAATTTCGCAATTTAGACCCCCAATTAACCCCAAACTTTGCTATTTCTTCAATTAAGTCCCTGATTTCAGTAATTTAATTAAATCCAAAGTCCAATTAAGTCTAAAACTTATCAATTCTCCAATTAAATCCTTGATTGGGTTAATTAAATTAATTCCAAGTTTAATTAAGTCTCGAAACTTACCAATTCTCCAATTAAAACCTTGATTGGATTAATTAAATTAATTTCAAGCTTAATTAAGTCTCAAAACTTATCAATTTTTCCAATTAAAACCTTGATTGGATTAATTAAATTAATTTCAAGCTTAATTAAGTCTCAAAACTTATCAATTCTCCAATTAAACCCTTGATTGGATTAATTAGATTAATTCCAAAGTTTAATTAAACCCCAAAACTTCCAATCATGTTGCCCTTAACCCAAATTTTAATTCATTCTTCATTTATTTTATTTTTACTTGTTTTTCATCATTTTTTTTAGTAAATAAAATAATTAAAATAATAAAAAAATCAAAAATTGGGTTATGACAATTCATTTTTGCAACGATTCTCAAATAATATTATAAGTTTTTAAAGGAATTTTAACAACTGTTTTTAATTATTATATACCTAATATGAAAAAGAAAGCCCAAGAATTCAATTAAATAAAATTTATGTTTTACAATTTTGGTAATAGATTTTATACATAGTTTTATCTAATTTATTCATTTTTTCTTCAATCACATACAAAATACTAAGATGTTATTTTAATATTTTTTTAATTTACTTTTAAGATCATGATGAATTTTTGTTTATAAAATAATGCTCGCAATTAAAAAACATGTTTTTGTTAAAACATCTGAGAATTGCTTCTTCTTCTTCTTTTTTTGTTAAAAACATTCATTTTAAGAAAATAAAGTTTAGATTGGAGAAATACATTTTCTCTACTATTTCAAACGGCTGAATTTTTTGAAAAATCTTTTCTTTTTATTTTTTTTGCCTTTTATTAAAAAAATGCTCCCGATATAAAAATTATGATGTTGTTTTTAAGAAGATTAAGAATTTTTTATGATGATACTTTGATTGCTTTTATGAATAATTATATATCAACATGATATGCAAAGTTCTTATGATAATTTACTCATTAATATTGAATGGGAATATAATATATTTTTTCTCGTTTTTTCATTAAAATTTTTGTTGTAAAAAAATACATGAATTAGAAAAAAAAAATTAGATGAGAAAAATATATTTTTCCTTAATAATTTTATTTGTTGTCTTCCCTGTAAATGTTTGTTCTTATAATTATTTAATTAAATAAAAAATAGGTTATAGAGAGCAAGGTTATTAAACTCATCTTGGGTCATCCTAGGCCATTGGTTGGGCAGGTTTATGTAGTTTGACCAGTTTGATCAAAATTGTCATCGTCTCAATATTTATTAAGAAAGAAAATTAAATCAACATGATTTTAAAATATTTTTTTCTTAAAAAAAAGTCAAGCTAGGTTTTTACTAGATCGATTAATTTGTGGATGCACCTGCCAAGTTGATTAGGCTGTAATTGGTCAACTCCTATAATGTTTGCTTTGAAACTTGACCCAAAATAATGACATAGCTGATAGGTCATCACAATGACTTTTTAAGCTTGACCGTGTTTAATAACATCAAAAAGCTCCTCGTCATAACACATGCAACTTATTGTCACTAAAAATCATCTTTTAGAAGCAATAATTAAGGATATCTATAAGTCTTTGGTTAAAAAACCACGGGGCTAACAACCTGTTTGAAATCAAATTACATGGTGAATTCAATTCAATTTATAAGCAAATTTAATTTAAATAGTCAATTGTAGAGCACTATAATCTAAAGTAACATTATTAAGTCTATTATGCAAGGATACACAACAATAGAATGTTTTCAGAAATTCATCAATGCAAGACAATTTGGACAGGGAACACCCATTTTAAGGTTGAGTTTGCATTGTCAAAGACTTCGATCATTCAACTTTAGTTCTAAATGAATCATGTTGGAATTCTGAAAATTTGCTTTTTGATTTCCAAATTTAGAAGGACTCTTGAAAATTGCCTAGTCAACAAAAGAGATATCTCATTGTGATAAGTGCTCGGTTTTGGAAAGTAACTAGATTATTTGTGGCATTATGTTGCATGTCCGATCAATTTTTTTAACATAAAAAAATGTTAAAGCATTGTTAACTTTTTTCTCTAGTGGAAAAGAAAATTCATGTGCGTGTTGACCTAGTCAACTTGACGGATACAAAGACAATCCGGATGGCTCATAAAAAAATAACTTTACTAAAAAAAATTCAAGATGACAACTTTTAAAAAATATTGAAATGATTACTTATTGGATCCACCCAGATCAATCGGAGTTAACCTTCCAAATCTACAATCATGGTTATAAAACCATTATAATCTCATAGGAAGAAAATCTAAACAAATTATGAGGTCTAATTCTCAATTAACATATTGTTAAATGATGAAATTGAAAAAGGAATTCAATTAAAAAATAGACAAAAAAATGACTTAAATAAACTCGATTAACCAACTAAACCGTGACTCGGGTCATAAGATAAGGGTGACCCCATAAAAATTAAATTAAAATAAATTATAAAATCCAATTCTCAATTAACTCAACATTGAAAGGTAATTTTTTTTTTAAAATAAATTAAAAAACAAAAACATTACTCGAGATAACCTCAGTTAACACACCAAACTCATGACCCGAGTCATAAGATCAAAATAATCTTATAAAAAAAAACAAAAAATAACCTAAATTAATCCAAATTAAATGAATTAGTAAAAAAAAAAACATAACACTATCTTTTAAATCATTTCTCTCACTACAAAAACAAATATTCCAAAGCATGGATGTATCCTCCGATACATGATATCATAAACACAAAATAAACACCAACCATGTTGATGATGTTTGTAAGAGATGAAAAGTAGCCCAGCTCAAATCTCATCAGGCCCAGGCCCAAATACATTCTATTCCCTGACAAAATCCCAGACCATCCAAAAACCCTAGCTTCTCCTTTAACTACAAAACCACTCCCATTATCTCCTCGAGACCCATATCAAACACAAACCCTAGCCGCAGTCTCCATCCCCACAGCTACCACAATGAAGTACAACCCAAGAGTCTCCTCCTCCCGCCGGAAGAACCGTAAGGCCCACTTCTCGGCGCCATCCTCGGTGCGTCGTATCCTCATGAGCGCACCCCTTTCCACTGACCTCCGTCAGAAATACAACGTGAGATCCATGCCTATCCGAAAAGACGATGAGATCCAAGTTGTTCGTGGGACATACAAGGGAAGGGAAG
>Ga0325404_1008746_pt1 | contig 10384 bp, 3 predicted proteins | sample PopdelMetagenome_18_FD_205664 | JGI IMG/M metagenome (GOLD analysis project Ga0325404, IMG submission 205664) | Populus deltoides microbial communities from Bellville, Georgia, United States - Xylem-Control-R1 | ecosystem: Host-associated > Plants > Phyllosphere > Stem > Wood/Secondary xylem...
AAAGACGATAAAGGCATGGTTGCTTTGTCATATTGAGTTCATGTGCTACTCTTCTATCCAAAGGACCAACTTTCATGGTAATTAAGAAAAGAAAAGGGAAAAAAAAAATTAAAAAAAAGAGAGGAGAATCATGGGCATCATGACAATAACCTCCTTTGAAGCATAGTTATTAGAAACAACTCATGGTTAGTCCGTAAGTTGGTCAATTTGAATATATTCAAAATTAATATTTTTTAATTTTTTATTTATTTTAAATGAAACGGTATTATTTGAACAAAAAAGTTTTAAAAACTAAAACAATATTTTAAATAAAAATAAAAAAAATTATTTTAGATAATTGACTAAGCTCATTTGAGTTTCTTCAGATAAATTTTCACCTCACTCAATTAACTCATAATAATAAAAGCTAAGCTAAGCTAATTTTTTAAATTATATTTTAAAATAGTTTAAATGTGGCAAAATATGCCTTTTTCACCCACGTAATCACCGTCACAAATTAAAATTCCTTAAAAAACAATTGGTAAAAAAAGAAAAAGAAAAAGTTATTTATTTGATTACTATCCTTTTCTCCTCCTCCTTTTTCGGTGATGAGATAGGGAAATGTCATTTTCACAATAAAGCTTCGGCATAAATGAAACATTTATTACGGCATTGGCAATATGATTGGCTTTTCATTTCATATCCCCATGGATTCATATGGCATATATCTTCCCATCATCATTGTTTGAAATACTAGATTATTAGCTTGCATTATGTCACAAGTAAAATAAAAAAAATTAATATATAAAAAAAGTTTAGGTAATGCTAGTATTTTTTTTTACTAGAAAAAATTTAAACCATATAAAAATTAACTTGATATGATCTGATAACCTTGTCAGATCTAAAGGCAACCTAAATAACCGGTAAAAACATAGTTTGAGTCAAAATAATATATTTTTTAAGAAACACTGAAACCACAATATATTGAATTGATTCGGGTTAACCTGTCAATACGCATAACAAGTTACGAGATCATGATAACTCTATAAAAATTAAATCAAAATAAATTATGAAACTTAATTTATAATAAACTCAATGTTGAAGGATGAAATTAAAAAAAAATAATTAAAAAAGAACAAAAAAATAACTGGAGTTAACTTGCCAAATCTGCGATCCAGGTTATGAGACCAGGATGACCCAATAGAAACCAAATTGAAACAATTTATGAGACTCAATTCTCAATCAAATCATTTTTGGAAGATGAAAGTGAAAAAATTATTTAAAAAAGACAAAAAAACAACTTGAGTCAACCAATATTAACTTGCCAAACATGTGACCTGATCATGGGATGAGAATAACCTCATAGAAAACAGATCGAAATAAATCATGAAGTTTAATCCTCAATCAATCTATTGTTGAAGGATGAAACTGAGAAAAAAAGTCAATCATAAAAAAAAAATACTTGAGTCAACCGAGTTAACCTGTTAAACTCGCAGTCCAAGTCATGAATCTAGGATAATTTCATAAAAAGTAAATTGAAAAATTATGAAGCTCAATCCTCAATAAACATAATATTAAAGGATAAAATAAAAAAAACATAAATTAAAAAAAAAACACTATTCAAGTGAATAATGTTACGTGAGGATCCTTAATAAACATAATGTTAATAGATGAAATTGAAAAAAAAAACACAGATTAGAAAAATAAAAGAATGGAAAAAACACTATTCAAGTGAATAGTATTATGTGAGGAGAGATACAAATGAAAAAAAAATCAATTAGAAAAAAGAAAAAAATAATCAAGTTAATCGATTTAACATGCTAAACCCACAATTTGGGTCATGAATATAAAATAATCTCATAAAAAATAAATTGAAAAGAATTATGAAGTCCAATTCTCGTTAAATATAATGTTAAAGAATGAAATTGAAAAAAAATAAATTAGAAAAAAATAATAGAAAAACACTATTTTTTAAGTGAATAATCTCATGTGAGGATTCTCAATAAATATAATATTAAATAATAAAATTAAAAAATATATAGATTAAAAAAAAAGGAATGAAGGAAAAAACACTATACAAGTTGATTATATGAGGATCTTTAATAAAAATAATATTAAAAAATAAAATTGAATTAAAAAAATACTATTTAAGATAATAGTATTATATGAGAAAGGGTGCAATAAAACGATATCTTTTTAGGTTTTTTTTTAAATATATAAAATAAATCCACTTATTAACTATATTCATATAGGCATGTATATATATTTTATAAGGGTACTTGTATAATTGATGTAAACCACAAACAACTTTATTCTAAGAGCCCTTAGAAATGGCTTTAAGAAACTCATTTAATTACTATTAATTTCATCGTATATTTCTATCTTTATGTAAGTATATTTGATATTGTATTACACTTAACTACGTCAATTTAATATTTTTTAAATAAAAAATAATTAAAAACATATCTTAAAAAAAAAATTACCGCAATATCAAATTAACACAAATCTTAATTAAAGGAATTTCTCTAAATGAGTAGATATAAAAGATGTGGGCTCTATTTATTTCATGTAAAATGGTTCCATGAAAATTATTTTCTAAATTTTCTTGTATTTATTTATCAATAAAAAATTTGATAAACTGAAAATATTTTCCAGTTAAAGAAAAATTTACCTTGGTTTTTTAAAAAATATTTTTTTTATTTTGGATGAAAAACACTTTTAAGAAGTTGTAAAAAATTTAGAAATGTCTTGTTATTTGTTGATTATATCAAATTTGGTCCTCAATCTTTTAATTATTATATATTTGTTTTGATTTTTTTCTATTTTGATCCTTAAAATTTAATTTAATTTGATTTTTATATTAATTTAGATCCTTATTTTTTTTATTGTTTTTTACTTTTGTTTTATCATTTTCTTAATTCAAATTTTTTATTTATTAGATTTAGTCTCTATTCTTTTGATTGCTATTTATTTTATTTGAAATAATTTATGAAATTATATTGTTTTTAATTTCATCATTTTTCAACTTTTTTATCTATTAAATTTGGTTTTTATTATTTTGATTTTTATTTATTTTATTTAAAATAATTTATGAAATCAATTTTTTTTTTAATTTCATACTCCTTCAAGTCTTCAACTGTTTTATATGTAAAATTTAATCCTTATGTTTTTTTTAAAAATAATTTAATTTTCAAAAAATCACTTTACATGAAAACTACTTAAAAAAAAAAAACTAATTTTCAACTAACAAACATTACCATAGTTTACCATGTGAGTGCGGGACAACTCTTCGTATCCAGTTTTTTTTTTACTGTTTTATAATGATTTCTACCAAAAAGTAATGAAGAAGAAGAACAGAAGGCTCTTGCCGACTTTTATGCGGGTAGATAGCTTCGTCTTTTCATGGCTTCTCTATTCTTAACCAGTGCGGGAGGGAGAAAAAGAGATGATTAAAATATAATATAATGTCTATTTTTATATTTTTATTAGATAGTTTCGGATAATATTTTTTTTTAAAATATTAAAATTAATTAAATTAGATCAACTAAGCTATCTAAGTTTAACTGAGTTAATCCAAGTTTAATTAAATTAATTTTTTAATCAGTTTAAAATAAAATTCAATTTAAACTAAATTTTAAGTTTATAAAATATTGAATCCACCAGACATGTTTAATAAAAATGCTTTAAAAGGCATTAATATACATGGTAGATTGTTAGTCCTATTTCAGGAAAATTAAATACCTTACAAAATAAAAAAAAAACCTAATTACAGTAAGAAGAGATTGGTTGGTAATGGTGGTATGAGATTGTATTTTAAATAATGTTTTCTAAAATTTAATTTTTTTATTTTAAATTAATTTTTTAATATTTTTAAATTATTTTGATAGGTTAATGATAAAAATAATGTTTTTAAAATAATAATAAAATATTATTTTATTACATTTTCGACAAAAAAATTTTAAAAAACAAAATTTATTATAAGTAGTTTGAAATTACGTTCAAACACAGTTTCGTAAAATATTTTTCTTTTAAAATTAAATTTTTTATGTTTTCGTTTTCATATTTTTTTGATATATTAATATTTTTTTAAAATAAAAAATATTTTAAAAAATAAATCATTACTGTTACTAGACTCCCAGACAACTCTAACTATAAGAAGAGGGCGGTTAGGAAGTCTCCTCACTTGTGTTCAACGTCCCTTGCTAGCAAAGCAGAGAAGAGTATTTCCATACTTTCTAGAGAGAGAAAAAACCTGGAGAGAGAAACAACACCATCTAACTCTCCTACAACTACTCCTACTACAGAGCTTAGGTAAGAGGATAAAGAAAGGAACAAAAACAAGAACAACCAAGTTAAAAAAAGGAAAAACAGACCAGACCACCCCCTCTGGGTCTCTCTCTCTAACACACGTTTTTCCGCTTCCAATCTTGGACAGAGCTCTCATTCATAGCTCTGGTACTCCTAAAAGAATTCTAAGTGCTTCTTGAGGGAGCTTTTATCTTTGTCTCCGTGATTCGATTTATTTTCTTGCATATGGGGTTTGTTTTTGTTGAGATAGCTATTGGTTTGTGAATACAAGGGAAGAATTGGAAACCCCAGATAGAAATAACAAGGAAAAGAAATGACTTTCAAGAGCAGGGGAGATCAGCAGTCTTCGAAAAATGCTATCTCCCAAAAATGGACTCTTTTCTTATGCTTGGCTTGCTTCTGTTCGGGAATGCTCCTAGCCAATTGGTATGTTTAATTCTTCTTGTCCTTTTTTTTTTCTTCTAATTATTTTTTTCATATGAATTCCCTGTTGGGGCAATCTTTGGAGAGGTTATTTTGATTGAATTTCATTAAGTTTCTGCCTTTTATGAAATGGGCACAAGCTGTTTTTTCTTTTCAAATTCTAAGATCTCAGTTTTGATGATTGTTAATTGTGTGGATCGAAGGCTTGTTTTTGGTTGGTTTTGTGGAAAAATATGTTTTATTTTTCATCTAAAAAAATGGATTGACTTCTTTAAACTATATGAATCTTAATATTTCACCATTTTTCGAGTTTGAATTTTCCATTCAATTTCTGGCTTTATTTTCTTGCTCAAGTGAGATAGATCTAATTATCCAATTTAGGATATTGATGCATTGACTTTCTATTTTACTTTAATACCATTAGTGAGTGTCGGTATTTTGTTTTCTCAAACCTTTGTGAATTCTTGTTTTGATAACAGGTCCCTCCTTATTCAAGAATTTCTCATACCCTTCTGCTCCCAATTCCTCCATCATCTAATAAATAATTAATCTTTGTCTTCGTTACTGTTGTTCATATGATTTTATTTAAGGTAGCAGTTTTAAATGTGGTTTATTTGTTGGAAATCCATGTGCTACCTTTAAGAACTATCCCCGCTTTTTATTTCTACCTGCTTCCACTTGGTTGTGTACTTAGGGGAAGGAAGGTCACCGACATCTGCTGTACTTTGCCATAAATTATTCTTTAATATTTGGTAGCTGGGACTGCTCTTTTTTGTTGGAGATGGTTAGCTAGAAATTCGTGATGAGATTTAGCAATCATTTCAATGATCCCCCATTGAATTTTCTCTTCCCTTTTCATATCTTAACATACGAGTATTTTCTTCAGTCTGGATGTGCCTCCAGGAATAATTTCATGGCAATGAAATCATCAGAGTTCCTGGTATCTGTTCAACGGTTGTATGTGCATTTGTGGTTCTGCAAGTAGCTTCAATCTTTATCTTATTTTGGATTAGTTTGTTTGCATCATTGCTTTTATTTGTTTCTGAATGATTAAAGAGATTGCAAATAATCATCAACAAGGTAACTTCTTGTTGGCACTTAAGATGCAATGGCATATTAATAAGGAAAAATGGTGGCAGGACGTGGAACGTTCCTGAGCCTAAAGGCATCAACCGATCAACTACGGTGGAAGCTGAAAAACTAAAGTTAGTTTCAGAGGGTTGCGGTGATGAAATTGTGGGTATCTTTATTTATGACATGATAAATTTCCATTCCCTTTTTATGTTTTTTTAATTAATGCTATACTCAGTGTTTCAAGCTCTTTACTTCATTCTTATATGTTACTCATCACCATTGTTGTTTGTAATCTGATTTATATCCCTTTAGTTGCACCAGAAAGAAGTGAAGCGTGACTCTAAGGATATTATTGGGGAAGTTTATAAAACTCATAATGCCATTCAGTAAGTATAGCTTATGCCCAACAATTGTTCTACCTTCTGCTGACATATCATAGTTGATTTGTGTGAAGGTATCCTCAAAATCAAACTCTCTATAAAAAATTGAATGTAGGACATTAGACAAAACCATTTCAAATTTGGAGATGGAATTAGCGGCTGCTAGGGCAGCACAGGAGTCTATACTCAGTGGCTCTCCTTTGTCAGATGACTTAAAGAGGACTGGGTCATCTGGGAAAAGAAGATATTTGATGGTTATTGGTATTAATACAGCTTTTAGCAGCCGGAAAAGAAGAGATTCAGTTCGTGCTACGTGGATGCCACAAGGTTCATTGAATTGTCCCCTGTTCTTTCCTTCATTACTCTTATGCTATTTTAATTTCTGTGTGAAATCTCATTGTGACAAAGGTTTTTTTTCCCTTAATGCAAAATAGGTGAAAAAAGGAAGAAACTGGAAGAAGAGAAGGGTATCATTGTTCGCTTTGTCATTGGTCATAGGTGGGCTAGCTTCTATTCTCTTAAATGATCTGGATAAGGGTGCATGTATTTCGTGATGGAGTATGTGGATCTTAGTTTTGAGTTGTTGAGTGGATGTTTCTGGCCGTAATGCGAGCATAAATTCATTTTGAATATTTGCTCATCCATCACGTGCTTAATGATTACAGCTACCCATGAAACAATTCAAATTTTAGTTATTAAGGCTGCACGAACTTTCCATTTGCTTTCTACAACATAATTAATGCAATCTCTCTTGAGAATCCATAAGTATCCTGATGTCAGTTAAAGGCACTGAGAATCTGGAAGAGTAAGCTGCTGCATTGCAGTGATTACTAAGGCTTTTTTGGTGCATTTGTATTCCATAGAAATTAAATTTCTATTGCATTTTCAATAGCATTTCTTCACGAATCATTTCTGTTGTTTGCTGGGTTAGAAATGAGCTTATTAACCTAACATTGTTGCCTGAATAGTTGCATGCATGAGATGATCTTTGCATTTCCATGAAATGATTTTCAAATTTTTTTGACTGATGTAATTTCTTTAGAAACTTTTTTATACATGATGCATTTGTCTAAAATTAAACACTTGCAGCTCATTTCTGTGTCTTCAATTGTAATTTGTACACGCTTGTTTTGGCAAAAGCAGAAATGTTCAATCTATCATATCATATAGCAGAATTTATATTCCAAGAGGCAATCTACTATAGAAATATGTTTTTTTTAGTTCTGAAATCTTATATATATGTTGGTGAAAACAATCAAATCTTATGAATTAAACCTGTGCTTTCTGAATGCATGATCTGTTAACAATTTCTATTCATGACAACTAATAGCTTTGACGGTGCTAGTTCACTTAAAATATTTTTATGCTATCTAGTGCAACATCAGGAGGCATTTTGGACAGAGCCATTGAAGCAGAGGACAAAAAGCATGGAGATTTCTTGAGACTGGTAAGGCTTTTGTTTCCTAATCTTCTATTGCGCTGCCCTACTTGCTCATTTCTAAAGAAAACTACTTAGTATACTCAGGAAAAGAAAAATCTAAGACTATGAGCTCACATATTTGTGCTGCTATGATCCGAGCAGGACCATGTTGAAGGGTATCTTGAGTTGTCAGCCAAGACAAAGATATATTTTGCTACTGCTGTTACTTTGTGGGATGCAGATTTCTATGTCAAAGTTGATGATGATGTCCATGTAAATATAGGTAGATCAATATATAATGTACAATGATTCCATTCTTAGTGATTTATAATCATCTGAAGATGTTTAATGAGTTATTCTTGTCCTATTTCAGGAAAAAAATTGACGGGAAAAGTTTTTAGATTATTATAAATTTTTATGTATTTATATGTCACCATCTGAAGAATTTAGGTTCTTTCATAGCCTCTAGGATCAATGTCACAATTAACACAAGTTTATCTTAGTGGTTTTATCCATACAAGTAAATTGCCGTTCCTACTTTCTAATAATTTGTTTAAAGTCCATTTCTTGCTACTTGGTGCAGCAACACTTGGAGAAACTCTAGTTAGACACCGAAAGAAACCACGTGTATATATTGGATGCATGAAATCTGGTCCTGTCCTTAATCAAAAGTAAGTGAAATTGTCTTGAATTTTCTGTCAGGAGTTTTTAAAAAGAAATCATCATCTAGATTTTTAACCTGTCACTTTTTTGAACAGGGGTGTGAGATACCATGAACCCGAGTATTGGAAATTTGGTGAGGCAGGAAATAAGTACTTCCGACATGCTACTGGACAGCTGTATGCTATTTCGAAAGATTTGGCCAAGTATATATCAATAAACCAGTAAGTTCTCTTTATTTGTAACATAAGAATGATGGAAGTTTGTGCCTGGATCTAAATGCCCAACTTTTTCCTGTAGTTTCCTTACATCAATGATGGTTCTTGTGCAAATAATTATTTCAGGCATGTTCTGCACAAGTTTGCCAACGAGGATGTTTCGCTGGGGTCGTGGTTTATTGGACTTGATGCAGAGCACATTGATGATCGGAGACTATGCTGTGGCACTCCACCTGGTAAAGCTACATTTAACTTGAAATATTGAAAAGCTTTATTTAATTGAAGTACAAAGAAAAAGAGATTTTCTTGGACTCTATTAAACTAATATAATTTATAGATCCAGCAATTACTGTCTTGCTGAAGATACTGAGTGTTCCCATGTCATACATCAGTGGGGGGTGAGCCTCTATCACATCAATTTTTACACCTTGAAGGAGTACATTGCACACCAGAATGAATTGACTAAATATTGGATTGATGTGATTATTTGTTATTATTTATTATAAGGTTTGTAGAAGTTATCATTTACAGCATAGTATTCGTAAAAGTTGACACGAAACTAATAAGATTTGCCCGCACAAATCAACAATTTTGTCATGGATCACCTTGTGAAGCCGATTGATACTTCTGACCTAAAATTTAGAATTCTCATCATGATAATGATAATAATCTCACTGGTGAACTAATTATTCATATGAAAGTGCAATAACCTCATATGGCCTTTCTCGATCACATTTATTTCTGTTTCCTTCTGTTAGTTGCTATTTGCAAATATATAACAAATATAATTGCCACATTGGTTGTTGACCCATCCTTGAGCACATGGCTTCTAAACCTTAGTCTCTGAATTGTACCAGGAGAGTATGTTGCAAATTCTGATTATTTTTTCACTACTTTTTACCTCAGATTGCGAGTGGAAGGCCCAGGCTGGCAACATCTGTGTTGCATCATTTGATTGGAGCTGCAGCGGGATTTGCAGATCTGCTGATAGGATTAAGGAGGTCCATCGGCGGTGTGGGGAAGCTGAGAATGCTTTGTGGAGTGCAACTTTTTAGGAGATAGTGCTCTTCCAACCTCGGGAAGATGATACACTAAAGAATCAGGTGTTTTGAGTCCTTTCTGTATTTTTTGTGAGTATAGAAACCATGCCATTATACGCCAATAGAGAGAGGGGGAGAAAATGGATGTACATTCACGCCCTTGCCCACATGTGTGTGAGAGAAAGAGGCCCTGCTTTGCGGACTTCTCCATTTTAGTTAAGGAGAGAGTCTGCAATAGCGGCCAGAGAAGGCAAGAGGCTGTGGACCTGTCACCACCCCAACAATTCTTTGCCAAATTGTAGGTTACAATCCCACGGGCAATCAAGCTAACAATAATACAAGTTCTGGCGGTGGCTTTTCCAGCCCTCATTAGATTTTGAAGTGTTCTATATTCTGTTAACCCAATATCCATTGTAGAAACTCTGCAGTGCATCAATTAGGAAATGCTTAAAGCTGGTTGATTTGATTATGAACTTATAAGCAATGCAGCAACAGTGATTCTTGTTCTATAATTTTGATGCAACTCCGAGAGAGAGAGGGAAAAAGTAAAGAGAGACGGAGCTCCTGAAACTGGAAGACATTATCAGTCAACGCTAAAACTCAGCCATAGGGTGTAACCAATGGAAATCTGCTACACTTCGAATTCATTAGCAAAAGATGGTGTTTCTACCAGGCGGGAAAGGGTTAAAAACTAACGGGGGTCAAGAACTTGGTGTTTGTTTAGCTTTAGTGATGGTTAGATGTCAAGGGTTAGCAGTACATGGTAATGTTGTTAGAGTTCATTTGTGTGGAAAGAAAGATAGCTAAAACGAAACAAAAAGGAAAGAGATTGAGAAATTTTACGGTGTTCAGTGAATAACTAGTAGTGGCATTTGTGTCGGA
>Ga0325404_1008749_pt1 | contig 10382 bp, 3 predicted proteins | sample PopdelMetagenome_18_FD_205664 | JGI IMG/M metagenome (GOLD analysis project Ga0325404, IMG submission 205664) | Populus deltoides microbial communities from Bellville, Georgia, United States - Xylem-Control-R1 | ecosystem: Host-associated > Plants > Phyllosphere > Stem > Wood/Secondary xylem...
CTTTCCTTGTCTGTCTGTGTTTCTTCCTCTGTTTCCTTCCCCCCCCCCCCCCGAATTCTCTCCGTTTTTGGTCTCTCTCTCGCTGTAAGTCCTCCGGCTTTCTGTGAATTTGTTTTGACTGATTCTGGGTCTTTCTTTGTCTGCAGGGACGAAGGCAATGGCAGAGCCAACTCGTCTCTGTGTTGCTCCTGTACTTTTCTTTCCTTCTCCTTCTCTGTATATTTGCTTTTTTTTACTCTGTTTTTGCCCCCCCTGTTTCGTTCTTTTTCCCCCTGCTTCTCCCGCTCCCCTCCCTGGGTTCTGTCTCTGGTTTTCTTATGATTTTTCTCCAGTTCCCGTCGTCTTTTTTTATTTTGCCTCCCCCCGTTTTCTTCTTCGGTTTTTCCTTGTGTCTGATTCCTTGTTCTGCTGCCCCTGGTTCTGGAGGCTGGTTGCTGAAGACTGTGAAGACGATGGTCAATGCCAGTTCTCGTCTCTGCGCTTTCGTTCGCTGGTGTTTTTATTTTTCTGAGTTTGCGTCTCCTTTCGTGCCCCCTGTTCGCCTGTTGTATTCGATATTTATAGGCAAAAGAACGCCCTTGCACCTCTCAAAGTGATCGCGCAGCCGCTGGGATAGCATCCATTATTGGACTATTAATGGTACATCGTGGGCGAAAGACGTTACCACGTTCGCCGCCGTTTCTGCCGAATCGGGATGGAGGAGATGAACAGAAAAATGTTAATGGCCATTTACATTTTGGTCCTTGAAGTTTTTGAACGTTTTGTAATCAATCCCCTTGGTAAATTGTAATTGCAACCCTGTATTTTAGTGCCATTTACAAAATGCTCCTTGAACTTTAATTTCTTGTAATTTTAACCTGAATCAGCCCACAAACCTTGATATTTTTTCAATTAAATCCTTGATTCCTTTAATTAATTAAATCAAAGTTTAATTAAGTCCTCAAACTCATTAATTCTTCAACTAAGTTTTTGATTTCATTAATTAAAACAATCCAAATTTTTTAATTAAATTCTCAAACTTATTAATTCTTCAATTTCTGACCAGTTGACTCTTAAATTTAATAATTTCATCCTCAAACTTCAAATTTTATGTTGTCTTAACCCCATTCTCAAATATATTTTTATCCATTCATTTTTTATTATTTATTCAAAAATTGGGTTATGACAAGGGTTAAAATCTTAAGAAATAATAAATCAAAGGGCAACAACATATTTTTAATTTCAGAGTTAAATTGAAAACATTAACAAAAGGAAAACAATTAAAAGAACAAGAATCAAAATAAAATAAAAAAACAGTACACAATCAATTTAGATTTAATGATGAAATTAAAAACAACAAAACTTTTATAAAAAGGATAAAGAAAAAATAAAAAATAAAAAGAATAAGGATCAAATTGAAAATACCAAACATGATAAAAAAAAAACATCGAACATGTAGAATTTCTTAATTTTTTTTTAAATAAAAAAATCTTAAATGTAAATAAAAAAACTTATGAACGCATCTAATTATATAAATTGCAAACTATTTTGTAAATAAATTAAAAAAATCCATCAACGAGAAATAAAAATATAATTGGAAAAATTAAGAAAAAAATATAGATCAATATATTTAATATCGCAATACGAGTTATTTACCCGGTTATGTTTAATGAATATATTTATGAAATACATGAATTTATTGACACACACATGGATTTTATTGAATAAAATAAAAGAAGAAAAAAATTATATGCAGGGCTGCACATATAAAAAATATTGTAAAAAAATATTTATTTTTTTATTTTTAAAAATAAGTTTAATGTATATTGAATATAAAAAAAAAACTATTGATGAATCACACCAATTTCTGAAAACAATTAAACATACTCAATATAATTAAAAAATAATCGTTATTTTAAAAAGGCTAGATAAGCCAAAAAAATCATATAAAAAAGGTATTAATTAAAACATAAATGTAAAAACTATTTTTAAAAATATATATAAAAAGTACTAAAAAAAAAAGAATGAGGTCAGGTCTTATGGTTCTGGTAAGCGAGGCCTGGTGTTTTGCCCAAAAAAAAGAGCTTACACGGGGATTTGCAAGTTGTCTATTTTGACAGATAACGCGTCATCTATAATTGCCCAGAATCCAACCATTATGATCGTTGGAAAAACAAGACTTCTGCCTTTTCAACCTAAAAATTTATTTTTAACATTTTTTTTTTACCAAAAACACATAGAAAACATCATTGAAACCTTAGTTAATCAATATATGGCTCAAAAAATGCAAAAAATCACCCCAAAATCCATAATCAACTCTGTAACAAAAAATCTTTCGAAGCTCAAATATATATTTTTAGATGTTTTCAAGGTAAGAAAATACTTAATCTTAACTTCTCTTATCATATAAAATTATTTGACACAAAAATTAATTTTTTTAATGGTTAAAATTATCACCAACTACAACTTTATCTCTCTATACTAAAATTCGATAACCCCCTCTCTCTTCTCCATAAAAAAGCAAAGTATAATATCAAAATACAATATTTAAAAATTATAGAGATTAGCTACCTAATAGTTTAGAAAAATTTTACTATTACAAAGTGAGAGGGTGAGCAATAAAAGAAGCTACACTGAAAATTAGGCCACTTGCTTTATATATTCTGTTAATTTGGATTATTATTGGCGATTTACTTTTTCATGTTCCGTTAAATTATTTATACTCATGTTTTATTTTTTTTAAAAAAACTTTTACCCTTCAGCTTAAAACAGATCAGGCACCTTTGTACATTTATATTTTTCTCTTTTCTTTTCTTAATTATTTGTTCTCTTAATTAATAACGTAATGAGATAATAAGGGGTACTTGTAACTAAGCTAATAACTCTAGTTGCAATGAATTGGGTGTAGACGTACGCGTGCTCGTTTTCTTCTCTTGTAGTTTATCCATATTTAATTATTCCATCTTAATTAGTCAAAATTAAAATTATTAATTAGATGGTGGAATTTAGAGAGTACCAAACTAACATACCTGTGACTTCCATCAAATATGCTGAAGAATCTTAATATTAATAAATAAAATAGTTTATACAAATAAAATTTATTGACTTAAATAGACTTGGGTTATTGATCGTGATTCCATTTTTTAATTTAGATTTTGTAGTTTTTTTTATTCTATTTTTAGTAAAATCAATTTACATAAAATTGAGAAGGAATTAATTATATAACCCCAACCATCCAATTTAGTTACTATTAATATGAATATATAATTTTTGTAATTAATGTAATGAATTTAATCTCGGGGTTCGACCCCTCCTTGTGCATGGAAAACCTTTCTTGGAGAGTAATTTGTTTCTTTGTGGGCTGACCCAGTACGAGCATGGATTAATCTGGACCAGCATCCAAGAACACTGCATGTTCATACAAAAAAAATAATTCTCGATAGAAGGCAAAACTAATTGTGAAATTAAAAGTAAAAGATGAGCTTAAGAATCGACCATGTCAACGAGTAGCTATCAGACATTCGAAAATAAACATATAAGGTCAGCGGACTTAGCTTGCAGCACAAAGTATAATATTAATTACCACACCAATCGATTCTTACACACAACAATCCAAGTGCAAACATCTGTTTCTATATGCTCTTTCCTATATACAAAATTCATACACCATATTTTTTTTAAATAAAAGAATACAGGTAATTAAAAAAATAAAAATCCAACATCCCTGTTCTACAATGAAATGATGAAACAATCCCAGAACTGAACAAAAACACAGGTCCCATCAAGTTAATTGGCATCGGAAAACCTCTCATAAAACACAGGTCCCATCACCAAATTCAGGGTTACCACAAAGAATCATGGAGAAATCGATTTGAAGCTGTTTAAACCTTGGAAATACTTGAGCTCCAAGGAAATCTGCCTCTCAATCTGAAGTTGGCGACGGAAATTTTCAATAAACATTTCAGCTCTCTTATCAATATCATCTTCTGATTGATAGCTGATGGTTCTATGTAGCCCCTTTGAAGAACCCGGGTCTTCTGGTTCTTCATCATCAATATCTTCCCAGCCCCTTAGCCCTGGTCTATCATTAAAGCTAAGCTGGTGTCTCCTCGAGGATGCAGCACCAATCATAGAAGCCAGACGCCAACGACTCATATCAAGATTTAGTATGATCTTTACCTTCTTGATTGCCCTCCTTAAGCGGCTAAGCAATGACCACTTGTCCCTGCCCATGTTATCGAGTAGCAGAATTTATCACTAACAAAGAGGTGTGTGTGTGTGTTTGCTAGGTTCTTAATGTGAGAATCGTGAGATTTAGCCTTTATATAGAGGATGGAGAAGTGGGGTCTAAGGAATATATAGAGTTGTGTGACAAGAGATTATTATACAAATCATCAAGTATTAAGCAATATGAAGTTGCTAGGGAAGTTTTCAGAGAGAACAAGGCGTATGGAGATGAAAAACCGTGTTGCGATGATACGCTAACTTTGAACTTTAGAAGTTGGGACTATGGCTGTGGTCAAAGTCTTGAATGGTTCTAATATTAGCATCAGATTAATAATATGCAGAGGCAGCTGGATCCTGGACGCTTTGCATTCATCACATCACGAAGGTGTTAAGCAATCCGATTTAGTGCATTAAGAAAATTAATATAGTCAAAGAACATATTTATCCTCCAACTATCATCCCATTCCTTAATTATTAAGTCTATGAACAAAATATAAAATGAAAACCATGAAATATTTTCATTTTTATCACAAATTTTGGTCCAGTGTTTAATTTAAACGTATGTGTCCTTTTCCATCACATGCATATTTTACAGTAAAAAATTCAGCAGAAAAAAAATAATCTAAACCATGTATTTCTTCTATGATTTATATTAAACACAAATCTTATATTTTCCACTAAAATAATCTCTTTTAACTACAAGATCTAATTCAAATTAAATAAAAAACATTAGATGGGAAAAATAATAAAAAAATTATTGTTTTAAGTTCACTCTCTTAAATTAACATTATAGTACATAACAAAGACTTCTTGATAAAAAATTTAAATTAATTTTTGTACCGATATTTAATTTATCATTAATAATATAGAAGCTGCGATTTAACAAATGAAATATCTTAATGCCAATTAGAGCAAAACATTGAGTTGGGGATACTAGCTTGATCTGACTTTATGTAATAGGAGAATCAACCCTTTGTTATAATACCAGTTTGAGCCAATTTTTCTAGATGTTTTAACACTTTCCTTTTGAATTAACAACGGATCTAGGGCATGAAGGTTTATTGGTAACATTTGATCGATGAGGGACTTAAATGAAGAAAAAGGTTTTGTATGGGGACTCAATTAAGAATTGTGTTGATGGTCGGGGATGAATTCATCCTTCCCCTAAAGTTAAGTACTAATTTAACTAGTAGATTTGTGATGTGACCACGAAAGAACCATAGTTTTAAAACGTGGTATGGGGTAAGGCATGAATTATGGGGAGGAATGATTGGCAATTTTTTTTTAAATAATCAAAATAATATTATTTTAATAAAAAATAACTTTTAAAAAATTCAAAGGATTGATGTCACGGTTAGCCATGTTATTGGGTCAATTTAGATTTCAATTGGGTCAACTGAGTTTTTTTTTAAACCTAATTATACTAAAGTTTGAAATAAATTAGGTTTTGAATTAACCCGACCGACCAATGGAGGTTTTAAAATGATGATAAAAACAAAGAATCTTAGGCTATTTTTGCTTCTATATACGCGCGCGCGGATAATACTAATGATTGTAGCGTTGAAGAGAAAAGGGGAGAAAGGAGGGCGGGGAAGCTGTGTCGTGGGTTCATGCGACATCCTCGAAAAAGTATTTACGTGAAGAGGTTTCTTTAATCTTTTTTAAAAGCTTCCCAGCTCGTCTAGAAAACTCAGTTGAGTCACTCAAAAATCAAATGTGGAAAGGGAAAGGAGGGGAAGGATAACGTGGTTCCTGTGCTCACAAAGGATCCCTTTCCTTCCAAGTTCCAGGCGCTGCGCAGGTTAAGCTAGAGAAGGTAGTTGAAGATCCGCATAAAACTGCAGCCGTCTCAAATATTATAATAAAAGATGACTTCATTGTTGAACTGTAAATTAAAGAAAAAATTTCGGGGATCAGGCTGCTGGAATGAATTTAAATGATTAATAATCCGTTTATTTGGACCTTTAATTTGGAACGAATCTATGTGGTTCGAGAAATGACGGCTAAACGCTTTTGACCCAATCGTCTTAAGTAAATTAGCGGAATTGCCTGCCATTTGTATTTGAAAAATTCGCAGAAGCATGCGCAGGGCTCATGGTTAATCAACTTGCCGGCCAAGCACTGGTTGCCCAGTAAGCTCTGGTGGGGTCTAACAAGATGAAATTTTTATCATGGAAAGTGCTTGAAGAACACCCAAGTGTTAAATTTAATGCAGAAAACCCAGCATAATACAATTAATTATGTTAGGGTTGACGTTCATAAGCAGCATGCAAAACGTGCACTGCAACCCTTGCAAAATAGTACGGCTCCCTTGAATTCAAAAGAGGATCTGTACGAGGTAAAAAAAAACAGCAATAAGAAACAAGAGTGATCCCAAATAAAATTAAATTACGCATCTGTCAGTGCATAGATTAATGTTTATTGTCCTTTGAGTTAAGTCGTCGCAGATTTATTCTCATAGCCGAGGAAATGATAGATGCCGCTTCTCTCAGCATAGGAGATCGACTCTCACATAAAAATCTTTTAAGGAATTGTGACGGCGCAGGCTAAAGAAAACCACGTGGCAAAAACAAGTGGCAGAAGCTAGCTAGAAAGCTTCAGAAATCCAGAGCAACCGTTGCGGGCATACGGTAATTCAAGGTATTTATATAACCTTGTCAGCTCATCTTACTGGAATAATCATTGGTACAGAAAGGAAATGCCTGATTTACATCGAATGTTATGTGTGTTTCCACTGTCAGACTATTACTGGAAAAGACAGTACTGTCCTTGTATAAAAATATATATTCGAAGAGAATATATCTAAAAATATATCGGTTAATCATAAAAATATTGTGTGCACGAGCAGTACGATGAGACGTTCTAACTCCTCGAAATGTTTCGTGGAAAAAATACATTGAGATATGTGCTGGTGTTTTGAGATAGATTTTTATTGTGATATATTTTTATTGATTTTATTTTTGGCTTTTCAAAATTAAATTTTAATCTTGATTATTAATTACGTGACAACATAATCATAAAATTTATATCACGTACTTTTCCAAATATCTAAGGAACAGGTAATCCTTGGTAATCCTTGAATCAAAAATTCAAAATGCAAATAATCAGATCACTTGGTTAATTGTTTTTTTTTTCACCTTGTTGTTCCTGTTATTATTAAAATAAAACCAATAAAGAAATCATGGTTGTGGTTCAAAATACAAAAAAAACTTGAAAATAAATAAAAAAATTTAAAAAAGATCCTTATTTGATGTTCAACTATTATCCATAAAGAGATTCATGAGCTATAAATAGATCATGAATCATTCAACCAAGAAAGGTTCGGAATCTCCATTCTCTATCATATATTTATTTCTGGAGTATCTCTTTGTAATATTATTGCAATTTTCTCTAAAAAAACCAATGATTTAATCATTAAAGAGTCCCTAAATTCATCAAAAGAGACCTTGTGGAGATATCAAGCAGTCGCCTCTAGCCACTTTAGCTGGGGAGAAGGGATCAACTTGTCAGAACCAAGAGATTAACCGATTATTCAAGATATAAGTCTTGCCTCCAAGCTACTTGGATTTTTTAGAACATCATCAACCGATATACAAAAAATTGATATTATTGAATTTAAAGGTTGAGATTGTGTTCTATCTAAAAGACTTAGTGTTTATTTGTCGTTGGAGTAATTTTTTATTTTCAAATTGTTTTCGCTTAAAACAATACTAAATTTATGTTTTAAAGTATTTTTTTAATAATTTTGATGTTAATGTTAAAAATAAAAAAAACCTAAAAAAAAACTTAATATATTTTTAATTAAAAAATACTTTTAAAAAATATCAGTAATAAATATATACATACATATTGATTGGGAGTGTGGCCAACCGCACAGTTGGCTTCACTACCAAAGAATTAGTTACCGTTAGCATTAGCGCATGAAATCACAAGCCTCGTCAGGACTTGCCACCAACCATCACACCCAACCATATATAAACCAACATGGTTAAATAAAAAAAATAATAGTTTGAGGACTTAAAAAACTTAAAGGTTAAGGGCTTAATCCTTGCTGGCCAGTTAATTTTGGAATGAATTAGTTAGAAATAAAATAGAGGGGAGGCCTCAGTTTAACAACTGATGTATTATTTCACTATCAATTGAATCCCCAATCTTTTTGTTTTATCAATTTTGGTCCAAGCATAATATCATGTCTAATTTTCAAATTATGGATTTGGGTTATTAAAGCTTGACATTAACAATGGCTTGCTCGTTTCTTTGTTTATGGATTTGGGTTTTTAATATCCTTTGTTTTGAAAGAAAAAAGCAAGGTTGGGCTAATGGTTCTTATAGCCCATTTGGACCCAGCTTGATTTTATGTTAAGGAGCCCAGCCCGTGAAGTTTGGGCTAAGCCTATGAAGGGTTTTAAGGTCATGTTTAGCTTGACCACTGTTTGTCAAAAGAAAGATGCATCATTTGGGCTTTTAAGATTTGTTTGGCAATCATGCCTTGTATTTTTTTTTTGTTTTGCTAAATAAAATCTTAGTTTAAATTAAATTAAATTTAAATTTTTAAAAGATCATTTTACAATGAATTTTAAGTTTATTATATTTTTTTACCATTTAATTTTATATTTTTTACCATTTAATTTTAAGTTAAAGATAAAAAAAATTAACTTAATTGAATTTATATTTAAATAAAAATAAATAAATTTAAAAAGTAAAAAAAAAATCAATCTTACCATAAAATAAATGGGCCACGCACACATACTTAACCAACATGCTCAACTCTTTCTTATGTTTTTTTTTTTTACTTGGCTCGATGGGTAAACATATAATTGTCTATTTTTTTATAAATAAAATAAATAAAAAATGTGTTGTTAGCTAGAGAGTTGTCAAAAAAATCAAACCCAAAATGCTATTTTTAAATATATTTTTATTTAAAAACACCGTTATAACTTAAAAAAACTAATCTTTCATTTGAAAAACCTAATTGATAAAAAATACAAAATTAAATTGAATTTTTTTTTATAAATAAATCATCTCAACTCTTGAAACAGATTGTAGAGAAGATTTTTTGTTTCTAGAGAGAGAGAGAGAGAGAGAGAGAGAGAGAGAGGAGCAAGGGTTGAATATATAATTAATTTTAGTATTAAAGAGAATTTTGTTCTTTAGAATGAAGAAAAACTTATTATTAGTACAGGGGCTTCCATGTATTTCAATTCCGCCTCTTGAATTTCCTGCAAGTAGTTCATTAAATTATTTTATATATTATTAATTAGCAAGGTACATATATAAAACCCTTCCCTTGCTCTCATGCAGTTCTTCTACTCTCTCTCTCTCTCTCTCTCTCTCTCTCTCTCTCTCTCTCTCTATATATATATATATATATATATATATATATATATAAAACTAAAACGTTGAGAGTTGATATTTTTTTAATCGAATGATTATACAATTTGTGTCATAGCTCTATGTTCAACACGTGGAAGTAATGTGGACTTGGGGGCACCCTATTCTTTTCTCAACAAACAAAAAGGAAGATTGATATATTATTTTAAACGTTTTAAAACAAAGTGGTGCCTCTTTAATAATCATGAGTTGAAGTCTACTATTTGATTTACGTACCATTTATCACGTTCCTCAAATTTTATTTATTTTTAATAAAAGTTAATTTTTTTTATATGTTTTGGATTATTTTAATCTAATAATATTAAAAATAATATTTAAAAATAAAAAATATTATTTTAATACATTTTAACATAAAAAATATTTTAAAAAATAATTATAACCACATCTCAAATAAATATTTAAAACAAACATAACTTTTAATTTATGTTTTTTTTTTCTTCTTAAAGAATGGTAGGGAAAAAAAAAATGAGCTTCTTTAAGCCCACTTGCTTGGCTTTTTAGGCAAAGCCTAACCCAAGTTGAATTTTTTTTTTCTTGTTATTTTGTTTTTTTATATTTTTTAATGAGTTAAGTTGAGATATTTTTACACTTTTTTACATCTTTTGTATTTTTTTTTAAATTTTATTATTTAGTATGAGATTTTTATTAAATTGTATTGTTTAGTATTGAGTTAATAGTAAATTAACTAATCTTAATATTTTGAATCATATAATAAAATAAAAAATTAATTTAATCTAGTTAGACTAAATATCAATTGAATAATTGGATAGAGATTTTTTTTCTTT
>Ga0325404_1008756_pt1 | contig 10377 bp, 5 predicted proteins | sample PopdelMetagenome_18_FD_205664 | JGI IMG/M metagenome (GOLD analysis project Ga0325404, IMG submission 205664) | Populus deltoides microbial communities from Bellville, Georgia, United States - Xylem-Control-R1 | ecosystem: Host-associated > Plants > Phyllosphere > Stem > Wood/Secondary xylem...
AATTGCTATGTCCCTTTATTAAATGAGCTAGGGTCAACAATATTACCATGCTGAATACTGGGGCAAGCCACCACTTCTATTTTCAACATGTTATTTCAGTCTATTTTGTCAATGTTTTTTCTTTCAATGACCCTACATCTAGGCTCTAGATTTGATTTTTTTTTTATTATATCTATTTTCTTTTTTATCATTAATTAATGTCTTTAGCGAACTTTTGATTTGGGTAATGTAATTATGTTAATTATATATAAAAATATATTTAAACAAATTAATTTTATAAAAACAAAATTGAAATATATTATAAATACCTATCCAAACTGCTTTTAAAAAAATCAAGATGACATTTTGTTTTAAAAATATCAAGACGACAACATATTTAATTAACTCAAGCTTCTCAGTTTAATTCATGACCTAGATTATAGATTTTACAGGATTTAATAGCTTTATTTTTTAAAATTTATATTTTATTTAATTATATTATAATAACATTTTAAAAAAGGTTGAAAGATAATTTAAAGGGGAAAATATTAAAGAAAAAAAAGAGTGAGGAGCACGGGTCTAACTTTGACCTTTAAAAATAAGGCCAATCATTTAGAGCTTCCTAGCCTGGCTTGCTTCGGCATTGTTTTTTTTTTTTTTTAAGGGGTGAATCTTTTATTTTTATAAATAAATAAAAATAGGTGATGTGTTGTCTGTTTTATAATTATTGTCTAATAAATTCAATTATTTTAGGATATGGTATTTTTTAATTGAAAATATATTAAAATAATATTATTTTTTTAAAAAATTATTTTTAACATTAAAATACATTAAAAATCATTCTTCCACAAAAAAAAAAAAAAAAAGTCCTCGCGTGACCCTCCAATTTAATTCGTGATAGAAGAGTGGCCAAGTGGGCTGAAGACAAATCAAAGGACGGTCACATTTGTCGTGTAAGAATCAACTTAAGGTGAGGAAACAAAAGTCATAATCAAATGATAGTAGCAAGCGTTACATTATTGATTTTGATATCTATCTATACACAAATTCAATGGTCGAGGAAGAAAATTAGAACTATGAACAGCACCACATGGAAATAGGTAGTGACATGACTGCACAATTAATAATTCATCAAGGAGAAATTGAACTTTGGTACTGACTAGGCTTGCTCTTCTTCTTTTCTCAGTTTCTATCTTCTTGCTCTACCTTCGTGTCCATGGGACCGCATGCTTGAAGCTTTCATAGATGTCTGTCTGCATTTACGTACAATATAAATGATATTACGCAGAGAATGAATAAGCATATAGCATCAGAAAGCAAGCTCCATGGCTTTGCCAGGAAAATCCTAGCTAGCTGCTCCTCCAATTCCCAAAAACAAAGGATAAAGCAAAAACATGAAAAATCAGAAAATCTAAAGAGTGATGTGAATTCTAACAAAAGTTATATTACTTCTGCACATATTACACATCCTGCAGGAAGGGATTTGGCTTTTCTATGATATGTATATATATATATATATATCCATGTGTATGTGTGACCATATTTAGCAACAATATCCAGTTAGTGTCCGAAAAAGGACAAAATCATATTTTAGTTGGGTATATACTTACCCAAAAATGTGATCTTGTGTGAGAAAGCCCCAAGAAACTTGATCTTCTTCTAATTCTTGTGATCTTCACTCTAACTGCTTCACGTCCTCCATGATTAACACCAATATCTCCATGGCTAGGAGCAGCAACTTCTTTATTATTTTTCCTGAAGAATCCCCACCTACCAGACCCAAATGTAACCCTCTCTTTGCTATTCACCTCCCCGCAGCCCAAATTCTCTAAGTTGCTCAATGAACGTCCCTTTCCAAGAGATAAGGAACGAGGCACGTAAGGTCCATCGAAGACAGTTGTTGGAGAAGGCATGTTGCTAACCTTGGCCTCGTTTAACAACCTTGGTGGCAGTTCCAAGCACCTAGCAAACTTGGGCTTGGATTGAGTGGCGCAAGAAGGTCTAGGCTTGCCTGGTGCTTCCTCCCACTTGAATGGAACTGAGGCTAATGTATGGATTGGCGGGGTTAACATCCCTGCAGGCGACTCATGTAGCTTGCTTGAAAGTGAAAACAAGGAGAGTTTTGGTGTAGGACTCGGATCATAACCTAGCTGATCTTCACGAGACCCCATCAGTACCAGCTGTTTCTTTATGTAAATATGTATGGACGCAAAGTAAATTTCTCTAGGAATTAAGACCAGCCCAGATCATAATTTTATAGCTGGATCAAAATGGGTTTTTTGTTTTTTTGGGGTTCGGGAAAAGCAAGATAGCTGGTGGTGTGGTTGGTGGTGGTGGTGGTGAATGACTGAATAATGTGAATGGTGAGAGTCACAGCTATCAAACGCTCCTGCTGCTGCTGCTGCTGCTGGCGCTTCCATGACTTCACGAGATAATGGCTAGTTTAATTTTTCTCACACTGGTGGGCAAGGCTGTGGGTCCCAGCTGCTATAGAAATCTAGGGTTTTAATTGGATCATTGTAACGACCATTAACGGTCATTTGTCAATTTTGTTTCCTTCTGAAAAGTCATCATACAAATCAAATTTGTATTTAATATGGTGAAATAAAGTGTGGTGTGGACGGTTACAATTTGGTCATGTAGCTACCGTGCCCTCCGGGCTCTTCACATAAGATAAAACCTTACTTTTGAATTCTCAATTAAAAACATATTAAATTATCTATTTTTCATGTCTTTATTTTATTTTTAATATTATACATTAAAATCATTATAAAAAAACATGATGAGGCTTAAGGAATAATAATATGATTTAAGAAATGTTTTTATTTTTTTTAATTGACAAAATTGAATTCAATGGTGTGTCTGTTCTTCCTTCGTCTGGATATCTACAACTTCATTAAAAAATACAAAATTTTATTTGGCTGGCAGTTCAAGGCATAATCTCTATACTAGAATTTCTTGAAGTCAAAAGGGCCTGCTACCAATAGAGCTTTCAGCACTGTATATACATGCTCTGCAATTGATGATATAGAAACAACAGAGCATGCATCTGCTGATTCATTGCTCGTTTTCATGGAGATATGGACTCAGTTTATGACTCAGTTTTTAATGAAGTTCAGCCAGCCTGACATGGAAATGAAGATGCTTTTCTGCAACTTTGTTTCATTTTTTTTTTCTTGATTACAGGCTACCTACCGATCGAGAAGTGTATGTTTCACTTGTAATTTTAGTGCATAGTCTAATAATATATATTAAGTCAAGGTAATTAAAGAAATAGAGATCTCTATATATATTTTGTTTAATTTCCTGTATATTGCTCCTTGTGTATTTTTAACTATTTAACTCTTAGTTGTTTAGTCATTTACTTTACTGAATGATTAACAACTACTTTTCTATAAAACTATAGATGATTAATATATATATATATATATATATATATATGAACTATAATTTAAGAAACATATCACTACCCCAATACCAAATAAGTTCTTGATAGCAAGAGAGAATGATGCTACGAAAAGATATCATACCTAACCTGAATTTGACCTAATTTAGGATTCTTGTTATAAATTTGTAAATTAATAAATTTTTAAAAAAATAATATTGTTTTCGTTTATTTTAAAAACTCTTTGATTTCATCTAACTAAATTTGGTCAAATTAATATAAAAATGATCTAAAATAAAAAGTTAATCAAGTTATTCTAGACCAACGATGAAGTTCAGAGTCGGGTTTAATAACTACGCGACTGTATTTTCAAATTTAATATCACATCACGTCTATATATTAAATGTGTATTTGATATTCTGGTAATTTTTAAAGTTATAGTTCTTAAAAAATAGGTCTAAAAATAACATTTTTAATTATGATTTTAAAAAATTTATATTTAAAAGAATGTATTTAGTTCAAATTCTTGTGGGATAAAATTTTACGTGCAAAATAAATAAAAAAAACTGATCAACCTTGGAGTAATCTTTCCATGAACCATGTGGGATATATATAAAACATCATGAAGTTCAAGGAATAATAATATGATTTAAGAAATGTTCTTTTTTTATTGACAAAATTGAATTTCTTTTCAAATAATGATATGAATATCTAGGTCTCTATAGAAAAAAAAAAATTTATTTGGTTGGTGGCTGAAGGCAAAATCTATACCAAAACTTTTTGAAGTCAAAAGGGTCATCCTATCAATGGAGCTCTCAGTAAATACTTCGTATATAATTGATATGGAAACAACAGAGCATCTACTGATTCATTGCTCATTTTCATGGAGACTATGGACTAAGTTTATGACATGGTGGGGCATCATCTTTTGGTGCCTTTCTAAATCACTAGATAGCTTACTATTTGGATGTTATCACACGGTTTTTATAATTTTTCAAAAAAAAATGACAAGAATTCTTATTTTTTTTAGCATCACTTGAAGTATTTTGACATCATTTAGATATTCGAGTCAACTTACACGTACCTTGATTATGAACTAAGTTTATGACATGATAGGGCATCTTCTTTTGATGCGTTTCTAAATCACTAGATAGCTTGCTGTTTGAATGGTCTCGCATAGTTTTTAGAATTTTTCAAAAGAAAGCATGACAAGAACTCCTATTTTTTTAGCATCACTTGGAGTATTTTGGCATCACTTAGATATTTGAGTCAACTTACACGTACCTTGATTATGAACTAAGTTTATGACATGGTGGGGTATTTTTTTTATGCGTATCTAAATCACTAGATAGCTTGCTGTTTGAATGATCTCGCATGGTTTTAAGAATTTTTCAAAAGAAAGCATGACAAGAACTCCTATTTTTTTGGCATCACTTGGAGTATTTTGGCATCATTTGGATATTCGGATCAACTTACGCGCACTTTAATTAATTCTACAGACCCTGAAATTAACGACCATGTAAGTCTCTAATGGTCCTGACTCTTGAGATTTATGACACTCGAACTGGTGATCTAAAATCTAACCAATTAACAACTATTTTTCTATAAAACTATAGATGATTATATCGGGTAACCATGATTGTGTCATAGATAGAACCTATTTGGTAGTATCACTGTTACATATCTTGGCGATGAATTTTTCATAGCGAAATTTACAAAAGAAGAGGATTATTTCATCACCAGAAGAAAGGATGGCGTAGGAAACCAGGTCGACAGAATATCAGTGATGGTAATGGTAATTAATAGCGACTAGATCTTCCTGGAGATTTCGGAGCCTATGGAGGAGGAAAATCCGGTCTTAGCCCAAGGATCTCGATTTTTTAAATATCTTGTATTTAGTTAAAGCAAATTATATTACTGTACCGGGTTTAAAAAATTATGATGGGAGGAAAACTTGTGATATAAAACCTTATAGTTGCTATCACAACCCTCTCATACGAATCATTCCCTCACAAGCTAGAGTGCCCCCAAGATCACCAATAATTCGAGCAATCCGAACTTCAAGTCCTCTTTGAACTTCTTGGAAAAGAGTTTTAATGCTGTCAGCGAAACGCTTCATGTCAAAGCTGCCGGCAGATTTTTCAAGCTCTTCGGGGACCATGACGAAATCAGATGCAATCCTGGACTGAACTTCCATCAGTTTCTGTCCTGTTGCAACCATGTATCTCTGAACCTGAAATGTTTCCTCTAGGAACTGCTCTAATGTTTTAGTTTCTCCCTTTTTCCTAGCAGTGCTAGTGCTGGAATCTCTGCGACTCACGTCTACATCATTATCATGCTGTAATTACAAGTGAGAGAAATGAAAATAAAAGCAGATCAGCAATTCAGCAAAATTTCTGATGACAAAAGATGGGCTGGTAACATGGTTTTGGGGGGGTGGGGGGGGGCGGGGGCGCGATGAACACATGGTGGGGCAGGAAGCTATGCCTATCATTGAAAGGAAGTTTAGCCAAAATATGCAGCAACTCTTGAAATGCACCAAAGTTGTGTAGGGCTTACCATCCGTTTGCAGAGTTCATCGGTCTTCTCTTGGAGCGACTGGTACTTGTTGACTTGTTTATTAAGCAAAGACATCAATGCTTGGAAGGCCTTTATCCCATTTTTTGCCTCATCACTGTTACCTAAATGTTCACCACTGTTTTGCTTTCCTGTCAATCTCTCGAGCATTAGAAGTTGCTGCTTCAGCCTCTTGATCTTATAAGAAACTCCAAGAGCATGGAGGTCCATCCCCCATGTTGAATTATTTGTCTTCATCAATGACTGGCTAGTCAATGCTATCTTTTCTACAGTATCAACCACCACTGGACTCGCACTTGCCTCTTGAGTGCAGCCTTGGTTGGAGACATCCTTCTCTTCCTCAAACTCGTTTTCTGGAGATTGGACAATTTTACTGACATTTCTGGACTGGTTATGAAGGGCTTCCTCTTCTTCTTCTTCTTCTTCTTCTTTTTCAGTATTCTTCTCTTGAGATGTTTCCGTCAGATGTACCTTTCCCTCTTGATTATTCTCTGTTGGTTCTTTCTTTACATTCTTGGCTGTGGACAAAATGGAATCATGGACTAATGCTGGATCATCTAGAGATGAGCTTAAGTTGGCCTGTTGGCAAGACTGAGGTTTTATTTGTGCCTTGAGCTGGTCTTTCGAGTCGGTTAATTCTTTTTGCCTCTCCAATAACAAGGCTTCCAGTTTCATGTTCTCATGCCTGATCCGTGAAACATCCCGGTTCAGCCCTTCAATGTGAGACTGCAGACGCTTTGATTCTATTTCCATGCTCAGCATTCGCCAGCGAAAAGCTTCTAATTTCTCATCTTTAAGTCTCATTTGTTCCGCAAAAGCATCTATCTCTAAATGATGCCTCTTCTCAATTGTGGCCGCGTACTTTCCTGCATCCGAGCGAACCCATCCTTCCAACCGCTTGCCATCAGCTGCAATTGCTTGCAAGAGAAAAACAGGAAAGGATTGAAAACATTGAAAAGAGGAGATCTGGAGAAAAAAAAGATGTCATAACTTGAGCATTAGGACTGTATTTCAGCTATGTATACCCAATGCTAGCAAAATATTAGAGTTTCATGTTAAATCAAGGATGTTTTCTCACCCAGTTCATCACATCCTTCTGGTGAATAGAGGTTAGAAAGTGGCGAAGAAACCTCCGAGTTCTTTTGAAACTCAGGATTCTCATACTCAAGATCATAATCAATTGACTGTGATCCGCCCTTTACAACTTGGGATGCCCCTCTTTTAATTGGAGGATCTTCTGACCTCATCAGATTGGTATGGAGAGAAAACATACTTCTCAATGAAAGCTTCTCATGCTTAGACTCTGAAACAGATTTCCAACTTTCTGTTGTTTCTAGCTCAGCTTTCTTCTTCTTGGACTTTGATAATTTAACCTCCTTTAAGAGCATTTTCTTTTCAGTTGTATCCAGCTTGGATTTCCTCAGAATTGCTGACAAGATCTTATCTTTCTGTTCCAAATCCTTTCTCACCTTCACAACCTCCATGGATAGTTTTTGGGTCAACACCATTGACTCCTCCTTTTGCTCTAAGACTGCATCAAGCTCTTTCCTTCTAGCCTCAAGTTGCCTCAGTGCTCTACCCATCTCAGCTTCAAGCTGCCGTTGGTTAGATACCAGCTCAAGGAAGGCAGTTTTGTGCTTCAAAATATCAGTAGAATGCTCTTGAGCCTTACGCTTAGCCGTTTCTCTCAATTCTTCTGCAATTTTTTCAGTCTTTGCTAATTTTTCTTCTAACTCCTTCCTTTTTTGCTCCTCTTCCTCCACTGCCTTATCCTTGGACTGCGCCAAAAGTTTCATCTCGTTCAATTTTTCATTCAATTCAGAAATAGCTTCTTCATTCTTCTTCTCAAGAACCCTCAATTCACTCATAAGACCTCCAATGTGCTGTCGAAGCTCCTTCCTTTCGATCAACCAGCTCTGCTCTTGCGATGCAGGGATACTAACAATTTTCTCATTCGCTTTTGCATCGTCACACCTTATTTTCTTCAGCTCCATGATCTCTTTCTCAGCAGTCTCAAGCTTATGAAGAAGCTCACAGTGTTCACCATCTGCTCCTTCTCTCTGGATTTTCCAAACAAGCAATCTCAAGAGATGAGCACTTCCTCGAAGCATTTTATCGCACAATTCTGACCATCTATCGTCTTCCTTAACAGGCTTTGTCAAGACTTTGAGAGCGAAGAGAGCACAAGAAACACCAAAATACATTGGATAGAAGCTGTCACTCTTCCCTTCTGAGACTATCAAATAAGAACCAGAAACCTCCTTTCCATCCATTTCTGAGAAATCCCCTTCTGTTCCTTTCAAAATGCTAATTGGGGAATTAAAAGTTAAGAAACAACTTTAATTAGAAGCAATCCCAGATAAGTTCTAATAAAAAACACATATATACTCAGTGGCCTAGCACAAATAATTGAGGCAAAAAGCATCTCAATAATTGAGAAACAGTAATGCACAGTGGCACACTTCTAGAGATACAAAAGGAAACATGAAATTCCATAATTCAAGAACAAATCATGCAGATGAACTTACTTCTGTAAAGGGTTGAAGATTCCTCAGCTCCAAAACCACAGGCCAAAGACTTCTGGGAAAGAAATTTAAGCTCAAAGACAGCAACGATATGATCCAATGGAAACCTCAAGGACCACCAACACCCAGCTGCAGAAAAACCTGTACCGCAATTATGATGTGAATAATAAATGACCAGAGAATGCCAAAAGCATTTGTATCCTTACACATGTACAACGCTGCAAAATCAGTTAAAAAGGGATATACTGTAACAGAATAGAAGAAAACAATCAAAAGTTTCCCATGTTTTGAGAGAGAAACTGATCATCCAAGAACCCCCCCACTTCCACTACTTTTCAGTACCCTTTTTCCTTTCTTTCCTTCTTCAAATCATGTGATATACGTCTTGGGAAACAAAAGCCCTAGACTCCTAGTAGCTTTTCACCATTTCCATATAGTAAGATCCAAGAGTTGAAGAAGACAAAAAGAAGCGTCTCTGCATCAAGAAAGTCACTGGAATACAGTATTTATCCCATGTGGCTTGCCTGTCTAGTATACAGTAGTACAGTACAGTACAGTACATTACATTACATTACAAAAATACAAAAGAGAGTTAAAAAAAAAAGCTATTTCTTCAGTTATCATAAGATTCCTCCAATGTGAAAAGGGATTTTTTCTAAGTTGATGACAACTCTCACCAACCTCTAACAGATCAGTCAATGATATCCTGTATGGTTTCAACGTGAGAAATATGAACCACAAAAGCTTCAATACCTTGACAGGGAGCACACTGTCATGTCCTTTTTACCATTCCTATCTTGCATCTGCGAATTTGAAGTAGTTTTATAGCTAGAACCAGAAAGTCAAGCCTCTTTATCCCTAACTTACCCTAAAGTAAGAAGAAGAATAAGAAGAAAACCCCGCCTACCATTTTTATTAAAAAAACCCACTTGATATAGATATTTAAAGAGACATAAAGAATCATGTAATAAGATTTCTTTTTTCGGTGAGGGGCAATTCCTGCAAATATCACTTTCAGTATTTCACTGTCATCATGATGCTCAATCCACCTAAGAGAAGCCAAGTCTTCATGGGGCCAAAAGGATTGGCCGCCTCCTCAATTTGCTTCCCTGGTTGAGACCTGTATAGCATGAACTTGTTCAACAAAAGCTGTACAAATCCATTCCAAGATCTGCCATTGGAACCTGGACTTCATGTTGTTGGATTCATTAATTTGATTGTATATCAAGCAACCTCTCTAGCTATCTCTCTTGCAGATATATGTAGTCAATGGAAGTTACCACTTGCCTGCATTAGAAGGATAACAGCCTCGAAGATGACAACATTTTGGCTAGTTTCTGTTGTCTTATTATCATTGAAATTTTGATACTGTGTTTATGATTTATTAGAATATATTAAACAAATCCCAGTGCTTGTATAATATCACGTCTTCCTCAAACAGGCTGAGCATGAATTTTTTTCTTTTCTTTTTTCTTAAATGATGAAGGGTAGACTTCAAAAATGCCTCTACATAGTTTCGATTTTTGCTCTCGAATAATTTTTTTTGTATTAAATTTACTTTTAAAATCTTAAGAAAATTCCTAATTAAAGACTAATTAATTTCATCTATTTTTTAAATATATATTTTCATCTGATAGTACTCTAGAAAAACGATATCATTTTATAAGAAATTTAACTTTTTTTAATTAAATTATTCTAACATAAAATCTTAATTAATTAAGAAATCAAACTAGTTTGAGAATAAAACTAGATTAAAAAAATATTATTTTAAAATAAATAATATTTTAAAGAACAACCTTACAACTGTGAATTGAGACCTTGCAGAGAACAAGCTACAAAGTCAACAAAATCATGCCTTCTTTAGTTGTAGACGTGGAAAAATATACTCACCTTGATATATATATATATATA
>Ga0325404_1008758_pt1 | contig 10376 bp, 8 predicted proteins | sample PopdelMetagenome_18_FD_205664 | JGI IMG/M metagenome (GOLD analysis project Ga0325404, IMG submission 205664) | Populus deltoides microbial communities from Bellville, Georgia, United States - Xylem-Control-R1 | ecosystem: Host-associated > Plants > Phyllosphere > Stem > Wood/Secondary xylem...
TTTTTTTTTTTAAAGAAATTATCAAAGTAAAATTAGTATATAAAGAAAACATTTCTTGCACCTAGAAACTATCATCGAAGAAGAGAATTAAGACTACCAATTAGATATTTAGCAATATGTATCATTAAAGAATAATTTCAATATAAAAATTTAAATTATTAGGTGAGATTATAATATATAATTTATATTATTTTTTTAATACATTCCTCAAATAAAAGTTTTTTGGAGTTAGAACTTACCTAAAATTATACTATTTTGTGTTTAATTTTTATTAAATAAATATAAATTATGAAATTCAAACTCGTGATTACTTGATTATCAAAACTATAATATTATATTTAAAAATTATATTAATTTAATAATTTAAATTATTAAATAAAATTTTAAAACATAATATATATTATTCTCTATCTGCTATCTGCTGTGTACCCAAAAAGCCGAAGGAAAGGCAGCACTTTATTTGACCCACAAAAGCATGGGAACTCTACTCCTTTGCGTGCAGGCATATACAGGGATGGTAAATGAGAAATAGCTTGTGTTTACAACAATACCCTCTCTTGTACTAAATGTTTACTTCTCGATCCCAAGAATTGAAAACAAAACCATAGCCACCTTCATGCCTCTTCCCTCTATATATACACACTTCCACTCCTTTTTTTCCCACACAACCACAACACACTTTCTCTCTACAATACACATCTCTTCCGACTCTTGTGTTTTTTCTCTCTCAAGCACACATAACACGCATCCACACACTTACTTTTGAGGCATATCTCTTTCAAAGGTTCAAAAATCATGCCTGAGGCACCAAAAAACACTTTGAAACCCTCTGATTACAACCTTGCTGAGAAGAACAAGAAATCCCTTCAGTTCATTGAAGATGTGACCTCAAACGCTGATGAGGCCCAGAAGAAGGTTCTTGAAGAAATTCTTTCTCGCAATGCTCATGTTGAGTATTTGCAAAGGCATGGCCTTAATGGCCAGACTAACCGTGAGACTTTCAAGAAAGTCATGCCCGTGATTAATTATGAGGATATCCAGCCTGATATCAACCGTATTGCCAACGGTGATGCCTCACCAATTCTCTGCTCAAAGCCCATTTCAGAGTTTTTGACAAGGTGGGTGTGTGCAAGTTTTGGCTTTTAAGTACCTTGTGTAGTTATTCAAGGCTCTCTTTTTTTCTTCTTAATGTTTTGGCTTGGTGGGCCGTTCAAATCTGTAATTCTTTCTTTCCGGTAATTTGTAGCAGACTCGTATTCAATTTTTTGCTGGTTTGGCTAAATTGGCATGGTTTTGATTTGCAGCTCTGGGACCTCAGGAGGGGAGAGAAAGTTGATGCCAACAATTGTAGAGGAGCTGGGGAGGAGATCACTGTTATATAGCCTGTTGATGCCTGTTATGAGCCAGTTTGTTCCTGACCTAGAAAAAGGCAAAGGAATGTACTTTTTGTTCATAAAATCTGAGGCTAAGACACCTGGTGGACTTGTGGCTAGGCCAGTTCTCACTAGTTACTACAAAAGCACCCATTTCAAGGACAGGCCTTATGACCCTTACACTAATTACACAAGCCCAAATGAAACCATTCTTTGCCCTGACTCTTACCAATCCATGTATTCCCAAATGCTTTGTGGCCTTTGCCAGCACAAAGAAGTCCTCCGTGTTGGGGCTGTTTTCGCCTCTGGTTTTATTCGAGCAATCCGTTTCTTGGAAAAATATTGGAAGTTTCTTGCGAATGATATTAGAAATGGCATAATTGACCCCCAAATCACGGATCCTTCGATACGTGAAGCAGTCATGAAAATACTTAAACCTGATGCAAAACTTGCCGATTTTATTGAGGCTGAATGCAGCAAAGAATCCTGGCAAGGAATCATAACAAGGTTGTGGCCAAACACTAAGTATGTAGATGTTATTGTGACAGGCACCATGTCACAATATATTCCAACTCTTGATTACTACAGCAATGGGCTGCCTTTAGTCTGCACCATGTATGCGTCCTCTGAGTGCTACTTTGGTGTCAATCTTAATCCTATTTGCAAGCCAAGTGAAGTGTCTTACACCCTCATTCCCACCATGGCCTACTTTGAGTTCTTACCTGTTAATAGAAATAATGGGGTCATTAACTCAGTTTCCAGGCCTAAATCACTTAAGGAGAAGGAGCAACAAGAACTGGTTGATCTTGTGGATGTCAAGCTTGACCAAGAATATGAGCTTGTGGTCACAACCTATGCAGGTAATTAAATTTATCTAAAATTAATGCTCACCCTTTTTCTTTTCTCTTAATGTATTACATAGTTTGTCTTACATACATAAAATAAAATAAAAAACTCTTGTTGCAGGTCTTTATCGCTATAGGGTTGGTGATGTGCTAAGAGTGGTGGGGTTCAAGAACAAGGCACCCCAGTTCAGCTTCATATGCCGGAAAAATGTAGTCTTGAGCATTGATTCAGACAAGACCGATGAGGTTGAACTACAGAGTGCAGTTAAGAATGCTGTGAACCATTTGATCCCATTTGATGCAACACTAGCTGAGTACACTAGCTACGCAGATACCACTACCATTCCAGGCCACTATGTGTTATTTTGGGAGCTTAGCCTCAATGGGTCAACCCCTATTCCTCCCTCGGTTTTTGAGGATTGCTGCTTGACCATTGAAGAGTCACTCAATAGTGTATATCGCCAAGGACGTGTGTCTGATAAGTCAATTGGGCCACTTGAGATCAAGATTGTTGAGCCAGGGACTTTTGATAAGCTTATGGACTATGCCATTAGCTTGGGGGCATCAATCAACCAATACAAGACCCCTAGGTGTGTGAAATTTGCACCAATTGTTGAGCTCTTGAACTCGAGGGCTGTGTCTGGTTACTTCAGTCCAAAGTGTCCCAAATGGGTCCCTGGTCACAAGCAATGGAACAAGAATTGAAGGGTGTGGAAATTAAGACCCTTTGTCTCTGATCCCAACTGCTGTTTAATTTTAAAGCCATTTCAAGGCTAATGTTAAGGACCCATTTTAGGTTAACCCGTGTCTTAATGTTTTTCTCCCTTTCTTTTCTTCTCCTTTGTACTCTCTTGAATTTTTTTTAGCCGTTGTTTAATATGCGCATTAGGGACTTTCAGATTAGCAATGTACAAAAACACCTCCTGTTCCATGGAAAGCTTCCACTTCCCCCCTTCCTTTACTTAATTTAGCTGTTCTTTTCCATTTTATTTATGGGAAATTGATTCTTAATTCGAGCCAGGAATCCTGCCCTCTTAAACCTCACAGGGCATGTACTAAAACGGCAAACAAGAAATCCACCCACTTGGAATGAAGTTGAAGCAGTCCTATCTTTATCTACTATTTTTACGATAAAGCATGCCAGCTTTTGCTACAGTGATTGAGTTAGTCCAAGAGGATGCTGTCCTTGTAGCATTTATGCCAACTTTTTTTCAAAGCGACTGGCACAACAACTAGGGCACTTCTCCTCTTTGCTGACTTCTCAGTTAACGGTACTCCAAGTAGCCATTTGTACTCTGGAACAAACAACATCAGTTAAAAAGAAGATCACCATTTCAGGGGATCGATCTCAAGTAGGTGAACTCGACACTTAAGTTTGAAAAACAACTTCATTAGCCGAACCTGGACTCTCCTGTCACTATCGTGAGAGCTAACTGAGAAGTCAAATTCAAGCCAGTAATTTTTATCCAAAAAAAAAGTCAATTAATCATGAGATGTTCTAATGTTATACTCCATCATTTAAAAAATTGGAATTTCTTTCGAAGGAGGTGTGACTTTTGCGTGGAAGTTTTAAAATCCTACCAATCAAACAATAATATTATGTTGAATATCCTGTTTATTTTGAAAAAGACAGAGAAACTAAAACCATTCAGAAGGAAGGGAGTGTAAATATCAGTTGAGTTCTAAGGTCAATGAAAACTACATTCACTCTATAATTAATCACTAAAATAATGTAATCGATTCTCCTTTTGGCATAAAAGATTCCCCAAGGAAGGGATGTTTACATAGATTCAAATAGTGAGTGTCTGGGAGGAATATAGTTTCTGCTTTTGGTTCATTTCAAAAATACGTTTCCCTTTAAAAACAAATATCAAATTAATACCTTCTAGTGTTTTTCAATGATTTTGACATGGTAATATAAAAAAAATGTTTTGAAAATATCCTGCACTATAATATAATTTCAACACAGGTAGCGCTTTCCATTCACTGCACTTGGGAGGAGTTCGTTTGGAAACCTGTGGGCTAAATTCTCTGCGAAGGCATGTAAAATTCAGGAATTCAAAGTAGCAAGGGAACCAATTAATTAATAACTCTATAGCATGATGGAGTGCTGATTTGTTTATGTCATGAAGTGTGATAGTATACGGCAAGAATAATAATATTGAATTTGCATGTTTATGATGGATAATGGTTGCCAGAAAGACTCCTTATGATCTTCCTATGCAAGTATATATGTCACTTCAAAATAATTGAACCCTGTAACTGCATGCAGCTGCCATGTCCACATTCAAGCATTATTTTATCAAACCCAGGCTAGCAAAGTGTATGCCTACACATCATTTCATGTAATGCTGAGAAAAGCAAGAAATTTATGAAGACTTGTTATTTGGTAGAGTATGGCCAATATGAGTGTGTCACTTGGACACAATCCTTGATATTGCCATGAAAATCGCCTGAAATTCGTGCAGGGGGTCAAAAGACAGCAACTGTTGATAGGGCAGGGAGCTTTTGTTTTGGAGTGGCAGGACAGATAAGGTAGGATCAGAGGCTGCTCCCTTTCGCCATTGCGATTGTCTGGGAAAACAAACAAAATCGTTTTTGTTTTTTCAGAATGGGCAGTCAGATAGTAATGATAGCAGCCTGTCAGCAGCCAGATAATGCCCCAGAAAAAAAAGAGACAAATCTCAGAGACGTATCCTCAGTTTTTAGAAAAAGAAAGAACAAAAGCAGAGGCTTGCCACTTATTTGAAGATAAGGTGATATCTTTTTGTTTCTGGTGCATGTTTGCTCTGTGCCTGTATGTGTGTGTACGGTATGGTGCGCTGTATTGGTTTCATACGGTGGGTCTGTCAGCCAGCCTTCATGATTTCCTTAATGAATTTTTTTTATTTTTTTTTTGAGCACCAATTTTACTCTGTCTACTCAATACAATAACCCCATGATTTGCTTAATTGCTTTCATATGTTCATTGTAAAGTTTTGAACAATGGAATAACAAAAGCTTTCATATGTTCTTTACAATGAAGGATAACAAATAAATAAAAAAAATTAATTCACAATGCAACGTATTCAAGATAAAATTTAGAATCATAAAACCCGAAAAATGAAAATAAAATGAGGGATTAAATATTTGGTTTGCAAAGAAAAGATCAAAATCATTTCCACTTTAAACCAGCTAGCACAAATCTCTTAAAGTAGATCATTTTGGAGAGGAAAATGAAGTGATTTAAATTGGTTATTTGAATTCTTGATCATTTAATGGAGTAAAAATCATTGCAAAAATAAGTAAATAAAATAGTTTCCACACATTTGGTGGACATCAATTGCAAGCAAGCATGCAATTGAAGCCCTCCATTACAACATGCAAATCTGTGAAGCTGCACTACAAATCCTTTTAATTTACGGCAAAGATAATAGTGGGCATGAATGGTGTTCAAATCATCTTATCGCACTCGTTCTTCTTTTATACAAGTCATGTTGATGTTAACCCTATCCTCCTTTGAATTAACGCATCAATTCACTGACGCAGAAGCCTCAAAGCTCTTTCAAGCACTTGATCATGGCTGGCTAATAAACATGTATACCTCACATCATCAATGGAAGGAAGGATCGATAGTGAAGTTGGGACTAAATCATACATATAATCAAGGCATAAAGTACTTGAAATCACTTAAATTAACCCAACCCACGACTCATTGTTGCCCAATATAATCCAAAAGATTAAATGGCTTTATGAATGGATGGATCATAAAGCATCGCATGCCAGCAATAGCAATTCTTCTTGTCATTTCACTTTTGTACGCTAGTGTAGATTCAATTCTGGCCTGAAATTCCGGTCTTTGTGAGGTAAAAAAAAAAAAAGGAATAGCGTGCAATTAAGCCCGTTCTATCATCTTATCTCTTCCCCCTCTTCTTCTTCCTCTTCCTCTTCTTCTTCTTCTTCTTCTTTGATTGATGCCTTCTTGATGGTACCTCCATTCTTCTTTCGAATGCATTTACGTACTCACTATCCTATTTGTCATCAGCCTCCTGCTTTCCCTACCGTTTCAAAGTATCTCCTGTCCATTTCGATGCATAAATAATTCGAAGAGCATGTACACTTGGTAAATGTATAATTTTGGAGCCTTAATTAATAACGAGATTTTAATTTTGTGTTTTTGAGATTTTTATAGCTTTTCTATTGATTGTGTAATATTTATCATTATCCAAACTTGAATTTAAAATTATTATTCATGTACAACCTAAAATCTAAATGGGTATAGATTTTGAATACTCAAACTCAATTGGATCATGTTTTCGAATTCATTGGTTATTCATAACCTAACACCAACCCGATTCGACCCGCCGAACATAAACCCATTTCCATCCTAGTCTTACATATGCGACTCAAGGATTGCTTCGAACTCCAAAGTTCATGTGACAAATTCATCCCAGTGTGAACTTACAAGAAAAGGATCTTCGGCACATATTATGCTAGTGAGAGGAAGAGAATGAATCAAAGGAAGGGAGGGAATTCTGACAGCCACAAAGACGAGATACCCTAATTATTTTTTTATGCAAGCTTGCTCTTAATATAAATTTGTGAGACTTTAAGATCATTGTTGATTTTGAGTTTAAGGGGTAGATTAATTTATAGTTGATTCGAGGTTTGGTTTAAGATGCTCGACAGATTAGTCAGAACTTAGACATTGAATGGCTGGGTTGGTGTAGTGTAAGCGATACGAACGTAATAATTTAAGTATACAATCAAGACTAATTAAGATTGTTTTTCTGTAATAAAGAAGTGTAGCTCAATTAGTTAAGTTTTAAGTTTGTTTTTTATAGATCATCAGTTTGAGTTTCACAAATCTCAAGCCACAAGAGACTTACATAGTCGTTAATTTCAGGACCCGTAAGATTAATCAAAGTATGTGCAAGATGGTCCGGACATTCACGTTAATAAAAAAAATATTTTTTTTAAATTAAAATGTTTCAATCCATCAAGTTTTTTTAAAAAAAATAAAAAGTGAACATATAAAAATAAAAATATAAGATGTTGAGGAAAATAATAACCAATTATTCTCAATTTCTAGGGTTATTTGAAGATATTATAATTATAGTGTTCTCATGTTATAAACTATGAAAAAACTATTTATTATCATGATGTTTTTTTCTTATCATGATGTAATTTAACTAATCATATTTTAATTCTTATAATGAATATAATTATAGTAATTACATCTCAAAAAAATACCTTGTTACATTTAAAAAGAAAATAAATATCATTTATTTTTAATAAGTGATTATCAACTGTTAAGTAAACTCATTTATAAGAAATTATCAAATTTTCTCATTATTATTATTATTATTATATATAAAATAAGTACAATTGCAATAAAAAAAAGATTTATTACCTTAGAGAACCAAAAATATTATTTAAATTATATAAACAAAAACAATTTGTACTTTTCATAAACTTAGAATTATTGTATTTGAATTTTATTTTATTTTTAAATTTTAGAACACCATTTTTGTAATTATTTCAAAGAACTACAGCAAGTTGCAAATCAATTTAATAGGTTATCCACAAACTTTTAAAATGGAATCTAAAAAGGACATGGAAAAAACAATATACCGAAGGCTTAAAGGCGAAGACGACATGTAAGAAATTTAGACAAATCCACGTAAGACGCTTCAATCGAAACCCTTCTTTTCGTGGGACCTACGTGAGTCTGCACGTTTGTGAAGAAGCGAAGAATCCGGTAAAATAATATTCGGATGTGGGAGGTTCCTTTCTCTTCGAGTGGGGGACCATTACACACATCTGCCACGTTTCTCACTTCATGAGTTGACCAAAACTTTATGGGCCCAACCTGCTGTGCCAATCAAAGAACAGCAATCCACGTGGGGCTGTCCTTTTAAGTTTGTTATCTTCTGGGCCCCACAAATAAGCGCAGGTTTCGTATGGTGTTAGTACCACGGAAGCTATGTGATCTTGTCTTGTCATGTACTGACACGTAGCAATAAGAAAAATTAAGGACCGAGAGTGTTCTTGGTGAGGATCAATCTTGAGTTGATTAATCCAAATTAGTTTCAATCATGTTGAGAGAGAGATGTTTAGCATTGTATTAACAACTAAATTCTAATAATTAGTTTTTGGTGTTGTTAAAGAAAAATCCATCAAGTTCTTGAAGAAAAAAAATTAAGCGACAAATTAATATTTAAATTAATGTTGTGGAAATTTTGGTCTCTCAAGTTTACAAAAATTATATTGATGGTTTATTTTTTAATGAAGATAATTTCCATTCAAATATTATAGAACAATTATTTTAGCCTATGATTAAACATATCTTCATTATATCTTTGTTATTTAAATTAAATATGCATGATTATTTTTTTTTATTTAGTGTCTGTTTGAAAGTGTGATAAAAGTTGTTTTTTAAAGTTTTTTTCATTTAAAAATGTTTTTTATTAAAATTTATTTTTGATATCAACACATCAAAACTATCAAAAAATACAAAAATAATAATTTGAAGCTAATTTTTTCTCTAAAAATACAGTTACAGCACAATATCAAACACTAATTTACAATCAAAACAAACATGATCAAGAATATCAGTACCACTACGAGCTAAATCACACCTTATACAAGAACAAGTCTTAATAAAATGTTTAGCTGGTTTTTTATTTAAAAACCGATAAAAACAAACGCAATCCTCCCATGTAATAGCGAGGGGAGTGTAATAAATGACAAAAGGCGTCAATTTTATGGCTGAATTTGTGTTCAAAAAGAGAAGTGAGTAAACTCAGACAAGCAAAGCTTGATGGAGTGTAAAGGGGCATGGAGCTAGGTCTTTTTATGCATGAATTAGGGTTAACCCCTAGCCCATAACTTTCTTTCTTCTTCTTCTTCTTTTTTTTTTTGTTTGCTTATCTCTTGCCATGTTAGTGATTTAACCATCTGGAAAGCACATGGTGAAGAAAAACGAGGATTGATTGAGAGCGATTGAAAAGTTTGATTGAAACATTGAGGGGCTGATCGATTGAACTCTTGCTTTTACAGACAACTAAACCAACACTGACTGTGATTGTAGCCAAATTATTGTCTTCAGTGATGCTGATAGTGGGCAAAAGTTGATTGATAGACAGCGAGTTTTGCAGCCAACAGTGAGAAATGTAACATGCCTTCAGAAAACAAAAAAAACCAGTGCGGGATCGATACATCTGAGCAGCTTTTTCTCTCTTTTTTTTTTAAAAAATAAAATAAAATGTTTTGTCTGAATTCATGTTACAGGGAGAGATCAGATTGTAGGGTTCATTCATGTATCCTATTTTTATTACAAAGGCACAATAATTGTTGGTGGGCTATTATATATGTGATATATGGTATATATTAAATAATTTAATCCAAAGTCAATATTTTGGGGTTGGGAGAATCCGCTACAACTCCCAAAAATCCAGTGTTGAAAATCAATGTCTCCTTTGCCTATGAGTCACTTGGATAGCAACAAGCAATTGCAAGCAAAAAAAAAAAGAAAAAAAAAGAATCTCCACAAATTATTAATCTCTACACAGAGGGCTTGCACGCATTAAGAGTCAAAGTGGGTCCAAGATGATGATGATAATAATAATAATAATAATAATAATAATAATAATAATGATAAGGTAAACCAACCCCCCAAGAACAAAAAAAAAAAGGAAAAAAAAGGGAAATAATTTGCCAAAATTAGCATAATTTAGAGCCACACCACCCAAAATAAAGCCTCTCTCTGTCGGGCCAAGTCCACGTGAATCGTTGCATTTCACTAAACCCTAAAGCCGAAGGTGACGGCCCAACTACAGTTTACGACACGTACATCGGCAGACACGAGCACGTGTGATCATGAATGCTCACCCTGACCGGCCCTCAGAGAAAACCCCACCCACACGTGGGGGAGAACTTACGTTGTTTTCTTGTCGGGCCTTTTATACAAGGCCTCCCAGCCCGTTCTGGGCCCAATATGTAGACATTAACAGCAGTGTTGTAACTGTCGGTCGTGGGGTGATGCAGTAGATGTTTTTCTAGAAGAATAATTTGTTATATTTATGTGATCCCATGTAATGGCTACCTAGAGACTTGTATTGTTCTATGAATCTCAATAATCAATGAGATTATTAGGAGATTGAGCCTTAAAATAAAT
>Ga0325404_1008761_pt1 | contig 10374 bp, 5 predicted proteins | sample PopdelMetagenome_18_FD_205664 | JGI IMG/M metagenome (GOLD analysis project Ga0325404, IMG submission 205664) | Populus deltoides microbial communities from Bellville, Georgia, United States - Xylem-Control-R1 | ecosystem: Host-associated > Plants > Phyllosphere > Stem > Wood/Secondary xylem...
AAAAAATATTATTTTAATACATTTCTAAAAAAAAATCAATATCACACTTCTAAAAACCCTGAAAAAAATCACAGTCAAGTAACCTAATTATTAATAATAGGATTCTAAACTTTTGGTTTACGCAAGCATAGAGCCCTTTTCTCCCTTTTCTCTTTTTTTTTTTTTTTTCTCATCCTAGAAGAGAACTCCGCTACCATTAAAAATAATGCTAGGTTCTTGACCTTTTCTTGTACATCTTCTTCAAGCTCTAAACAATAAGAAGCACATGGCTCCATATTGTTGTCGCCCTTCAGGACAAAAAAAAAACTTGGTGTACGTTCTCAGAGGACATCAAGTCAAAATTATACTTTAATCAAGATTTAATTGATATTTTTAATTAACCCTCCCTTGCAATGTTTTGAAGAAGACTTGTCAGCGGTGATCACTTTTTTCAACCATCTTGATTGTTTTCTGCTAATAAACGACACAGACAAGACAACATTGGTATGAATACAATAACAAGCATCTCTCTGTTTTTTCAGGAATATTTTCGAAACAGAAACACAAACAGCTGCATCCTGAAATATTGTGAGAAGCAGCATTTAATTTTCCAACTTTTGTGCTTCCATTTTAAAGTCCTCTACGTTTACTCTCAACAACCTAACATTGGCTGCACAACTGAGAGATAAAATTGTGCAGAGCCCCAAATAACAAGGGAGTTTGATTATATAAGCCATGTACATGCAGCTGGTGACTTTCTCATGGTTAACAAAATTAAAAAAGAAGATGGATAATCAAGTGATGAACACATTTAATGCTCTGGTGCAATCCTTGCTCAGCAGCATAGAAATCATAGATGCACTCCTGTCTTCCATGGTTCCATGTTGTTGGCAGGAAATTAATAAAAACTCACATGGGAGCTGTGAACGCTTTTTTTCTCCTCCTTTTTTTCTCGTTTCCTGCTGTAAAATTAACGTTGGTGGTTTTTGGGATGTGGCAGAGAGTGGAGGCTGCCTTAAAGGGAGTCACACAGACACAGGTCATGTCCAGCTATTTCTCTCTTTTTGTCACACACCTGGAGCTCTTGATTACTTTTGCTTCGACTGCCAATTGTTCAACACGGAGTGGAAAGCCTCAAAGGAAGACAGATATGAGGGGAAGGGGGGAGATTGTTATCCGGATTGTCACCTCTTCTGTTACTGTCATTCGCTTCTTTTTTAGGTGGAAAAATAGGTTTGACTAATTGGGCAAGGGAAGAGAGAGAGATAGAGAGAGAGAGAGAGAGAGAGAGTTGTGAAGGCGTTTTAACGAGGAAGATGAGAGTGATCGTCACGTTCATCCTGCTTGCCTGGAATATGAGGGGACCCTCTTCAATTATCATCATTGAAATCTAGGAAGAAGATATTTTAGCTGCTTGATTATAATCTTCCAATAACGGGAAAAAAGAAAAGAAAATAAAAAAGAGTATTTTGAAATTGAAATCAGAGGGAGGCATGGACGAGAAACCAAACATATAATTGATCCGCGTCCCACACCTGAACCACGGCCCCATCGTTCAAATTTCAATTACTGCCACATGATTTTCATGTCCAGTTTGCCCCCCTCCTCCCGGCTTTTTTTTTTTTTTTTGAAACACAGTTTAATTAAAGTTTTTTAAAAATAACATATATTAAAAAATATTTTAAAATTAATATAATTTAATCACGGTAGAAACAACTGTTATTGAAAATAACAGTTGTGTCAAAAATAATTTCTCTATCAAATTAATTAACAATTATATAAATTAATTCTAAATTTTTATTAAAATCTAATGGACAATAAAAGAAATTTAAGATCTAATAGCAAAGAAAAAATAAGTCATCGAGATCACATCAAAACTCTGTTTTCAACATATCTAGTATCGTTAGAAATATTTCAACAAGAAAATTATTTTGCAAAAGAGAAAACATCACTACATAACCACTATTCTCAATAGCGATTGTGTATAGAAATGATATTAGAAAATGCAGTTGTGTTCAACCGCTATTCTCAATAGCGGTTTTGTACAAAATCGATATTGAAAAATATAGTTTTATTCAAATTATGCTATTTCACAAATATTTTTTCTACCTATATAATTCTCTTAAAATTTTTACCAAACTATGTCATTTTTTTAATAAAAAAAATCCTCTTCTCCCTCCATTGTTCATTACCAGATAAAATCCTTTTTTTATTCAATTAAAAAGAAAAGGTGTCTATTTATTTGTTTGAAAGAATTTTTTTTGAAAAGTAATTTTCTTGAAAAGTAAATTTCTGGATAGTAAATTATTTTTTGATGTCATGAAAAATAAATTAGAAAAGACTTTTCAATGTCTGGCTATGTCATGGAAAATAAGTTGGAAAATAACTTATTAATGTTTTATTTTTAAAAAAATTTATTAAAATAATAAAGACTAAATTTTACAGATAAAAAAGTTGGAGGATGAAATTGAAAAAAGTATAATTTCATAAATTATTTCAAATAAAATAAATAATAATTAAAATAACGAAGACCAAATCTGACTGATAAAAAAGTTGAAAGATGATGAAATTAAAAAAAAAATTCATAAAGTATTTCAAATAAAAAATAAATAGTTATCAAAAGAATGTAGACCACATATAATATATAAAAAATTTTAATTAAGAAAATAATAAGAGAAAAATAAATAATAATAAAAAAATAAGGATTAAAATTTATATAAAAATTAAATTAAATCAAATTTTAAGGAATGAAGTTAAAAGAAATGATTAAAAACAAAATATATAACAATTAAAAGACTGAGAACTAGATTTGATATAATAAATAAATAATAAAATATTTATGAGTTTTCAACAACTCCTGAAAAATATTTTACATTGATTAATTTTTTTAACGATAAACAAATACAAAAAAATTTAGAAAGTGATTTTCACGTTCCATGAAATAAATGAAGCCTTAAAGAGTGTGTGACAATATGGTATCGATTATCTTTCAAAGTTTTTTTCCCTCAAAAATATATCAAAATAATATATTTTTTATTTTTTAAAAATTATTTTTGATATTAATATATTAAAATGATAAAAAAATAAAAAATAAAAAATTTATTTTAAAAAATAATAATTTGGAGAAACCGGAACTGCCCTTGGTTTCCGTCTGAAGGAAATGCTATCTACCATCGCTTTTAATCAGTCGTTTTATACACTTGTCGTATAAAATTGCCACGTTTGATATTTTTCACTTGAAATGCAGATAAACGTGGTAAAGGTGAAATGCAGATAAATCTTGAAAGTACACGTGGCTTCCTGAGGGAGCGAGTGCTGAAAGGGAGACTGGTAAAGGTGAGTGCCCCTAGCTTTCCTCATCCATGTAACAAGTCTTCTCTGCAAACAAATACACTTTAGATTTTCAAGTTAAAACACTCCTAGGAACCTCCACACTCTATTACAGCAAAGGACAAATCTCTCTCTCTCTCTCTCTCTCTCTCTCTCTCTCGTCTGGTTAGAGAACAAGACATGAATGTTCTTGGTCTGTTATTGCCCATGTGGGCATTGTTAAATACATCGTTGTTTTTCTTGCTTGATGCCAGAGGTGAGTCAACTCCTTCCACCATTTCTGCCTCTCCTCTTCCTAAGAAACATAAACCCAAACCCATGTTTCTCTTCTCTTCAAAAATGCAAGCTCAATCTCCAGGTGTGTTAATAATGCTCTTTTTCTTTGTTTCCAAGTTTGTGTTCTTATTTTCCATCTTGGTTCTTGCGCAGTCATTGCCTTTATGTGTGTGTCTATGTACTTCATGTTCTTACATGGGGTAAAGGGGCTTGCTTTGTTTCACATCACACACTCAAATTTCAAACCCCTAGCACCATAACTTGATTTAGTTTGGGGAATGCAGGGGAAGAAAACTAGAAATTGTTGTAATGTAACTTATGTCATTACAATTTCTCCTTTTTTCCCCCTTGGTTTCTCCATGAACAAGAAGAGGATGAATTCTTCTTGTGATTCTGTAGCTCAAATGTGATTTTTTCCCCTTTCATAATTTGGCTTGAATATTTCTCTCCAAAACTTGTCATATCAGTTCCTCTTGTTTCATTTAATATATTTTTCTTTTCTCTGATGGATGTGTTTGAGCTTTAATTTTTTTTTAAATAATTGTATTGGACAAGTTGAGGCTTTTCTTTGAAACTATATTGTACTTAGGCTCCCTTACTGTTTATCCAGGAATGCCTTTGGTTCCTGTGGTTGAAGAAGTGCACCACCAAGATTTGAATAAGAAAATCCTGATAGCACTCGTTGTTGCTTGCACTCTCCTTGGTGGAATAGTGTTGTTTTTCTCATGTTTCTGGATCTACAGACTGAAAAAATCTAGGAAATGCAGGGCCAAAAGTAAAGGCGATGGTATCTTCTTTACACGAGTTAAATTTGCTTTTGCCGCTACATTTTTCCTTTTAGAGGCATGTTACAAACAATTGTGCTTGTTATGCTCACTCAGTCTTGCTACTTTTTTTTTTAAAAAATTTAACATGTAGATGTTGCTAAAAGGCATTCGAGTCCGATCGGGGATAAATTTAATCTCTTGAGGATGGCTGGGAAGAAGGGTTCAGTTGCAGTTATGGAATATCAGTTGTTGCAAGCAGCAACAAACAATTTCCGGGAAGATAATGTTCTAGGACAAGGTGGTCATGGATGTGTCTATAAAGCTCGTTTCAGTGAAAAACTCCTTGCAGCTGTGAAGAGATTTGAAGGTGAAGCACAGGACATTGGAAGAGAATTTGAGGTAATGTCTTTCATGAAATTGATTTGGATATTGTTTCAAAGCATCATGGCTTCTTTAATTTTACCTTTCTTTTCATTTCAAATTTTGTTTGTAAATGCAGAACGAGCTGAATTGGTTAACGAAAATTCAGCACCAAAACATAATTTCTCTTTTAGGTCACTGCCTTCATGGTGAAACAAGGTTTCTTGTGTATGAAATGATGCAGAATGGGTCTTTGGAAAGTCAATTGCATGGTATAAATCTTCTCCTTCTGAATTTTAAAAAAAAAATTAGAAGATACCAATTTTTACCTTTTTTTCTTATATAATTTATGTTATTGATGAACATTTAGGACCAACACATGGATCAGCATTAACATGGCATCTGCGAATGAAAATTGCTGTTGACGTTGCAAGGTAATTCCAACTCTCAATTTTCTGTTTTTCAGTTTATGCTCTTTCATTCTCCTTTTATTTTCCAAAGGAAATCCATTTTTTTATGCTAACTAGTTGCTGTCACCAAAAACTTTGATGACCAGAGGACTAGAGTATCTTCACGAGCATTGCAATCCTCCTGTTGTGCATAGAGATCTAAAGCCATCTAACATTCTTCTGGATTCGAGCTTCAATGCAAAGGTAAAAGCCATCCATGTATAACAAATTTATCAGTTCTGCCCTCCTCATAAGTGCATGTTCAGCATCATTTTGTGATTTTAACTAGAATGTTTCCTTTGACGAGTCTTTACTTGATTCAGCTTTCAGACTTTGGCCTTGCTGTAACATCTGGGATCCAAAGCAAGAACATAGAGCTTTCAGGAACTTTAGGTTATGTAGCACCAGAGTACCTTTTGGATGGTATGTCAAATTCTGTTCAAATCTAAGAATGTTGCCACTTCCATTTTGTTGACTGTTGTTGGTAGATATCGTACTTTTTATATTTCCGCTCATCACAGAATTTTTTTTTTCTTTCTTTAATGATTTCTTAGTCTATTAACTATCACATTTTCAGTCATAAAAATTATGTTTTTGGATTCTCTGATGAACTCTTCACAGTTCAAACTTCTGTCACGTGAAATTTGATCATTTTCCAGCAAGCATCATTGCTTCTGCTAAATGCAATGTTGTTGGTGAGAGATTCTGATAATGGATGGTTAATGAAGATTTTTTATAAAATAGTTTTAAAACAATGCAGTGTCTTGTAGCATTTCCCCCTTAAGGCTTAATTTGTTAATGAGTCTGAATAAACTCCGTGAAAAGAATTTTGTCAGATGATGAACAAGGCAGGTTTCGCTATAGCCTCTAATCCTGAGACTTGCCTGGTGGTGATAGATTTTTGCAACACAAGATCCATGGAAAACTTTTCTATTTCATTTTCAAGAACTATATAATTCTACCAGCAAGTATTTTTTTCTACCTTTATGTTCTGGATAGTAAATGGTATTAAACATTTCCTGCATCTAGTCTTTCTTTGATACAGAATGAGGCCTAATTGCTTGGAAAGAAACATATGATCACTTAGTTTTCTCTTTCCAGGTAAACTAACTGATAAAAGTGATGTTTATGCTTTTGGAGTTGTCCTTCTGGAACTCCTGATAGGAAGAAAACCAGTGGAACAGATGTCTCCAGATCAATGTCAGTCTATAGTCTCATGGGTAAATTTCCTTGAACCCTGTTTTAGCAGTCATGCCTTGAGGACTCGAGGTAATATCAATCAGGATTCCTTGAGGTTTTGGAACTTAACGGTCCATCATTGTTTACATGTAGGCCATGCCTCAGTTCACTGACAGATCGAAGCTTCCAAACATTGTGGATCCTGTTATCAAAGACACTATGGATTTAAAACACTTATACCAGGTACATTGAATAGGAATATATATATATATTGGTGTGCCTACAAGTTTTCTGTTCTTGCGTTTAGTATATAAATTTAATCATCATATTACCTTTGAGTAGGTAGCTGCAGTGGCAGTATTATGTGTGCAACAAGAACCAAGTTACAGGCCATTGATAACAGATGTCCTTCACTCCCTCATCCCTCTCGTACCTCTCGAGCTTGGAGGGTCACTAAGAGTTACAGAACCTGTTCCTCTTGCTCTGCCTTCGCACTGATGACTTGAGTATAACCCAAACTGACAGCTTCCTTTGCACATTCAGATGTGTGAAAGTCATTAGAGAAAAGATTTTTGTTTTTCATTGTTACAGTTGTAAATTGAATTGAATTTTAAGATGAGTTTTTGGCAAGCAGCATCTTCAACTTTTGGATCTATCAGCAACACATTTTTCCAAGGGTTAGCAAGATGCCCTCGTATCAGATGAAATGGAGGGTTGTAGCCGTTAAAGGGCAGTGATATAGGAGTTGTGAGATTATAATTTTTCCCAGACGAGCATGTTTCATTCTAACAATCGTTATTGATCAGCAGACATTGTTCTATCCTTCTGCTATGCGATATTTAATGCAAGACATGACTTTTCCTCACCTTATAGGTGCTGTAATCTGTAAGTTGTAGCTTTAGTTGACCCTTAGTTTTCTTGTAGTCACATGCAATGCCTGACTGGTTTATTAACATTTCCTGCCAGTCTGCTATAGACGACTTTGAACTCCGTGTAACTTAACTAAATATGGAAATAAAGCCGGAGTAAGCCAGCCAGACCTGGCTTATCTGCTTTGCATATTCACCTTAAATTATCAGAGTTACTGAACCTCCTAACGGAGCAGGAGAGAGCTTGCATGGATCGGCTATGGCAATATGTAACTGTAGCAATTTTAGCCAATACTTTTGGATTCATCATCCAGACATGGTAATTTTCATTCGGCAGATGCAATACTACCTCCAATAACAGAACAGAATTGGTATCGAAGAAAGTATAAGCCAAATGAGGGAGCCAAAAAAAAGAAGATAAATGTCTCATGCAGAAGTTTGGATGGCCTAACCCAGAAGGACAAAGCTGCAATTAAACAAGTCTAAAATTTCTTGAAGTCATCAGTCAAGGATTTTGACTTAAACCTACCCACTGGGATACAGACACAAGGAAGATGGTAGAATCTATGCACAGATCCTAAAAAAATAAAATTATAGTTTTCTTTGTTAGCATCAACACGTAAAATCAAGCATATTATGCCTGGTTGAAATATGTATGCATGTTTATACCTTCAAAACTGACTGTACTCTATTTTATTATCTCATGATGTTGTAGAACATCAATGATGGTGACGATCAATTGTAAGAGACAGTGTAATGTCTGTCATACATCATGACACCCAGTTATCTATCTTACCGATGGATCAACATTTTTTGCAATTTATTAATTATTAATTTTGAACCTAATTCCTTGTTTAGAAAGTCTATGAATACAAGATAATTAAATGATAGGTGAGTGAAGTTGTATTTATACTTAATATTCCTGGATTTTATAGAATATAACATGAGTCTAAGCTCATATGACATGAGTCTATGTTGCTTCTAGATTCAATACTTTTAGATTTGGCTATAAGTTTAGCTGACATAAATTTAATGAGTTGTCAGACTTAATGTTCTTAAATTCAGTTATATACTGAGCTTAAGTGGACGTGAGTTTGATGAGCTGATAAATCCAATGTTTTTGGGTTCAATTACGTGCTTAACCAAAGTAGACATGAGTCTAGCTAGGTGTCAAACTTAATGTCCTTGAGTTTAGCTACTTGTAGAGCCCAAACGAATATAAGTTCGGCGATTTGTCAGACCCAACATCCTTATGCTCACCTACATGCCAAGCTTAAATGGACATAAGTCTAGCAAACTGACAGACCTGCTACCTATGGGCTTGGGTTTGGAAGCTCGTCAAACCCAACACCCTTGGGCTTAGCTGCGTGTCGAGCCCAATGGGGCATGGGTTCAACGAACTGCTATGCCTATCGCTCTTAGGCTTGGTTGTGCGCCAAGCCTATTTAGGCATGGATTTGGAAACCCTCTTGACCCATTGACTTTGGATTTGGTTGTGTGCCAAGCCTAATTGGATATGAGTTTGGCTCTCTACCATACCTATTGATCATAGGGAAAGGCTATAGGTCTAGAGATCATTATAGGTATCATGTTGGACTATAAAACTTCGTTAGTTTATTCTTTTGACTTTTAATATAAAATGTTAATGTCAAGAATATACGTCTTCCTACACCCATGTCATTATGTGTATAAAAAATCTTCTAATGACATATCATGTTTTCATCTCATTAATATTGTGTAAAAGATATTTATTTCTTATTAATGCTAACAGGAGGGAATGACTTTCCAATCCTTCTATTTCAGCAAAACGATAAGGTTTAAGGGTTATAAATACCCCCAAATCACTTGGGTAAATAGTTTACAATTTTTGTTCTATAGACATTAATACTTTTAAATCTGAAAACATTTATCATATAAAAACAAGAATAAACATTCATGTTCTTGGGATATAAAGCTTATTCTTTTATTTATTGCAATTTTTTTCTCTTTAAAGTTACTTATTTTATCATTTGAAGAGTTCCTAAACTCTATAAAAAAAAAAACTCTTTTGCAAGTGTTAGGTCTTTTACCATTAATCATTCACTTCTTGAGTTCTGGAGAATAAAATATTAACAGGAATATATGATTATTCATTGTCCAAACCATAAAAAATATTATTCCTAACCATATTAGATTTTAAAACATCAACTTAATGACATATTTTATGCCTGCATTTGACACACTTGGCATGATATTATCAAGGAATCAAATAAAACAAACCCCATAAAATTGGAGATATATTCTTGCATTCATCAAAAGTTCCACATCCTGTTTACTGAACACACAATACTTGGCCTCGTTTCCCCTATCTATTGCCATTTCTAGAAATGGTAATATCAAGTTCGATCCGCACTAAAAGCACCAAGAACATGCCTTTTAAGATTGTTCATCCTGGAGGTCACATAGAGCTCCATGATAAGCCTGTTCTTGCAGCAGAGGTCATGCTTTGTAATCCAAGATGCACAGTCGCCTATCCACATGTGTTCCAGCAGCCTTGGGCTATTGTTGCGCCGGACACCTTGCTACTGCTTGGTCAGAAGTACTATGTTATTCCTATAAACACCATCAGAAAACTTCAGCGTAAGTCCATCAAATATTCTCAATCTCCAATCAATGATGTCCAGGCCTGCAAGACCCCTAGAAATGATGAAAGGGGCTGTCGCATCCCATCCACTTGCTGGTTTTTTATCAACAAGAACATGAAGTCACCGAGTCCTTGCTTACATAGAGAAGATGAGAGAGCAAACACCACAGGAACTAAAATCAAGAGTAAAGCCAACAGCACTGTGGAAACAAAAACATCAAGCAGCAGCTGGTGTTCTGGTACCAAGGGGCTTGCCAGGAAGAGAAATAAGGAGATGACAACAGGATCACCCAACAGATTTGCATCTCTTGATCGTTGGCAACCAAATCTAGACAGCATTGTAGAAGAATACGAAAGCAATTAAGCATGTTACAATCTCTTTACAATGTTTCATGTAGGCATGTAATGATTTGTACATCAATTTATGCAAACTATGAAATGTTACCTTCGAGATATATGAAGATGAAAAACGTATGTCAAAGGTCTGTAATCATGGTTGTAATCCCCATTACTAGGGAGGTAATATCATACGATATTAAGAT
>Ga0325404_1008762_pt1 | contig 10371 bp, 9 predicted proteins | sample PopdelMetagenome_18_FD_205664 | JGI IMG/M metagenome (GOLD analysis project Ga0325404, IMG submission 205664) | Populus deltoides microbial communities from Bellville, Georgia, United States - Xylem-Control-R1 | ecosystem: Host-associated > Plants > Phyllosphere > Stem > Wood/Secondary xylem...
AGATTTTAAAACGCAAACTTGGTCACCTAGAGAATAAGCCGAGACTCCTCTTCAAACAGCCCGCATCTCTGAAAAGTCCAAACAAGCCCATTCCTACCGTAAAACCTCAGTTCTACAAAACCACTCCATTACCTCAACTGCCGAAGCCGCCGCCACCACACCAACACCTCCAGCAGCCTCTTCAACCGGCTTCCCTGCATCCCCAGCTGACGCCACAACACGTCATTCACCAGCGACTCGGTTCGAGGATGACTTCAGGGCTCTAAATTCGATTTGAGAGGCTGCATTTAGGTATATATATCTCTCTATGGCTTTCTTTCACTTCGACATGACCTGGAATAAGTATGGGTGTTTGCTTGAATATGATTATCTTTGCAAAAGCATGACTCGAGTCTTGATGATGTTTATTGATGATCCAGTTTAAAAAAACTAGAGAACAGGCAGGGTTTGTGGTAAATATTGATGTTTCTGCAGTTTGGGTCTGAAAATGCACGAAAGCAGTCTGTTTTGCGGGGTTGTGGGTATTTTTTTTCCCGCTAAATGAATTAGATGCTTCTGCCTATGTAGGTTTGCTGTAAAGTTGCTATCTTGGCAGCCTGGCTGAACAATTTTTTCGTTTATTGGACTTTTAATGGTTTCTTGGGACACTTCAGGCTAATAGCGATCCCTGCGTTTTCATCTCCACCTTGCTGTCTTGTATGTCATTCTTGGTGTTTGTTTCTTTAAGGAGTCCGAGGCTTTAAAAACAAGACAAGCTTGTTAAAATGCCGTTTCATTTATCATGATCATTTATGTTCCCCTATTTTTTTATTTTTTTTTTGATTGCCTGAAATAAGTGCTGGGCCCTCGAGAAATTCCTACTTGCTTGTTCTTTGTTTTGCTTCATGTTTGGTGTGACTTTACTTTGATAATCTAAGGTGAACTTTTAAATTGCTTTGGATAAAAAGTTCAAATAAAACTCAGATTTGAATTTTGATAATATTGCATGATAATTGATCTTTTCCTTGTTGATGCTTTGAGGGTTTCTTCAAGGGGTTAAGACCCAAGGCCAGCAATAACTATTCGATGATAGATTCACACTTGTGTGTTTTGGCTTCTCAGAAGCATTCTAAAGTACAGCTGCCACTTCCTTTTATATTATGATTAAGTTGATTAAAAGAATTTTAATTCAAAAAACTGCGCAATTTGTTTCTATAAAACTAAGAAAGGTGGCTTTCATTTTTTTTTATTCTTAGTAATAAAATTGCATGCCAACGCATATTTGGTCCCAAATAAATGTGAATGAAGTCTCCAGTGCTGATATATCCCACCATCACAAATTTTCTGGTGTTTGTCTTTATTTTTATTTTCTGCTGTGCCCCAAACTCATTTACTTGCTCTATTTTGTTTGCAGAAATCTGATTCTTCAATCATGTTTATGACAAGATTTATTGGGAGGACACTCCTTGCTGCTGCTAAATCTGAAACTCATGCTGCCTCTGCCGCTGCTGCTACAGCTACATCTGGACATAACCCACTTGAGGAATTCTTTGAGGCTGATAGGAGCCAGGATGAGGAGAAACCAATTGTTTATGGTATGATATGAGCCTCTTATTGTTTTCTTTTATTTGCTAATTGAGCACCACACGACCTTTCATTGCTTCGGATCACTGGTAAATGATTTACTACTGTTTTCCAAATAACAAAATAAGAGCAGCATTCAGCACATGAATATTAAGAAATTGAAAAGAAAACAGAATGAAAAATTGAAGCATACAACCAGTATGACTAAATATCCCACCTTTAATGCACATGCATGACCATACTTCTCTGGTTTACTGAAGCGACAGATCACCTATAACTTGATTGATTCTGTAATCAAAGCTGACACATATATGGTTTTATAAATGTAAAGTACTCTTTGTTTTTTAGTATGTTTACAAGAATTATTTTCTTGTTTAGCATCTCGTCCATTGGGCAATCCAGTGGGGCTTATGGTTTGACAATATATATAGTGCGATGTGGACATAGCTGGGATAAAAGGTCTTATAACCAGCTATATGGAATCAAGATAAGATTCTGGGAAAGATTGATATGCATTTGTTGGACTGGCATACTCTGAAACCAATGTTATTGGATATGTGGACTTGTAACAGAGCACACTATGAATAAACAGTTGTTGCTTTTTTTTGCTTAATCTCTTTGATAAAACATCACTATATATTTACATGATCTGGTAATATTTTGAAGCCTGCTATGTTAGACTTGTACATTTGTATTCTTGGTGGTTTCTTTACCCTAATATTTTTGTATCTCCTGAAGGAAAGCTAAAGTAAAGGCTTGAGACCAATTTATATGATATTAATCTCACAGATACTTTACATCCACAGGCGCTGAAAGTGCTCAAGTGTGAATTATTTTCTGTTTGGTATTTTTAATGGTATGCCATTTTGCACATCATGTTATTTTCTTCACAAGCCTGATACAAAGTACTTTAATTAACTTACAAAACAGTATGTCTTCTCTATGAAAATTTTATGTTCCTTTCCTATCAGCAAAAAGAGAACCTTTGTTTTTCCTGAATGCATTTTCCTTTTAATCTTACTGCCTCCAGGGCGAAGTTGGAAAGCTTCTGAACTGCGTCTGAAGTCTTGGGATGATCTTCAAAAGTTATGGTATGTCCTGTTGAAGGAGAAAAACATGCTGATGACTCAACGGCAGATGCTTCATGCCCAGAACTTTCGATTTCCCAATCCAGAGCGCTTACCCAAGGTATATCCAATCTTCTTTGCTTGTATTTTGATATGAGCATGTCATTGATGTTGCTCTGAGCTCCTCAAATGCGTTGCCTTATATTCCTGCACTGACAACGACTTGAATAATTTAGCCCTTCAAACCATTGAATCACTAAAAATAAATGAACTATTGGTCAGAAAAGCCAGGGAAATGATATGGGCTTAATGTGTTTTATAATCACCATCTCCATTTTCTCTCATTCTTTATTGGGGGAGTGGTGGAGGGTTTTTCAAGATATATATATTTTGTTTTGTGTGGTGTGGGGTTGCCAGCGTATGCATGTAAAAATCTTGTTTGTATGTCAGATGAAGTACTACAATTACAAGCAGCTTTGCTATGCTCACCTGTGTTTTGATAGTTTCTTACAAAGAACAGAAAAGTAAAAGAAAGATTACTAGAACATTGCTTCTCTTTGAACTTAGTATATCAGTTTTTAGGATGCAAGTTGTGTTTTTTTTGCCCCCCAGTACATTCTCACAAGCCCGACCGCAAATTCTGTTCTATTTCAATGAACAATGAAATTCAGGTGAGGAAGTCAATGTGCCGTATCAAGCATGTACTCACGGAGAGAGCCATAGAAGAGCCAGATTCCAGGAGGTCTGCTGAGATGAAGAGGATGATAAATGCTTTGTGATAATATCCAACTCATTATTCTGTTTCCCGGGGCACTGGATGAAGTCTATTTGAGGGACGCGACATTGCTATATTTTTCCTGGTGTTAGGCTTACATCCCTTCTGTTAATTGGCCTAGTGTCTTATCAGCACATGGATATCTTTGTTTCTATGAGAAAGTACAGCAGGAGGCAAGGACACCTGAACACGTAATTAGGAGTGCTAATTATGGTGTTTTTTTGTGGAACATTTGTAAGCGTCTCCAGTATTCATAAGTTACTTCGTGTTTAAGAAAGGATGCTGAACGTTGCTCTGTTTCTCTGCAGTTTCAATTGCGTAGTCATTTAATGGGGATTTACCTAGCCAGTGGATCGATTTTCCTTTTCCTTTTAACGCCTCCTCTTTAATCTATGAGTAGTGGACGAATAATCAAAACAAAAGACTTTTTCTTGGCAGGTGTGATCCGTTGGACATAGATCCAATTTTTCATCCTTTTCGACTCCTTAAAATTTGTTTTTTACTGTTCCTGGTGGTATTAAGATGCAGGTCAAATTACACTTCCTCAGGAATTTAAAAAAAAAATCTATTTTCATTTGGTATTTTGGCTGAAATTCTATTACTCCTCCATGTTCAACTAAATCCTCTGTTTTTTAAGACAATTGAATGCCCTCAACCACATGGATAAAAACTTAGACATGTTTCTATGAAAATTGAGCGGCAAAGCAAAAAAGGAATCGGTAGTTAAGAGGAGGAGATATTTACAGCAACATTTACTCGCCTGTGTGTTTATCAGTTCGGCTAGCAGCTATGACCAGAGAGTTTTCCTGAAATTAAACTAATTAATTGGAGAATTAATTATTTTTTCTCATTGTCTTTTGACAATATTTTTAATGATTGGATTTCTCAACGGCGAATAATTCTTTTTTTTCCCCGTACAAAACTGCGAGTAATTCTATGTTCTTCTGAATCTTATTGCCATTATTTCTAGAATGAACCGTTTTAATATTTAAATAAAGTTAGCATATGAACTCTACAGCACTCCCAACAATTATTGCTGTTTGTTTTGGAGCTTCAAATTTAGAATGAAACAGAACACAGATTGATTAAAGTCCAAGTTAATGAAGCCAAACCTATAAAGAGGCCTTTACTTATTTGCTTAGCATCCGTGTGCATGGGCTTCACAATTTATCGCCAACATTTTACTTATTATTCTCCTATCCAGCTTTCTCACAAAACCGTACCTCCAGCCATCTCCCTCGCAAGATTTTTGTTAGAGTTCATGCAGGGTTTAATAGTTTTGATTTCGTATTTGTACAAAATACGGCGTAATTACTGGAAAATTCACCGACCTGGATCAATTAAGAGTTTATCCTAAATGCCGGTGGCCTAAGAAATGGTACAGTGTTAGAGCGAAATTGGAAGGGCAAATAAATGAACTGTGGTCGCCCATCAATTATTACCTAATCCAAATGAAACAAAAAGGCCCAATAATTTGGCCTGGCCATGCGATCCGTCTGGTGCGAGGTGAGGGCATAGCTGTGCGTGTGGCTGCGCAAAAGATTCCCGTCCCGGACTCGCCTCGACACATTATATATGTCTACAGTGGGACCTCCCCCTATACATTATGACCTAATCCAACTGGTTCTATTGTCCATTAATCATTTGAAAATTGGAGTTCGATCAGAGAAAATTTGGGGGAGGGGGGGCTCTTCCTTTGGTTACAAGGGAGTTTCCTTCTCCCTTCCTCCCTTTAATGTCAACGATATGTTCTCATCATGACTTTTAAGGAAGAAGGGAACAAAGAGAGGAAGGAAGGAACCCTTTTCAATGGATTTTTAACTCTTGGAGGTTCGTTTCTTCAATCCCAAGCGTCTTTCAACCCCTGCCAATAAAGGTGATTAAAATGTGTAGCCTTGTATCGGCGTACGGCATTTACTTCGCTTTGGACTTGTATCATAAAAAGACCTCTCTGCTGACAAGTGGATGGCAGTGATTTGCTTGATAATTTGTATGCATACGCAAATTCTGTTTTAATCCACGGCAGAGTTGACAAAGCTTTTCTCACATGAATTGGAAGTTTCTTTCTTTATACAGAAAATGTTTATTGAGATAATGTTAGTGTCTTAAAACAAGCTAGAAGACACGAGGAGCATATACACATATGGTCCTTGTTAGATCGACAGTCATTATCCTCCCGTGTACGGACTGGAAAGTGAATAACTCTCTCAATTTCAATCGTGGGGTTCCCTTTCTTTGCTTCCATTATTAAGGGGAGCGGGGACCGATGGCTCCTTGCTACAATCACAGTTGAAGGAATGAGAAGTCTTGCAGATGTGCTATGCTCTCTTTTAGATTAAAGAGAAAAGGAGCACGAATCAAAACCAGCAAGCGATATTTCATTTCCTAGAAGTCATCTAAAGTTGAAGGCCGGAAAAAGTGAACAAAAGCTGCAATTCAAGTGATTAATATTAATTGTCTCTCGGGACCGAGGATAGTGATATGCAACTATATATATATATATATATATATATATATATAGAGAGAGAGAGAGAGAGAGAGAGAGAGAGAGAGCATCCTGGCTCACCTGATTTCAACTCACCATTTCCTAGAGGAAGGTTTTGGATAAATGGATAAAAATTAAATATCCAATTTGAAAAGGGATGCCCGGATACACTAAAAAGAAGGATCAAATTCTAAGAAAGAAAAGAAAATATCCCATTGATAAATAACATTTGTTTTGGATTGTTTACAGAGAGAATTGCAACGTGATGACGCATATGCCATGAGGCAAAGAAGAGAACATACACAAGTAGTAGCCTTATTCTGCAATTCTGTACCACACCCAAAAGTAAAAAACTAATAAAAAAGATTGTAATTTTGCTCACAAATATTCCAAAACCAGAGGGTGAGAAATGTTTTAATTGTATCAGACCTATGTACAAAGAAAAATCTTTGGCACGCACACCTGTAAATGAAGAAAGAGCATCTGTTTCAAGCCTCTCTAATCAATTTCTCCTCTAAATTGAGGCTCCCTGTGCCAATGCAAGCTAAATATATCCATAAGATGCTGTAATTCTCTGAAAATCCCTGGGACATATATCAGGATTTTGTAAAGGTTGTTGCTGCTGCTGGTTATGAGGCCACATACCACTTGAATTTTCTGTTACGACTTGCGTTTCTGATTTTATCTCACTGTACAATGATTGCTGATTTTGATTTTGTAAAGCAGCAGCCATGAGCAATGGATTTTGAAGATATTCAGGCCACTTGATGTCCTCGTGCTGGCTTCCCATCAAGTGGTTCTGTGCCTCTTTTTCTGCTGAGCCACACTCTCCTAGTCCCCAAGAAAAGATGGTGTTCTCAAAGAAGGAGCTGTTGCTTTGCAGCTCGGTACTGCCATTACTTACAGTTTTGCTGTTACTATTGCTTCTGGGGGTACCGGTTTCCCACAGCCGACAGCTGTTGGTAGTAAAAGAGGGCAATGAAGGATTGTCAGGTGAAACAGTAATGGAAGGCTTGTAGCTCATAGAAGTAGAATGAAATGAGCTTGTTACTGCTGGTGGAAGAATGGAGGGTATCGCAGTCGAAGAGAATTCAGAGTTCATGTCAAAAGCTTTGCTGGTTTGGCTCAACCAGAGGGAGGGAATCGAGTTCGTTGCGAGCCTGGCATTGGATGCATAATTCAATTGCTGAAGAGGGAAATGCCCCACGAAATCCGAAGGCTGGCAGTTACTTGTGGAACCTTGATGGTGGGAGGCTGTAAACCTATCCAAGAAAAAGTCTTTGTTGCTTGTTGGTGTCATCAAATTGTTGTTAACATGGTCATTGGTGTTATTGCCGTTGCCATTCATGACCTTGGAGCTGGAAGTACTTTCCCTCTCCAATTGGTAGCCATTTGGAGAAATTGGAGATGACCTTTTTTCTTGTAAATTTGCTCCTGATGACTTAGAATTATCAGCTTTGAGGAGGTTGAGTTCAGTATTGGAGACTGCAGAGGCTTTATCTTGGGTGCCACTAGCAGGTGGATTCTTGTCTTCTCCATTTTCAACCTCAGAAAGTGGTTTGTGGGTAACAGGGTCAATGCCTCTCTGCCTAAGTTTTTTCTTTAAGCAAGAGTTCCATAGATTCTTTATTTCATTGTCTGTCCTTCCAGGCAATTGTGCCGCAATCTGAGACCACCTGAGGAATCATTTAAGAAAACAGCATTAGCTTCCATGAGAAAAGAAGACAAATTCAAAAGGAGGGATCGTTAATTATGGGAAGTGAGAATACCTATTTCCTAGAACTGCATGAAGCTCAATTATGAGGTTCTCTTCCTGCTGTGAGAATGTGCCTCTCTTCAAATCAGGCCTCAAGTAATTAATCCACCTTAGTCTGCAGCTCTTGCCACACCTTTGCAAACCTGCAAAATTCAATACAAACATCATTAATGTCCATGAACAGTGGTTCCTTTTTGATTGAACATTACATAAACACTCTGGCTCTTAAGGATAGCGTGAACAAAAGGGTTGATGGAGTTGAGGTTGGTCTTACCAGCTTGCTTTGGGACAGAGCTCCAACAACCATGGCCATACTTGGTGATATGCCTTAAGAGTTTCTCATCTTCCTCAGGCGACCACAGGCCTTTCCTTAGCTTCTGCTTGTAGCAACAAGAGTGCCTCCCCATTTGGAGAAAGACTGAGCTGCAATGAGGGTAAGAAAAAGAAAGATACCTTTCCTAAAACAGAATACTTTGTTGAATCCTAGGTGAAATGTCAGCAATGAGCACAGATGCCCGTGAAATGGATTTGTAAGGAGTGCTTTGGTAGAAAAGATGTAGGCAGAGAGAGAGAGAGAGAGAGAGAGAGAGAGAGGCAAAGAAAATGAAGTAGCAGCCGAGAAAGGGAGTTGAATTAATATAAGGGGTAGGTTTCAAGAGAGAAAAGTCATCGTCAATATGGTGTTAAAGTCACCTCTCTCTCCTCGTCCCTTAATATTTTCCATTTTCTTTTCTTTTCTTTCCTGGATGATTATGTATTTCATTTAGTTGTCAAGGAGTGGACACAGTCTGAGCTGCATACATACGTCTAATCAGAAATAATGTCTTCTGCAAGAATGGTGGGGCCCTTCATTGATGCTAAATATGTTTAGTAGGAAATTCAAATAATGGCTGATAATAACCTCTGCTTCTAACTTAAGTCAGTGAAATGCCAACGGACAAGAGTTTATAAGCAGTTCAAAATCATAGTAAATAATTAATGGAGGTAATAAATAAAAACTTGTTGAGAAATATAAATTTCAATTAATATTCTTTGTTTCACGATTCTTCCAAGGACATCCATACCGAGTAAATAATAGTTTTATGTGTCCAGCAAGCCTCATGCATCAATGAGTGATCAGGTAATATATATATATATATATATATATATATATATATATATTTCAAGTAACAAAAACAAGATGAACTAAAAAAAGAATGATTTGGTGTATAATCCTTCCTTTCGATGCAGGGTAAGGGAAGGTTTTTTTTTTTCCTCCCACATAAAAGATGGATGAGAAAACATATAATATATTTTTTATTTTTTATTTTAAATTAATATTTTTAGATCATTTTAATATGCTAATATCAAAAATAATTATTTAAAAATAAAAAAATAATTATTTTAATATATTTTTAAATAAAAAATAATAAAAAACGCTAAAAGAAACAGGTTCTCTCACTTCTTTACTCTATGAGCTTTTTCAGGCAATTCTTCCAAATCATGATCACCTGCCAATGTTTCATCATTACGTGGAAAGAACAATTTGTTTATGTTATTTTCTGAAAAATTAAAAAAAAAAAACTTATCTTGCTATTTCTGGTAGAATTCACTTACAGTTTATTTGAAACCAATTCTATGCTGCTAGAATTTATTTCAACAATTTAAAATGTGAAAATTATTTTTCCTCGACTTTGTAAAAATACACTACCTACCCAACCTTTTCCTTGTAGCCAAAAAAAAATAAAAATAAAAATTAATGTGTATTTGATAAAGCGATATAAAGTATTTTTTATTAGAAAACATATTAAAATAATATTCTATTTTTATTTTTTAGCATTAACTTATTAAAATCATTAAAAAAACATTTAATATGATGTTTTTTAAGGAAAAAAAAACAGTTAAAAAAGCAAACAATCCATTATTCTAATCATATGTACACGAGAAAGAAAGGTATTGATATGATTAATTTTTAACAGACCAACTAAATTCTAAAGCAAATCACACTAAAAAAATATGATTTATAAATTTATAAAAATATTTAATTTTAATTAGAAGTAAAATTCATTTATGTTTGAAACATTAAAACTAAATAAATAATTAAAAGAATTTTATTTCTACTCAAATCTAAAGTTTTCAAATAGCTTGCTAGTATTGCAAATTACCTATCCCCACCAATGTTTTCCATTTTTGTGGTAATTAATAGATAGTATTTCTTCATTTTAGCCCTCTGTGGCCTCACATGTGAAAATTCAAGATAGAGATTCTTCATCAACACAAAAGTACCCACCATACTTTGTCTCTGGCACTGTGTTTTTAACAGGGTTTTTAAAAAATTTAAATTTTTATTATTTTAAATTATTTTTTTATATTTTTAAATTGTTTTGATGTGGTGATGTCAAATATAAATTTTAAAAAATAAAAAATTATTTTAATATATTTTTAAATAAAAAATAACCGGTATAACAAACACCCCTTGAGAATTAAATTTAAATTGATCCAGTCAAATATTATCTAAAAAATTCGATTGAAGATGAATATGCAGGCGTTGTATCTTAATTACCAATTATGTAACCCTGTAATACTAACATGGTATTGTTCCCTGCCCTATTAACTTTCTAGCTAATTAATTATTTACTAGCCATGTAACTGCTTACTTTACGGAATAAGATCTTAAGGTAAATTTTTAAGTAATAATTAAAAAGTTAATGCATGTGTTCAATAAAATAAATTAAAAATTATATAA
>Ga0325404_1008764_pt1 | contig 10367 bp, 10 predicted proteins | sample PopdelMetagenome_18_FD_205664 | JGI IMG/M metagenome (GOLD analysis project Ga0325404, IMG submission 205664) | Populus deltoides microbial communities from Bellville, Georgia, United States - Xylem-Control-R1 | ecosystem: Host-associated > Plants > Phyllosphere > Stem > Wood/Secondary xylem...
CTTATGAAGTTCTCTATGGTGAGACTCCTCCAATTCATATTCCATACTTCCCTAAAGATTCTATAATTGAAGCAATGGATGATTTTCTAACTAAAAGGGAGGATATGGTCAAGCTAATCATGAGTAATTTGAAATTAGCTCAGAACACACTATCACAATTAGCAAATAAGAAAGGAAGTGAGAGGGAACTTATTATTTAAGATTGAGTCTACCTTAAATTACAACCTTATAGGCAATAATCAACAAATAAAAAAATAAATTAAGAGGATATTTGCTATTGGAGATTGGACTACTTTAAATCACAACCTTATAGATAAAACTCAGTGACTAAGATAAGCTCACAAAAGCTAGCAACTAAGTATTATAACCTTTACTAGATCATGAAGTAAATTGATGTAATGGCTTACAAGCTGTGTTTGCCTTCACCATGTTTTCTATATTTCCTAATTGAAAATGCATGTGGAAAATAAAATGGTACAAACTGACTTACCAATTTCACCCCGTGTTCTAGTTTCTCAACCACAAGCTGTGTTGGGCATAAAAATGGTGAAACTAAAGAATTAGGTTGCCACACAGATCCTAGTTCTTTGAAAAGGTCTATTACCATCGCATGCAACTCAAGAGTTTATTGATGATTTTTATTTGAGGTTTTCTAAAATCTCTCTTAAGGATAAGGGCACTTTGAAGGAGGAGAAATTGTCTTAAGTTTATTTTAAGAAGGGATTAGTTAATGAAAATGAGGAACTAAAGAAGAATTAATTCAAATGAATATGTATGTTACATTCCCAGTGATCCCGTGTTTATGGATTGCATAACACATCATTTTATTTAGTTGTTTCCTTTCATTAGTGTCCTGTAATGTATGCCACGTGTTGGCTTAATAGATGAGTAGAATTGCATTTTCTTTAAAAGAATACTTTAGCCTACTTGTAACAAAATTTATAAAAAGAAGAATAATAAGAAGAATGATGAATAATTGTTAAGGTTGATTCAAGTGAATCATACATTCTCTCCATTTCCATAACTAACTTGTATTTCACACACTTATAAATTTTACTACCAGCCATTATTTTCATTCACACATATCTAGAAATTTTTCATATTAGGCAAATTGATACTTGTTCCATTAAGTTACTAAATATAAAGGGATTAAATAATAGTTTATTGTTATATATATATATATATATTGATATTGTTGGAATGATCTCATATAATAATGTGTTTTGTGGTTGTTTTGTTGATAATAATAAATTCAATTTCTTGAAATTTGGCGAAGAATTTTTATTGTGTATGCTTCAATTTACCAAAATTGTTTCATGTTTGTTAACTCTTGTATTCAAAAGAGTGCATTCACTAAATGTTTTTTTGTTATTATTATAAAGTTCATAATATTCTTGGAAAAAAAAAGAGAAAATCCTTGATAAGGATCAAAAAATTGAATAAAGTGATTGATAATATATATAAAAATGGTTTTAGTTATTTATTTTTAATATTTTATAAATTAAATGAACATTGAATTGGATTTTGATATAATTATTAATTAAATTACAAACTTAATTCAAATCTAAGGAGGATCAAAAGAAGAAACTAAAGAAAAATAGAGCAAGAAACTCTCGGTTTTATGAATAAATAAAAATCGAGCATTAGTTGGGGGAAAAAAGAGGAAAAAAAGCTTGAGGGGCATATTTGTAATCCGAGAAAGAAGGAAAGAAAGAGGAACAACCATGGGCCCAGGAGCCGACACAAGGTCTCTCAAACTTTTGAAATCTTGTGAAAGGGTTGAAGAGCCCACTCAAATTCTCATCACCAACCGATTATGGGTTCGATTGACACCCCCAAAAATCCAGAGAACGGCTCCACAACTCTGCCTCCCACCACCGACGCTTCCGCTACCTACGACGGCGATCAAAACCCTACTAACGGAATGCCTCCACGTGTCACCGAAATGACGCTTCCGGTCGAATCCGAAGTGGTTAAGAAGAGGAAAACGAGTATGTTACCGCTCGAGGTAGGCACTCGCGTTTTGTGCCGTTGGAGAGACTGCAAATACCATCCGGTTAAGGTCATTGAGCGCCGTAAGATGCAGTCTGGCGGGACCAACGATTACGAGTATTACGTGCATTATACAGAGTGTAAGTGTCGGTTTTAATTACGGATTTTCAATGGTTAGGGTTAGGGTTTTGTATTTGAATTTAGGAATTTAGGTGCTTGTTTAATTGATGCGGGAGTCATTTTTGGCCTTTGATTCTTCTGATTTATGCAAGTGAAACTTAGAACGTGAATTAACTTGGTTTATCAACTTGTAATGTCTAATTATATTTCTATGAGAGTATGATTTGGGGCAAATTCTGGTACGGAAGAGAATGGTTGCTGCGTTTGAGGGAAAATGTCTTTTCCTAAAAAGGAACTGATTCTTTGGAGTTTTCTTCAGAATAACACCTGTTAAGAGTGGTGTGTGAAGAATCTGTGAATACCAACTATCATCCATCCTTTTTTTCCCCCCTCTCAAGTGGAGGGAAAAGTCATGATATTCAGATCTGAGATGTGTGATTTTGCTTGCAAAATATTATGTACGGTGGAAGATTCTAGCTTTTACACCTTGAGTTCTTCGGTGTGCGTGTTCAAAGTCGTATTGCTCACACCGTCAAGGGTAGAACTGTGTCACACGATTCCATAGGAAAACAGTAACTGCAAAAAGTTGATGCACATGAACCTAAGCGCTCAGACTGGCATGTGCATTTGCATGCGATTTCCAGTAGTATTGGGATATAATTTCATTTTCTTGTCTGTTTAGCTAGTAAATAGATGTGAATTGGAATTCCATCAATGCAAATATTGTTACAGTGATAAATTATTTGGTGTGCCTACTTTCTCATTTTCTACATGTTTATTTACCATACACTGTAGTGATTTTGGGAGTTGTATTTATTCAAGTCAATCTTTTTTACTCTTTGACAGTCAATAGGAGGCTTGATGAGTGGGTGAAACTTGAACAACTAGATCTTGATTCAGTAGAGACTGTTGTTGATGAAAAGGTGGAGGACAAGGTAATCATTTTTGTTTCTTTACAGTTTTATGAGTCATTGATGTGCCCCTTGCCATTGACATTAAATGCTGTCCATCTCTGAGACCCATTTGCTCTAGAATCTTGCTTGCAGTATTCTCTATCGTTCTTTTCTATTGAAATGATTGGAGAAAATGTTGTGATTGATATTCCAGGTAACAAGCTTGAAAATGACACGCCACCAGAAACGGAAGATTGACGAGACGCATGTGGAGGTATCTTAAATTGTTCTTAACTGTTTGTTGAAAGGTTGCTTTATAGAATTATTCTGGTAGTTACTTACCATAGGAAGCATGTCTTCAATTTATTTACAAGACACAAAAATGAGATGCTTCACACCTGCAAGAAGCTTAAGCAATATATGATGCATAAATTTTACCTTTCAAAATATGGCCTTTTACATATTCTATGATTTCTAACATAAGCAAACGTCTGAATGTCACATACAACTACTGGTGTCCACAATAACTTTTGCTGTGCAAAATTTCATGATTTAATTGATGGAGTAAGGCACAGAGCAAACTACTGACTGTTAATGTATATTTCTTGTGAATCTCTGAAGTATGTAGGTCCATCAAAGTAGTATTGAGATTTTGCATTTTATAATTTGAAGATATCATTCTCAAATTTTTAGGGCCATGAGGAGCTTGATGCTGCCAGCTTACGTGAGCATGAGGAATTCACAAAAGTAAAAAATATAGCCACCATTGAGCTTGGAAGATATGAGATTGAGACATGGTACTTCTCGCCTTTCCCACCAGAATACAATGATTGTCTGCAGCTGTACTTTTGTGAATTTTGCCTCAATTTCATGAAGCGTAAAGAGCAGCTCCAAAGGCATATGGTGAGCCGTGCCTCAAATTCTTGTGCTTGCCTTGATTTATGGTGCTGCAATTGTGGTATATCTGTTGCAAATAGAGTTTTAAATTTTGAGTACCGAGTACTGAGTGTTCTTTGATCTGTCTGCTTGTAGATATTATTTTCCTGATTTTTTTGTGCTATTCTTTTAACCAGCTTCTGGCCACTGATCTGTTTGAAATGATGACAAAAAATTAGTTTTTATTAAGCCAAATTTCTATTAGTTCACAAAAAGCTTCACTATGTACTCTGCATGCAAATGGCCTAATTATGCTTAGGTCAAAATTTTGAAATAGTATACGAAACAGTATTTTTATTGAAATGTTTTGACTCAGTTATTTGAATTCTTGATCACTTTCTTTTTTAAATCAGCATCTTTATTTTTGACAGTCATAAGATGCTATGAGGCTGTTGGTTGTCTTTTAAATTTTTTTTATATGGTTCATGTAGAAGAAGTGTGATCTCAAGCACCCGCCTGGTGATGAAATTTATCGAAGTGGCACGTTATCAATGTTTGAGGTATGTCATAATGTTGCTGATTATATGTTGTTATTCTCTCATCTGATTTTTTAAATATCTTGTTCTGAGTTTGCTGGTACGTGCTCAGATTTCATAGCACATTACTGGACTGCTAGTATTTTTCTCAATTGTTTTCTTTCTTTTATATTTTCCTGCTTTGGTGGTTTTCAATTCTTTTTTATAATCTACACTTCTCACAACATAAATGACACTCACCACAACCTAGTTGATTTTGATTTTTGCAAGTTGCAAAAAAGCCAATTGACCTTGAAGCATTATGTTGGTGATTCTGGTTATGAAAATGTAGTAATCCAGTTTTCTTTTTTCCCTCAATCTCTGCTATCCCACAGGTTTAAGTTTTTAGTTTTGCAGATCTGAATTCTGTAGTTGATTTGACTTTTCTTTACTTTTTTTTTATTCAGATAGATGGCAAAAAGAACAAGGTTTATGGGCAGAATCTTTGTTATTTGGCGAAGTTGTTTCTTGATCACAAGACCCTTTATTATGATGTTGACCTATTTCTATTTTACGTTTTGTGTGAATGTGATGATCGAGGATGCCACATGGTTGGATATTTTTCCAAGGTAAATGCTGCTGCTTGTAATTTCTTATGCTATAGTGCATGTGGCACCAAAAAAATTACATCTCAGAGCTTCTATGTAAATTTTTTTAAGGAACACCAAAATTGACATGAAAAGCATGTCGTGCATATTGGCGCACCTTCTGTTTTCCTTTAATGTTTCAGCTTCTTTTGCTTTAAGGACTGGATATTCATTTGATCATTCTTTTTTGCAAATCCTCTGTATTCATCACATTTGATCAGTCAGCAAAGCAATTTTCTAACATAGAATTCCTGGAAATTGTGGTTCTGTTATTTTCAGAAACTTTAAATAATTCTGTAGCTGATTGTATTTAATGGATCATGCAGGAAAAGCATTCTGAGGAATCCTATAATTTGGCATGTATCCTCACCCTTCCTCCTTATCAAAGGAAAGGCTATGGAAAGTTCTTAATTGCCTTCTGTAAGCTCTCCGCCTTTTTAATATCCTGTGATACTGTACGAATGTAGAACTGCGATTATGTGTCCAATTTCATTTTTTTGTCCTTTTGTATTGGGTGTGGGGAGGAGTGAAGGGATTAGTGTTGTTGGGAGATAAGATGTGGCATGCTGTAAGCAATTCTTATCTAAATTATGGAAGACAAGAGAATAGTAAATTGGAAAAGATGAATTTACCATTGAATAGAGAAATCAATATGGATTGCTTGAATCCTGTAAATTATCCACAGCTGGATTTTTTTAAATTTTTTTATCAAGAACCATTGATGCAGGTCTTTGGAAGGCACTATAATGTGAAAAACAACTTTATTAGGAGAGTAGTTATCACCTATGCTACTGAGTGTTTGGATTGTGACAACCCTTTAGTTGTTTAAGTGGATCATAGTAGCTGTAGTTGAATAATCCAGAAAACACCTTCTTGTGCTAACTCCAAATTCTAAGATCCTTTTTCACATTGATGGTTTTCATTTCATCATGCACAAAGATGCCTATTCTGTTTATTTTAAATATTTTTTGTATATGGGATTGATTGATGTGTATTTATCATGGTACAGCATATGAACTTTCCAAGAAAGAAGGTAAAGTTGGCACACCTGAAAGACCCCTTTCTGACCTGGGGTTGTTGAGCTACAGAGGATATTGGACCCGAGTTCTTTTAGACATCTTGAAAAGGCACAAGGGCAATATTTCTATCAAGGTAAGCATTTTCTTGAGAGCTCAAGACAGTTTTCTTTCTGCAGTTCTACTGATGCCATCATCTACATATTTGAATTGTGTTGAGAAATTCATGGCTGTTACCGTCCATTCTGTTTTCCCTAACATTGTGGGCAAGTTCTTGCCTTTCCTATTGGACTTCGATATTCAACAATTATACTATAAACTTGGACTTAGTTATCAGGGGCAGGAGCAATGGTTGTGGGTGTTTGTGTGTGCATGAGTAGGTGAGGCTCGAGGATGGTAAAACAAAAAGGTGGTGCACTATATGGATTGGTTGCCAGCACCACACCTGGAACAAAAAATAAATATTAGAATTTCAGTGGTCGGTGGCTTCCGGGGGGGGGGGGGGGGGGGGGTTGCTATTGCCTTCATTGTGACCAAATGTTGGCCAAAAGAGGCCACATCCAGTCACACTTGACAGCATGTTGGACAACCTCTGATCAGCTGTCAGAGTGTTCAGCTATTGGTACATTCAGTTGAATTTAAGTGAAATTTTCCGTCTGTCTACCAGCATTTGGTCCATGGACAGTCCTGCCAAGAGATAACTGACCAAGTTTGAAAATCTGAGGTCAATGTCTACACACTTTGGCAAAGGCACCATAAAATGTGCTGTATAGCAAGTGTAGTCATACTTGATAGGTTTGACTTCTATTTAAGTTTTACTGGAAGAGGAAAGGAAATGTTCCTTCAGTGTCATTCTGATGCTGAGTCTCGGTAAATCATCTCCAATAGTTTCTTCTTTGTTTTACATATTTTCCCATCAATTTGGATCACGTGGCTGGTGCCATGTTAATTCTTTATTGAGTGACTTCTATACTCTCTCAGGAGCTTAGTGACATGACAGCAATAAAGGCAGAGGATATTTTGACTACCCTTCAGAGCCTAGAACTGATTCAGTACAGGAAAGGGCAGCATGTGATATGTGCGGATCCGAAGGTCCTGGATCGTCATCTAAAAGCTGCTGGTCGGGGTGGTCTTGAGGTTGATGTTAGCAAATTGATCTGGACTCCTTACAAAGAACAAGGTTGATGTTTGATACTCGTATTGATCGATTGCCATGTGCTTTGACTTGTACCTTTAGCTGTATAAATGTAGATGCCACGAAATTAAATTAGGAGAATGTAATGATCGCTGAGCCATTGGCTTTCTGGTGAATTAATCCATTTCTCTTACACCACCCAATTTGGTATCTGGTATACATGTAATGAAAATAATCTGTATATTTTATGCTTAAAATACATGTTTCGATACCTGAGCTTCTGAGAATTTAAGGTACGTTTAGATATCCCAAAGCGTTAATCCTCACAAGGTCCTGGCGCTTTGTTTTTTTTAAGGTGCTGAACTCTGTAGTTTCATCTGACCAGGAACAAAAAGGCTCCGGCCAAATTTCGTATAACAGTTTCAGAAACAGTGATCCCATTTACCCATTCGGAAAATTACTGACAAGACAGAGGAAACCCCGCCTTTATCACCTTTATTAGTATGCTGGTGATATTAATCCATTCTTCATATATGAGATGCCAGGGGGTCTCGGAGGTGTGGGTGCGAGAAGGCCAAACCTTGGATATGGGCGACGAGCAATCGTATGCACTCGTCGTGATCTAGACTTGCCTGCTTGCACTGATATTTAAAAAGTTACTTGGTTATTTGTTTCATGAGTTGCGTGGCGTTTAAAATATTTGAATGTTGACCTCCCTGTTTCTTATACAGGCATGTGCTCTGTGCTCGCTCCGTCGGCATTTATATATACGTTTCCGTTTTTCTCTCTCCCACCATCGTCACCTCATGATCACATGATTTAAGAAACTTTCTACCCCTATTTTTATGTGAATTTAGGTTTGTGACTTGACGAAGTAAACTTTAATAGAAGCTCAAGTCCCTGTGTTGAATGTGACCCACAATTGACACCCAAACTACTGGCATGAAATCCAACTGACATGATCTAAATATCGAATATTTCACAAGAAAAGGGGGGTGCAGTAAAAGTCTGTAGATCTAATCATTGATAGATGATTCATATACATCCTTAACAGCACCACCTTACTGTGTTTGCCTTTACAACGCAGGATTAGGAAATTAATAACAGCAAAACTGGACTTACAAATACATCATTAATAACCATATACATCTCCTATGTGTGCTTGTGCTTTATGTTAACTCCCCTGCTGCTTGGAGCTGCTCATTAAACAGTGGTTGGTGCAAGATTATTCCTATTAAGTTGCAAATTCTTCAATGCTAGCCCACCGGATCTCCTCTTCCAAAGACTACTCGCTTCTCCACCATCTGCTGGTTGTTGGACCTTCTTGATTACAGGCAAACGAGGATCCATATTCTCTATGCTAACTGAAACAGAATTCTCTTTACTATCATCAATCTTGGGTCCACTCGCACCATTCACCATCACTTCTCTTCTTCTATGAGCAGTGCTACTGGCTATTGATGCGGTGGTGCCAGTAAGATTCTTGCCAGAGAAGATCCTCTTGAGCTTGGAGTACTTGACATTATTGTTATTCTTGGTAGTAACTGTGAGCTTGTTAGAAGTAGGGAAGCCATCTATCTTGCTGTTTATCTTGACCTGCCCCATGCAACCGATCTCTGGAGATAAAGGGTCAGTACTAGAGATGGACATGGACCGGTATTCCCATTTTGGAAGAGTCACATCTTTGATGGTTGCTCCTGAGCATAACAAAGGCAAGAATGTGCTCTTGTGTTGGAGGTGAAGGTTTTGGTTGTGAAAATGGTGGTTGTATCCATTACCCATGATCTTTCTTGTTGCTCCTCTTGATCCTTCTTTCAAGCCTTTACAGAGACAGAAAGAGGCCAACAGGACTAGAAAGTTTTGGAGCCTGTGAAAAGGGAAGGGTTGTTAAAAAGACATCATCGAGCTCCTCATGTTTTTAGTTTTTTATTTTCATAAGCGGGGAGAGATAGGAGCTGAGTTTTCCAGAGTTAAGAGGCTAATGTTTAATGTCAATATGTGGCTACTTATCTTGATTCTGCCACCACTATCTATTTGAATTATTATAGTGTATTGTACTTTGCCCTGTTTCTTCTGTTTTACCAAGTCTTTTAACTCCTGATTAAGAACTCAAACACACAAGTCAGAACTCAAATCTCTTGAACATTGTTGAAAATTCCACCGCACACACTCACACAAACAGACAGGGGCCAGTATTTTGTTACATCGCAGTATTCGAACTTGGAAGACAGCTAAATAAGGGTGATGATTTCTTAAGGGTCCCTTGTGCCAAGTTAACCTGCTACTGCTGGTAAAAAATCATATGCTGACCCCCTCTGTCCCCTTGTGTTCTAGATTAACGTGTAGCTAACAAATTAAAAAAGAGTGTTATCTTGCTTAAAAAAAAATATATATAGAAAACCTATTTTGTGTTGTAAATATAAAGAAAATACTTTTATGACTTCTTTTATTAAGAAAATGAGAAATGTACAATATACAATGACAAACATGCTAACGTAGGAGACTTAATTATATAGAAAATCATAAACCTACTAATCAAATAATTAATTATAAATCCTTATACAAGAAATCTCAACGATCCCCCACGCATAAATATCATATATATCCAACTTGTTTAGAAACTTTTAAAACACTCAACTTGAAATTGGTTTGATGAGAATGTCGGCCAATTAATTCTTAAATTTAAATTTAATCATAGACAACTTTATATTTTTCTTTATCCAACTCCTACTTAACAAAGAGCTGCCTATTTACTTTTACATGCTCATACATTTGAATTTAGCTTATGCACTTGATAGACTAATAATACCTTGTTTTTTTTTCTTCTCCGTGTAACAAGATTATCACCTATAAAGATAAAGTAACTAGAAGTAGATCGCTTATCATCTGCTACTCTAGCCTATTCAGCATCAATATATACATCTATATTTTGACAATTTGTATTTTTAATGAACAAAATTCTTTTTCGAGGTGTAGCCTTTAAATATCTCAAAATATGTATAATTACATTCATATATTTTTCTTCTGAATTATGCATAAATTGATTAATAATACTCAATGCATAAGCCAAATCTGATCTTGTGTGTGCTAAGTACACCAATCTCCCTACAAGTCTTTGATATCTTCCTTTATTAGTTAGTATCTGATTAGACTCAACATATAATTTCAGACTT